>JAEEGL015410275.1_pt1 | contig 12663 bp, 6 predicted proteins | sample 9134231 | NCBI WGS metagenome assembly JAEEGL01 (sample SAMN16246548, study PRJNA631951) | gut metagenome | biome: gut microbiome; feature: rumen; material: fiber-attached | host: Bos | place: Iran: Karaj | collected 2018-10
CATGAAAGTCTGAGCGCTCTTTGAGAACACGTTTCAAAAGTCCAAGAATAAAATCAATATTCAGGCTTCGTTCATGTGCTTCGTCTACCATTACAACACTGTACTTACTGAGCCATGGATCAAGCTTCATTTCCTGCAACAGGATTCCGTCTGTCATAATCTTAATGCGTGTATCCTTATTTGTGTTGTCTTCAAAACGCATTTTATAACCGACAAGGCCCGGGTAAGGTGTGTTCATCTGCTTTGCAATAAACTCACTTACGCTAAGTGCTGCAATTCGTCTTGGTTGTGTAACTGCAATCATTCCGTTTGTTGCATAGCCTGCTTCATATAAAATTACCGGAATCTGAGTTGTTTTTCCTGAACCTGTAGGGCTTTCGACAATAATAACTTTATTCTGCTCCATGCAGTCAAGAATTTTTTGTTTTTGTTCATAAACGGGCAGTGACTTATAATCTATTGCCATAAAATAATATCCTTTGTGTATTTTTTATTTATATCAATTCTGCGTGTAATGTATTTGGCCCAATTAGCACGGGGAACATCCCATAAATAATTTACAAAATCCTGATTGAGCGGTTTTACTACATATTCGTTTGCAGTATTGATATATGTTGTTACAAAAAAGTTTTCTGAATTAATAATTGTCGGAGGATTTCCGTTTTCCTGTTTTTTGAAGGTAAGCTTTACCATAAGGCCATCGCCAGTGTTGTCTCTTTCTCCGATTGGATTTGTTGCAGAAAAATCAGGCTTTGTTCTTTGACCACTGATTGTGTTGCCGTTTGCGTACATGATTACTTTTTGTGAATTTGTCTCGTGGTAAAAAATGTATTTTCTGTCTTTAATTATATGAGCGTGATTTGCCCAGACAATATCAGCACCGGCATCAAGAAGCTGCATATAAAAATTATCACGAGCTTCTGGAATAGTGCGTACATACTCAACTTCATATGCATGAATTGAAATTACAACAAGATCACTCGGATGTTTTTCTTTAAGCTCTGTTACTTTTTTTGCAAACGTATTGTGAGCCGCTTCGGAATTTTCAATGTAGTTTATATATTCAGAATGTGCAGGCTGATTTAATATTTCTGTAATCGGAATAAAAAGAATTTTCCAGCCTTTTTTATCTATTACGTTGTAGGTGATATCTGCTTTTTTGCCATCCTTTAGACCCGAAAAATAAATGTTCTCATTGCGTGCCTTTGAACGGTCAATAAGTCTTTGGGTTGTTTTCATTGTTTCTTTTATGCCGCCTAAGCCCTGATCATTTGTGTGATTGTTGCAAAGAGAAAAAACATCAAACCCTGCATCAACTGCAGCTTCTACATAAGCTTGTGGCATATTAAAGTTAGGGTAGGTGTGAGGCTTTCTAGTATCATCAATCGGAGCTTCAATATTTGCAAAGGCAAGATCACAGGGTTCAATAAGATATTTTACATCGCGCCAGATTTTCGGATAATCAGAAATTACATAATTAACACTGTGAGCCATTATGTCTCCTGCAAAAAGCAGGGTGATTGTACTGTTGTCTTCAATTTGAACTGGAGTTTCTGGTGCTTCTGCTTCTTGTGATAATTCCGGTTCTTCAGTTTGTTCAACTTCAGGAATTTGAATTTCCTGTTCAGCCGTTTTTACATTTGTAGTACCGCAGGAAGAAAAAATCAGCAGTAAAGCAAAAAGAGGATAAATAAAAATGCGTTGAGCTTTATAGAGTAATCTCACAAGTATTTAAAATATACCATAGAAATTAAAAAAAATCATCTATGATAAGTGATGACAATATTGTGAAAAATGTCGTTAAAAATTTGCAAAGGGTTTATTTTTTTTCTATATAATGGTAGAATAGAACAGGAGAGTTATGGAGTGTTATTTTGAAAAAGAAAAACCTCGGTTGGTTTAGAACAAGCCTCCTCTTTATTATTGCAGCTTTGTTATCACTGGTTCTTTCTTGTAGTAATGGCCTTGAAACCGGTGACTCTATTAAAAAACTGGACAATGAAGCTGTAAGTACTTCTACATCTGGCCCTGTAGCAAAAATTGAAGCTCCTTCATTTTTTGAAGGCGGTGTTCCAAAAAACAGAACTCTTATCATTTCCTTTTCAAAACCAATGGATACACAATCCTTCTGGAGCAATCTCATAATCACCGATTCAATGGGAAAGAATCTTAAGGAAAATTTCTGTGAACCTGTTTGGTCAAATAATGAAACTCTTGTTCAGATTTATGTAAACGAAGAAAATTATATCGACTTAAAAAATAAAGCCATCTTTGATATTTATGTTACAATTCCAAAATCAATGGAAGATAAGGATGGAAATGCACTTTATAATCCAATAGATTTCCGCTACAGAATAAATGATACTTTGGATGAAGAAAGTCCAAATCTTTATATTGCACGTGCAGAGCTTCCAGGGGATTATCTTTATGATCAGGCAGAAGGCTTTTTGAAAATTCTTGTTGATGGAGAGCTTACAGAACAGAACGAAGAAGAAATCTGTAGTACAAATCACATCAATTCAAAAGTTGATTTTTATTTAGAGGGCAATGACGACGGTGATGGTGATGTTTGGGCAAGCTTAAAGTTCCACAGAATCTTTGATGTTAATGGAATAGAAGTTGAAGAGCCTGTTCTGTCAAAGCTTGTAAAACTTGAAAACCGTACTTTTACAGAAAACCTTTATGATACACTTTGTCTTGATTTATCTGATTCAAAATATCTTGACGGTATGTACGAAATCACAGCCGGCATAATTGATGCATCTGGTAATGAAAGTCTTTCTTATAAAATTATCAACATTATCCGTGATACATCTTTTACTTATTCGCCAAATGCTGCTATTACAGTTGAGCTTCCAAAATTCGAAATTGTAGATGAAGATTCAATTGTTCCTACAAAAGAAAAAATCGAAGAGTATACAGCTTACATCCAGTTTAATAATATTGCAGATGATGTTTTCTTTGCCCGTGAAACTGTTGATGAGCCTTTAGTTTATTCTCAATCAAAAGAAGATTTTACATATTTACTTTCATGGGGATTTTCTTTAGATGAGCTTTCTATTCCTGTAAGAATTTACGGAGAAGCTTCTGAAGATTCTAAGTTCCTGTTTGAGTTACCTGATGAATATAAGGATTTCCGTTTTACAAATTCCAATAAAGATATAGTTATTCAGGCAACTGTTTTTGATGCAGTAGGTAATAGTAGTGTAATAAACTCTGTTGTTCCTCCTCAGATTGATTTTTTCAATTATGAGGTTTGGGATGTTGAAGACAATGCTGCTAAGAAAATTAAATTGAATTTTTCAGATTTGACAAATTCAATTTCTAAGGCTGGCGGTATTCCAGATAAGCTTCATTCTGTTTCATATAGAATTTACTATGGCCGAATTGATGAGTCTCATGATAAAGAAACTGCAGAGCTTAAACGAAATTTTGTTGAACAACTTTCTGATGTAACAGATACTCAGGATTTTACAAATGTTTCTGAAGGAATCCTTTCTGACAATACAGAGTTTGAAATTGAAGAAAACTCAAATTATGTAGTTTATATTCAGCCTGTTTATTCTGCATATTCAAGAACAAATGGCCGCTGGTGCGGTGATACCTTTGGTCCTTTGTACGAGGTTGTTGTAGATACAGTTTCTTCTGGTGAAGATCCTGAGCAGTACAGCTTCAGTGTAGAAAAAGAATCTGATGGAATTAATTCTGGAACTTATACAATAAATGTTGCAATTCAAAATGGCCAGGATGATGTTTGTTATTATCCTTGCTACAGCATAGACGGAAAGAACTGGAATACTTATAAAGAGCTTTCATTTAAAATTAATAATCCGCTTCGTGCTCCAATAAAAGCAGGAGAGCTGTGGAATTCACTTGAGCTTTGGCAAAACAATTCATTCTTTGCAGCTCGCGATGAGCTTCTTTCTTCTTATTCTGAAGTTACAGCACAGGTTAGAATCATGGCTGTAAAGGGAAATAAAACTGTCTGCTCTGATATTCAGACAATTACCTTTACACGCGAAGATGATAACCTTCCGCCAGAGCCTAGCGCACAGATTACCTCTCATGATTCAATTCTTTCTTTTGACGGACGTTCTTTCAAATATGAAGGAATCATTAAAGAGGATGATCTTAATACAAACGAAATCTTCAAATATTATTATACAGAATACAACGAAAACTGGGGCAGCAATCTTTCTGTTCTTTCGGAAGATAGAATTAAAGAGCTTCCTGTTCTTCAAAGCCGACTTTCTGCAAATGTATGGCAGAGTGAAATAGATTCTTCTTTGCAGTACAGTCTTTCTCCTGTTGTTTATGTAAACGGACTTAAAGACGGAAAGTATATGTTCTTTGCAAAGGTGTGGGATACTTTTGGTAACGAAAACTACATCACACTTGGAAAGGCAAACATCGGTACATTTAAGAATAAGCCAAAGGTAACTTACGACGCAAAGGTTAATCAGTTTACAACAATCCTTAATCTTGAGGACAATGAAACTCGCTTTGATAAAAACATGATAAACATTCAGGCCTTTAGCACAGATAAAAAAGCTTATAACAATGGCTGGTATGATTTTTATGAAAATCAGAATGAGCTTCAAAACTGTACGATTGATACAAGAGGTAAGAATCTTTCTAACGTAACAAAGAATAATGTAAGTGTTATTGATAAGGTTCTTGGTGGAAAGATTTCTAAATCAAGGCCATTACAGGCTGGAACCTTCTATAGAATCTCTGTTCAGAGTTTCAACGATAATACATATAATCCAAAGACAAAGCGCGGTGTAAATAAAAAGAGCGGCCGCCCATATAATGATAGTATAGAAACAGGTGCTGTAGTTCCTTCATTGGAATACGAAACCGAATACGATTTGTACACAGACGAAACTGTTTCTTATCCTGTATATTATTATATTCCAGCTGCTGACGAAGATATGAGCAAGTTCAAAGGTTCATTCTTTAAGAATACTGCAGCTGTAAGCACTAACAGACCAGTTATCATCAACCTTATTTCAAGTGTAAACAATCTTGGTTCAGATGTCGATGAATGGGAACGCCGTGGAAAACTCATAAAGACATACTACTTCACAGGAAGCAACGGTGGTATTCCATTCAAAGATAACGACGTACGCGAAGATATGCTCAATTCCGACGAAACAGGCCAGTTCTACTACGTTATGATAGTTCATTTTGCAAATAACACATCGGAAATTTCTAACGTTTATAAGATGCAGAAATAGTGGATTGCTTCGCTGCGCTCGCAATGACGGTTATTACAAGGAGCAAAGCAATGACCGTCATTGCGAGGAGCAAGGCGACGTGGCAATCCATGGTGCTTGACCCTATACCTTTTGTATTATATAATTACCGATTAAAATACTAATAACAAAGAGGAAGGAACTATGGCATATTTTTTTGAAGAACCGTCACACACATTTGATGAATATCTGCTTATTCCTGGTTACACAGGTCCAGATTGTATCCCAGCCAACGTAAACTTGCAGACTCCTGTAGTGCGTTATAACAAGAAGAAGGGTGAAAAATGTCCTCTTGTTATGAATATTCCTATGACATCTGCTGTAATGCAGGCTGTTTCTGACGATAAACTTGCCGTCGCTCTTGCTAAAGAAGGCGGCATTTCTTTTATTTATGGTTCTCAGACAATAGAAAATCAGGCTGCCATGGTTGCCCGCGTTAAAGCTTATAAGGCTGGTTTTGTAACTTCTGATACAAATATCCGTCCTGAGCAGACTCTTACAGAGCTTGTTGCTGCTATTGAACACACAGGTCACTCAACTGTAGCTGTTACAGAAGATGGATCTGCTAACGGTAAGCTTCTTGGTATCATTACAGACCGCGACTTCCGCATTAAGAAGGCTTCTCCAGATGCAAAGGTTCAGGATTATATGACTCCACTCAGCTCACTTGTAATGGGACGTGAAGGAATTACTCTTGATGAAGCAAACGATATTATCTGGCAGAAAAAAGTAAATCAGCTTCCTATTGTTGATAATAATGGAAACCTTTTGTACTTGATTTTCCGTAAGGATGCTGCAAGTCACGAAGAACATCCTAATGAGCTTTTGGATGAACAGAAGCGCTATATTGTTGGTGCTGGTATTAATACACGCGACTATATGGAACGTGTTCCTGCTCTTCTTGAAGCTGGTGTTGATGTAATGACACTTGATTCTTCTGAAGGATTTACAGAATGGCAGCGCCGCGCTTTACAGGATATACACGGAAAATGGCCTAACGCAAAGGTAGGTGCTGGTAACGTTGTAGATGCAGAAGGCTTCCGCTTCCTTGCAGAAGCTGGTGCTGACTTTGTAAAGATTGGTATTGGTGGTGGTTCAATTTGTATTACACGTGAACAGAAGGGTATTGGTCGTGGACAGGCTACTGCTACAATTGAAGTTGCTAAGGCTCGCGATAAGTACTACGAAGAAACAGGTATTTATATTCCTATCTGTTCAGATGGTGGTATTGTTTATGATCATCACGTAACTCTTGCTCTTGCAATGGGTGCTGACTTTGTAATGCTTGGCCGTTACTTTGCTCGCTTTGATGAATCTCCAACAAACAAGCTTATTGTTAATGGTAACTACGTAAAGGAATACTGGGGTGAAGGTTCAAACCGCGCACGCAACTGGCAGCGCTACGACCTTGGTGGTAAAAAAGGAATGGCATTCGAAGAGGGTGTTGATTCTTACGTACCTTATGCAGGTTCTCTCCACGACAACGTTACACTTACAACAAGCAAGGTTATTCATACAATGTGTAACTGTGGTGTACTCACAATCCCTGAATTGCAGAAGAATGCAAAGATTACTCTCGTAAGTGCAGCTTCTATCCGCGAGGGTGGAGCACACGACGTTATCGTAAAGAATTCAATTAAGGCTAACTAAAAGATTCCCGGGTCAAGCCCGGGAATGACATGTCATTGTCGGGCTTGACCCGACAATCTCTTACATCTCAAACAAGCTTTTACAATCGTGTGTCTTAAACTTAATTTTAATCTGCTTCAACTTTAAACCGTTGGATGCTACAAAGAGTCGGCAAATGCTGAATCTTGTCACCAACGGTATTTGTTTTGTTATAGTAACATCCTTTCCGCCGGTTCCGTTGAAGGTAAAGCCTGCCATTGGAATTCCCTGGAAGAACATTGTACAAGGAAGCTGTGCAAGCTCGTTAAGCTCTGAGCTACCTGTAAGAGATGCTTCAAAAGCTCCAAATTCCTTTACATCAAATGCAAGTACGAAATTTGTGTTTGCCTTGCTTTCTTTGTATGTAAGGTCAATTACAATTTCGTCTTTACCAACTTCTATAAACTCTACGTCTTCCATGTTGATGTCATCTGGAGAAGCAGGGCGGTTTATAATTTCAATTTCATCCTGAGTGTTCAAAAGTCTCTTCATTGCGCCTGTCTGCATTACGTGTAAACAAACGTTCATTGCAGTTCGCTGAAGCTCTGCACGAGTAAGAGTTCCATCGGCAAGTGCTTTGAATGTGTTTTCACCGCTTGCGTCAGTTTTTCCATCGGGGCAGCACATGTAAATATCATTTTGAGCACGGAGCATTACGGCAAAGTTTGTCTTGTTTGGAGTTTCACCTGGTTCATTAAGCAAAGCCCACCAGTCTGTCATTACAATACCCTTGAAGCCCCAGTCTTTACGAAGGATTGTTGTATTCAAATCGTAAGAGCTTGGTGTGTGAATGCCGTTTACGCTTCCGTAAGTTGTCATTACAGAATCTCCGCCATTCTTTACTACAATCTCAAAGCCTTTGAGATAGATTTCGCGAAGGGCACGTTCACTTATTACAGAATCCTGTCCGAATCTGTTTGTTTCCTGATTGTTACCGCAGAAGTGCTTCATTGTTCCTGTAGCGCCACCTGCCTGTAAGCCCTGAACCATTGCAGAACCCATAATTCCTGTAACAAGAGGATCTTCAGAAAAATATTCAAAGTTACGGCCATTAAGAGGATGGCGACGAATATTCATTCCAGGGCCAAGAAGGTTTTCTACATTTGTTGCAGTCATTTCAAGACCAGTAAGAGTGTAGAGTTCTTTTACAAGCTCTTTGTTGAAGGTACATGCTATTGCAGTTCCGTTTGGAAGAGAGAATGCCTTCATACCGCTGTCGAGACGCATACCGGAAGGACCGTCATCACAGCAGGCAACAGGAATACCAAAATGATCTTTTAAGCGAGGAGAAACGCCGCCAAATGCAGACGCAGTTCCTGGTGTTACAAGGCTACTTCCCATTCCTTCACCACGAGGGAAGCAGGCAAGCTCTTCATCTGTAAACTGAGCAACGAAAGCTTCAATAGAAACCTTGCCGTCAAGAACATCCTTGAGCTTGTAGCCCTTGTCGCCTGTAAAAGGAATTTCTTCTGGTAAGCGTTCCTTTCTGCGTTCCCACATATCAACAGTTGCAAGAGGAACCTTTTGCATTGTAAGGTTTCCGTTTGAGTCTGCGTGCATGCGTTCAAAATCACGAACTGGTGCGTATGCTTCTTCGCATTGCTTTATTACAATAAGCTTGTCTAAGTCAAAGCTGAGTGCTTCCTGTGCAGAACGAACGTCTGCACCTGCAAATACTTTATAGTTTCCTTCTTCAACAACGAAGCAGGATTTGTTTCCTGTATAACCACCATCATCATAAGAAGCAAAAGCTTCATAAGGAATTGTAAAATCAAGTTCCTGTGAGGCACCTGGATCAAGCACTTCTGTCTTTGCAAAATCAACAAGAACGCGTGAAGCCTTACCAAGCTTTGCATCTGGTGCTTTTACATAGATTTGAACAACTTCTTTTGAAGCAGTGTTTCCTGTGTTTGTGATTTTTATTTTAAGGCTTACAGTTTTTGCATCGCGATTATCTTTTGCACTTACTGTATCAAATTTAAAGGTTGAATAAGTAAGACCGTATCCGAACGGGTAGAGAACCTTGTCTTTTGCAAAGGTTTCAAAATATCTGTAGCCTACGAAAATGTCTTCGCAGTAGAAGTTTCCTTCCTTGTTACCAAACCATTTGTCTGAAGGGTAGTCTTCAATATTTTTTGCAATTGTATCTGTGAGCTTTCCGCATGGAGCAATTTTTCCTGTAAGAACATCAGCAGTTCCAAGGCCTCCAAGCATACCGCCCTGCCATACATACAAAACAGCATCAGGTTTTACTTCCTGCACAAAGTTCATGTCGATGATGTTTCCAACATTCAAAAGAACTGCCATTTTAGAAAATCCTTTGCGGACTTTTTTGAGCATATCAAGTTCTTCGTCTGTTAAAAACCATGAGCCTGTTGTTGCAGAGTTATCCTTGTCTTCTCCGGCAAGTCGCCCGATTATTACAACTGCAACATCGCTTTTTGCAGCGGCGTTTGCAACGATTTCTTTTGTAAGAGGCATTTCGTCCTGAGACCAGCGTTCTTTTCCCCAGCCCATGCCTTCATCGTATGGATGATCTTTTTCCCATTCTGTATAAATGTCTTTGAGCTCCTGATTTACCTTTACAGCTCCGGATTCCTCAAGGCCTTCTACAATATTCCATACCTTTGCAACATTTACCTTACCACCAGAACCTGTACCACTTTTGTAATAGTTGCTCTGGATTCTTCCAAAAACAGAAACAGTGCTGTCTTTTTTAAGAGGAAGGGTTCCGTTATTTTCAAGAAGGACACAACCTTCTGCAATTGCTTTGCGCGCAGTTTGACAGTAAACATCCCAGTCAAGAATTTTTTTCATACGAATCTCCTGATAAATGAGTTTTTTTTGAGGCTGAACTATGATAATTTGTGTCTGAACATTCTCATATTTATAAGCTTGCGGAATTTTATAAAGCGGATAATCTGATCCCAAAGCTTTTTAGACAATCCAACTTTTCCGATTGTCCTTGCAAAGTTGTTTGGATCTTCTGATTCGTCGGCAGCCATTTGTGAAAGATTTTCAAACATTGCCTGATCTTTTGCTCTGTCTGCATCGGTACGACTGTCGCGCATCTGGATAAACTTGTCATAGAAGTCTGTCATTTTTGCATATTTCCAGAAGTATTCCTCATAAAGAATACCTTTTTCCTTCCATGGACGCCAGTTCATCTTCCAGTGGATTATATTCAAATCCTTGTCATCAAAGTCTTCGTTTTTGTATGAGGTTTTGTTCCAACCAAGATTTACCCATTTTACGTTGTTGCGGCAGATAACATTAAGATAATCCTCATCCTGTACAACACGGAACTTGTATTTGCCCAAAAGCTCAACAAAGCGTTCTGCAACCATTCGGTTTCGCCAGCGGTGACAATTTATAAGAAGAATGCCCGCATTAAAATATGATTTACGGTTTATGCCGTCTACCTTTTCTACATAATTTCCAAATACATCAAAGGTCTGCATAACTTCTTCAATTGCAGCACCAACATAGTAGCCGTGAATCTCAGTGTTATAAAGCTTACTGATATCACCGGTTACAGTGATGTCGCAGTCAAGATATAAAACCTTTGCATATTCAGGGAAAACATTTGGAATAAAGATTCTGTAGTAAGTTTCTTTTGAATAATAATCGCGCAAATGGAACATAGATTGAACTTTATCGAGTTCCTTTGCAAGAGAAATAAACTGAATTGAAGAGTTTTGAGTTTTAAGTTTAAGGATGCTGTCGATGTTTTCCTGTTTTAATTGAGTAGTAAGAACATAAATCTTGTAGTATTTATCTTTTGCAGCATTATCAAGAAGAGACGCAATTGCAACAGCCAGAAACGGAATATAGTTATCATCAGTTGCAAAACAAATTGGAATAATCTGTTTGAATCGTGGTAATTTCTTAAAATTAAACTGTTGTTCTTCCATATTCTATAAAGTTTAAAGGAAAAAGATGGGGTAGTCAATCGTTAAAAGGTGACATAAAAAAAGTGTTGTAATACAAGAATAAATATAAAAAAATCAGGGTCCGGAGTGAAAACTGGCTGGCGACAACTTCCTTCGTTGGCGATAGACAGTTTCCACGGGAGGATCCTGATTTTTTTCTATAAAACTCGTTTATTAATACTTATTTTAATGTTACTACTGCTGTGAATCTTGTTCATCATCTTCAACAAGTACCATCTTTTTGGTAACCTGAACTTTTTCTTCGTAGCAGAGGAACATCTGATCTACCTTTTCTTTGTTCATCTTTGGTGTAATAAGGCTTACAAGAGGAACGATGATAAGACCGCCTACCATTGCTACTGCACCACAGTTGATTGGTGACTGGATAAAGCGGATTGCAGGGAACATGTTTACAACTGTAAGAGCAACACCCCAGATGAAGTTTGCCCAAACTGCAGCCTTTGTAACCTTTTTAGAGAACAATCCGTAAAGGAATGGAGCCAAGAAAGCACCTGCAAGAGCACCCCAAGAGTAACCCATGAGCTGAGCAATATAAGGAACCTTATCAGGATTAAGAGCGATTGCTACAGAAATTGCAATAAAGATTACAATGAAGATTCGCATTACTAAAACAGTTTTCTTTTCATCTGTCTTTTTCATACATGTAATTTTGAGCATATCCAAAGTCAAGGTTGAGCTTGATGTCAAAACAAGTGATGAAAGTGTAGACATAGAAGCAGAAAGTACGAGTACTACAACAATACCAATTAAAATATCAGGAAGTGTAGAAAGCATCTGAGGAACAATGCTGTCGTAAATAATTCCTTTTGCACCGTGAATTGCAGGAGTGTCGAATAGACGTCCGAATCCACCAAGGAAGTAACATCCGCCGGCAATAACTACTGCAAATACTGTAGAAACTACTGTTCCTGTTTTTACTGATTTTTCTGATTTAATTGAATAGAACTTTCCAACCATCTGTGGAAGACCCCATGTACCAAGAGATGTAAGGATGATTACACCAAGAAGGTTTAATGGATCTGGGCCAAAGAATGAAGCAAACATTCCGTTCATTCCTTTGAGGGCTGGAGCGGCAACTGTTGGGTCACCTGGAACTTTAGAAAGCTTATCGAGGGCACTCAAGAATCCGCCCTGTCCGTTGATTACAGCAGCAATTACAGCAATAATACCGCCAAGCATGATAAGACCCTGAATAAAGTCGTTGATAGCGGTTGCCATGTAACCACCAAGGATTACATATACGGCTGTAAGAATTGCCATACCGATTACACACCATTTGTAATCAATATCAAAAGCGAGTCCGAAAAGGGTAGAAAGTCCCTTGTAAAGAGAAGCTGTATATGGAATAAGGAAAATAAATGCAATTGCAGCAGCGGCTATGCGAAGAGACTTGCTTTCGTAGCGTTTTCCAAAAAAGTCTGGCATTGTTTTTGCATCAAGGTGATGTGTCATTACGCGAGTGCGGCGACCCATTACAACCCATGCAAGAAGTGAGCCAAGGAATGCGTTTCCAAGACCAATCCAGGTAGATGAAATACCGTATTTCCATCCAAACTGACCTGCATAACCAATAAATACTACGGCAGAAAAATAAGAAGTTCCGTAAGCAAAAGCAGTGAGCCATGGACCAACATTTCGTCCGCCAAGAACAAATCCGTTTACATCCTTTGCCTGTCTGCGGGAATAAAGTCCTACAAAAATCATGATGGCAAAGAAAATTACAAGCATTGCGATTTTTAAAACCATTTGAAAACCTCTGTTTCGTGTTTCTATATATAGTAATA
>JAEEGL016458520.1_pt1 | contig 12663 bp, 10 predicted proteins | sample 9134231 | NCBI WGS metagenome assembly JAEEGL01 (sample SAMN16246548, study PRJNA631951) | gut metagenome | biome: gut microbiome; feature: rumen; material: fiber-attached | host: Bos | place: Iran: Karaj | collected 2018-10
AGGAGGTTGAAAAGTGTAAATGTTGACGGCGAAAAGACTTAAGGAAGCAAGGATAACGGCGGGACTTTCTCAGGATGAGGCGGCAAGTGCCATGAATATGAGCAGGAGAAAGCTCCAGTCGATCGAAGCAGATGAGGCAACTGTGTCGGTTGAAGGAATAGTTGAGTTCGCAAAGCTTTATAAGGTGGACGTCCGGGAATTGATACTGGAGGACTATGTAAAAGAGGATGAAGAGAGTGTTCTGTTCAATAGATATGCGTCGGTCTTCAGGATCTATGATAAACTTGATGATAGGGTAAAAGAAGACGTGTATTACCTTTTGAAACAGTACGTTGACAAGAAGGAAAAGCAGGGATAGTACATCTTAATAAAGACTTTGGAATCTATTAATTAAGTGAGAAAAGTTGCCAGATGACAGCTTTTCTCTTTTTCTGTTATGGTTTATAATAGGGCTTATTGAGGTGTAGGGTTATGAAAAGAAAAGAGATAAAAGAAACCATAAATCGTTTATGTGAATTATTAGAAATACCAGTTCCGACGCTAATTATTGATGACGCGTTTTTTACTGATAATGGTTTGGAGATTGATTATGCTTTTGTTGCTGAGGACTATTCGATACACATAAGAGCATCTGCAAAAGACGAGAGCCAGGTGGATTATCTTACGCCGGAGCAGTCGGCAATGTATGGTCTTGCACATGAGGTACGTCATGCTTGGCAATTTCAGCATGAAGGTATAGATCCGTTTGCTGCGCTGGAAAACCTGTCAGCGAGAGAACGAAACCGGAATCGAATTGAGATTGACGCAAACGCATTTGCTACATACTTCCAGTTCCTTCTCTATGGAATCGATAAGATCAACGATATACCAAATCATAAAAGAATCGACGAGCGCATGGCTGAAATCATAAGGATTGAATCATGGCCGGGTAGGGTAGAAAAGTATTTCTCAACGTTACCAAGGAAAATACGTTTAAGTGGAAAGCTATTGTAATTCAACGAACTTTTGTAAAAATGGTTCTTGTATATATGTGGAGTATTGAATATGTGTAATGTTAAAATTGGTGATGATGATCTTGTTTTTTCGTATAAAGAAGACTATTTTACAGGGTTTGCCCCTTGCTTTGAGGGTGGCATATATTCGCTTGCTTGTTGTAAAGGTGCAAAAAACGGAAATAGCTTAAGGCAAACTGCATGTAAAGCTTTTTTGGCAGGTAGGTCTGTATGGATACTTGCAATTGCTTCAGCGACATTTAGAGATGAAGGTCATAATAAATCACAGATAGAATACTCTCGTGGTGATGCGATTTATTTGGCCAAGGTTGATGGGGTATACACGTGGAAGGAATACTCGGATAGTCATGCTAATCGATCAGACTCTATTTATGAATTAAGAAACGGTGAGATAACTTGGAGAGATAATTACCACGGGAGCCACAGAAATGAAAAAGATAAAGCAACAGACTGTGCAACCAGTATGAAGGGAATGACACCCATAGAGACATTTATTAACCAAGAGCAGATCCTTATTTCACGTGAATACTATGTGTTTGATAAAGGGTGCAAAATTATGGGAATAGATGCCTATAGCCCTTTGGAAGTGTTCAGAGGATATTCTTATGCAAAGGATAAAGAGAAACGTGTAGAAAGCTTAAGAATGTTTCTGGAGATTAATCACAACTTCAAGTATTTAACAGGTCAAGATCCGTTTAAAAATACAGTATCGACAAGCAGTAAATGCGGAGGATGTAGATGAAAGTCATTTTATCGAGAAAAGGATTTGATAGTGAATATGGTGGATGTGCAAGTCCGATTCTTCCGGATGGGACTATGGTTTCTATGCCAATTCCGTCACCGGATGATGAATGCTTGTTTGAAGAACTTTCATTCCCTGGGGGAGGTAATTATTTTGAAACATGGAATTCACTTAAAGCAGGGGGTGAAAAACTGAGAACCTGCCATCTTGATCCAGATATAAGGCGTGGTATAAGAAAAGAAATCAGCGGATGGGTTCCGACTTTTGGTCAGATGGAGTCGGCACAGGGACATTTGGTGAATCAGGGCATAGAGACCGGGGATATTTTTCTGTTTTTCGGCTGGTTCAAAGAAATGGAATACCAGAACGGCAAGCTGATCTATAAGCGAGGAGCAAAGGACATTCAGGCTATATACGGGTATTTTCAGATCGGCGGCATGTACACAGGAGAAGAGGTTAAGCGTTTTTCTTGGCACCCACATTCCAAATATACAGGAACGAATAACACAATCTACACAGCCACAGATTCTCTTGTTATTAATGGACAGGACTTTGGTGTTCCGGGAGTTGGGACGTTAAAGTATTCGGATAGTCTTGTTCTTTCAGCACCAGGGATGAGCCGTAGCAGATGGAAATTAATAGATGTGTTTAGTGACAAGAGTATTTCACTCTCATATCACGATAAGAACAAGTGCATAAAGAATGGGTATTTCCAAAGCGCTGCGAAGGGACAGGAATTTGTGTTCGCAGAAAATGATTTTGTAACAGAGTGGGCGAAGAAACTTATTATTTCTTCGGGAGAATGAGTTACCAAAATACTATGCAGAAAGAATTGTATCAGCTGAGTTTGATATGCTTGGTAATATAGGTGCATTTAATAAATGGTTAAGAAGGATCAACACCATGTTCCGAAGTTTATGCTTCGGAAATGGATTTCTCAAGGTAATAAAGGCCTAAAGGTATATAGTAAAAAAAGAAAAGAATGGATTGCGAAGGGTAAGCCTGTTGTTAATCCAGAGGACATTTGCTTTAAAAAGGACCTTTATGAACATGATATGCTTCCTGTAAACACTATTGAAAATGGGTACTCCGTGTTGGAAGATATATTAAGCAAGGCGTATAACAAAATTTGCGAAGAAAAGGTAAAGCTAAATGATTTAAGTAGATTTGAACAAATATGTGTCGGATATATTCCGGTGATGCTAACGACAAGACAACCCAACGTAGTAAAAGCTATAGATGATGCTTCAGACATTATAAAAATGGAATTTCCAGATTTATATAAGCTTTTTCCCGATGATGATACATTAATTGCTTTTGGACGTGCGGTAGTTTCTGGGGTTGTCATGGAACCGTCAATAATGAAAATGTACCTCGGCTTCCTGCGGACATATTATAAACAGATATGGGGGACAGAACGGGTTTTATGGAAATGCGTAAGGACATCAGGGAAAGGTCTTTTTTTTGAAACAGATCAAGGATTTGCATCAGTCCGATTAGATAAATATGATCCTTACTCGATTATTTTATTTACACCAATTACTCCCAAAAAATGTATTATAGTTTTCTCGGCAAAGTATGGTAGATATGTCATTACCCCCAAAAACACGATTAATGATGCCCTTGTGAGAATAATAAATGAAGCATTGTTTGATCAGGCAATAGAGCATGTTATATATCCATGTTAGGTAGGAAGTGTATTGATGCATCAGAGTGTTCATTTTTTTAAGGTAGAAAAGATGAGTTATAGCAGTTGATATCAGGGGTGTTGGTAACAAATCGCTTAAGATCGCTTACGAAATGTTTTCGTTCAGTAGAAAAAAACTCATAAAAATGATATGCTTGAGTTAAGTTCGATGTTGAATAAAAAGGAGCAGATTATTATGGCAGTCAAGAAAACACAATTATATGCATCACTTTGGGCTAGTTGCGACAAGCTTCGTGGTGGAATGGATTCTTCAGAGTACAAGGATTATATACTTACTCTTCTTTTTATGAAATATGTCACTGATAAGTATAATAATAAAGGAGCTTATGAAGATATAAGAGTTTTTGATAAGGAACATGATTATGATCCGGATCCTGAAAAAAGAACAGGCTGTTCTTTTGCTGATTTTATAGCCTTGAAGGGAAAGAAAAATATCGGCGAAGGCATGGACAAGATAATTGCTCGGCTTGCAGATGAAAATACTGACTTAAAAGGCGTTATTGATATCGCACATTTTAATGATGAAAAAAAGATGGGGAGTGGGAAAGAAATGGTGGATAAACTTACCGGTCTCATCTCTATTTTCCAACGCCCTGAACTTGACTTTTCAAAGAATAAAGCAGAAGGCGATGACATAATTGGGGATGCTTATGAATATTTGATGCGGAATTTTGCGACTGAAAGTGGAAAGAGTAAGGGACAGTTTTATACACCTGCAGAAGTGTCCAGAATATTAGCGAATGTAGTTGGAATCAGCCGTTGCACTGATTCCAGCGCCACGGTATGTGATCCTGCTTGCGGAAGCGGTAGCCTTTTGATTAGGGCCATCGACGCTGCACCATTTCCTATTATGGGATATGGTCAAGAGAAGGAAAGTACAACCGCCGGTCTTGCTAAGATGAATGCGGTTCTTCATCGGAAAGCGGAGATTACAATTAAGAGCGGAAATACATTCTCAAATCCGCAGTATCTTGATAAATATGACAATTCTGTCCTGGAACGATTTGATTACATTGTAGCGAATCCGCCCTTTTCCATGAAGAATTGGCGGGATGGTATAGCTGGAAAAGAGTATGGACGCTTTGAAGGTTATGGTGCTATGCCTCCTGAGAAGAACGGTGATTATGCTTGGCTTATGCATATTCTTAAAGCGTTAAAGGCAAATGGTAAGGCGGCTGTTATTCTTCCTCATGGCGTTCTGTTCAGAGGAAACACAGAAGAAACAATTAGAAAAGCTATCATAAAGAAGCATTGGATCAAGGGGATTATCAGCCTTCCCTCGAATCTGTTTTACGGTACTGGTATAGCTGCCTGCGTGCTCGTAATCGATAAAGAGGGAGCACCAAATCGACAGGGTATTTTCATGATTGATGCTAGCAGGGGATATGTTAAAGATGGGAATAAGAACCGTCTTCGTGAGCGTGACATATATAGAATAGTCACGACCTTTAATGAACAGATCACAACAGATCCCAAATACGCTCGTTTTGTACCGAATGATGAGATTGAGACGAAAAACAAATACAATCTCAATATCACAAGATATATTGATTCAACTGATCCAGAGGATATTCAGGATATTTACGCTCATATTCATGGAGGTATCCCGTCCGTGGATATTGAAGGACTTTCAAAATACTGGAAGGTATTCCCTTTATTGAAGACAGAACTGCTGTCTGCAATCAGCGAGAAGTATTACAGCCTGAATGTGGAGCATGATATTATCCGTCAGACAATCTATAAGAATGCGGAGTTTTCTGAATATGGAGAGAAGCTGGATGAGGCTTTTTCTGCATGGGAAGCCAAAGAATATCCGATATTGTCTTCTTTGGATGAAGATGTGTCTGCCAGGGAGTTAATTGTAACTCTTGCTGAAGACATTCTGTCGGAGTTTGAAAATCTGACATTGATTGATAAATACGATGTCTATCAGGTGTTGTTGGCATATTGGAATGAGGTGATGAATGACGATGTCTCACTGATCATCAGCGAACCTGATGGATATGCTAACGCAAGAGCTACCGATAACATCGAGGAAGAAATCACCCAGGGTAAGAACAAAGGGGAAATGAAGATTACCGGCTGGGAAGGCCGCCTGATTCCTAAGACCATTGTCATCAATACATTTTTCCGTGAAGAAAAGGATGCTATCGAAGAATCTGAAAATGTTGTAGCGGAAACGGAATCTATGCTTTCTGATCTAATCGAAAGTGCTGATGAAGAGTCAGCACTTGCTGATGTTGCAGAAAACGGAAAGGTCAAGGCGAAGGATCTTGAAGCCAAGATTGATGAACTGACCAGCACAATAGAAACGGAGGAAACAATTGAGCTTGAAGTCATCAGGATGGATTTGCAACTTGTAAATACAAAGAATAAACTTGAGGCATATCTCTTGGGGCATCCGTTATGTAAGAACGCGGTTAATGAAAATGGCAAGATTACGAAAGCATCTATCGAATACAGACTTCGTATCATTCGAACGGAAGAAAGTGTACCGGAGAGCTTGCAGGAGGATGTGAATCAGCTAAAGACAGCGTTGGAACTGTGCGGCAAGATTTCTGATTACAATAAAGTTGTTAAGGAACTGAATAAGGCGCTGGATGAGAAATGCAGGGCAAGATACGAGACACTTACTGATGAGGAGATACTGGATCTGTTGGTTAACAAGAAATGGTTCGATAGTATCTTCACAGGCATAGCTGATTTATATAGCGCTATATCACATCGTCTTACAAATCGTATAGTTGAGCTTGCAGAGCGATATGAAAACACGCTTCCTAAACTTGAAAAAATTACAGCAGAGTATGAGACCAAGGTGAAGTCTCATCTGGAAAGGATGGGATTTAAATGGGATTAAAAGAAACAAAGGCAGGAATGATTCCTGAAGAATGGAACGCTCAGAGTTTTTCTGACACATTTCGAATTCTGAACAACAATACATTTTCGCGTGCAGAACTCAATTACGTCAGTGGCTCATTTAAAAACATCCATTATGGCGATGTGTTGATTCTGTTTCCGGAGGTGCTTGATTGTACCAGAGAAGATGTTCCATACATTAATGAAGATGTTAGGATATCTGGATCTGCTCAAACTCTTCAGGATGGGGATATAGTAATGGCTGATACTGCAGAGGATGAGACCGTCGGAAGAGTTACAGAGGTAACTAATACTGCAAGAAAGCCAGTCATGTCTGGTTTACATACTATTCCGTTTAGAGTGAAGTCAGGAAATTTCGTATCGGGTTGGCTTGGTTATTATTTAAATTCTCATTTTTATCATGACCAGCTCTTGCCATATATTCACGGTACTAAGGTTTCTTCTATATCTAAAGGGTCTTTAAGTGGTACGGAAATAGTTGTCCCTTCCGACAAAGAGCAAGAAAGCATAGTGGAGTTTCTTTCGAATGTAGATTACTTAATATCACATTTAAAGAAAACTATTGTGAAAAAGAAAGATATCCGTCAAGGTATAATGCATCAGTTGCTGACTGGAAAAAAACGAATCAATGGTTATTCTTCGGAATGGCGAACCGAACAATTGTCAAAAGTGGCTACACGCATTGGTGTTGGATTGGCAACTTCGGTAACTCAATATTATAGAGATGAAGGAAGAATAATTTTTAGAAATTTGAATATAAAGGAAAACTATCTTGATGACTCGGACGTTCTTTTCCTTGATAATGAATTTGCATCAAAGAATCCTAATAAAGAGATCAGGGAGGGTGATGTATTAACGGTTCATACAGGATATGTAGGAATATCCTGTGTGGTTCCAGAGAAATACGATGGAGCAATGACGTTTACTACTCTAATTACAACAACAAATAAAAAAGAGTTGTTACCAGAGTATTTGTCGTATCATCTTAACTCTTCTTTGGGACATAGGGTAATAGAAGACTTACAGACAAGTGGCGGGAGAAACAATCTTAATGTAGCAGATTTTGAAAAGTATACATTGTCATTTCCTTCGGAAATTGAGGAACAAAAAGAGATAGTAAATCTTCTTAGTGATATGGATTGTGAGGTAAAAACGCTAGAAGAAAAACTATTGAAATATCAAAAGATAAAGCAAGGCATGATGGAAGAATTGCTGACCGGTAAGATCAGACTTGTATAAGGGGGTGTTTGTCAGATGAGTATTGGTGATGCTGAAATTAAAACACAGGAAAGAGTGATCAACTTCTTTAAAGATCCGGAGATATTAGGATATCAGTACATGGGCAATCTGTCTGATTATCAGAATAGGAATATCAAAGAGGACAGGCTTCGCCAGTATCTCCGTTTGAAAGGGTATGCTGATAAGTTGATTGACAGTGCTATAACACGGCTTCAACAGGAAGCCGGTAATCTTTCGCGGGGTCTATATGATGCCAATAAAACAGTTTATTCTCGCTTGAAATATGGGATTCCGGTGAGTGAGAGCCCTGAAAAACCGCCGGTGACTGTACAGCTCATTGATGAGGATAATCCACTGAATAATGATTTTGCTATAGCTGAGGAAGTAACGGTTGTTGAACAGTCTGAGAAGCGACCGGATCTTGTCATCTATTTGAACGGTGTTGCTGTCGCAGTCATTGAATTGAAACGAAGCAGTATTTCTGTATCGGAAGGCATCCGTCAAAATCTGACAAATCAGAAAAATACATTCATCCAAGGATTCTTTTCCACTATGCAATTCTGTATGGCCGGAAACGAGTCTGAGGGATTACGTTATGGTACACTTCTGACCGGCGAGAAATTCTATATGGAGTGGAAAGGGGACGGTTTCAAGGAACACCAGGAAGAACGCGATCCGGTGGATGTTCGTATAAGTGAGAAGTGTGAGACCATAGAGAATAAGCTCCTGAAGCAGATTTATGCAATGTTCGATAAAGAGCGTTTCATTGATCTCATCATGAATTTTGTTGTCTTTGATAAAGGAATCAAAAAGGTCTGTCGCTACAATCAGTATTTCGGCATTAAGCGCACGGAGCGGAGACTCGACAATTTGAGGGCAGAACTCCACAATCCGAATCGTGATCAGGACAAGCCACTGGGCGGTATTCTTTGGCATACCCAGGGGTCCGGCAAAACTCTGACTATGGTTTGGCTCGCTAAGTGGATCCTGACTCATTGGGAAGGATTGAATGCCCGTGTTCTTATTGTAACAGACAGAGATGAACTGGATGAGCAGATTGAAAAGACATTTACCGGTGTGGATGAGAATATTGTCCGCACTAAGAGCGGGAAGGATCTGATTAATCGTCTTAATGTTTATGATGATTCATTGATCTGCTCTCTTGTGCATAAGTTCGGCCGTCGTGGTGGCGAGGCTACCGAGAACGATTATGACAAATATATAGAAGAACTGAAGGCATCACTTCCGACAGATTTTGAAGCCAAAGGAAATCTGGTTGTGTTCGTTGACGAATGCCACAGGACTCAGTCTGGAAAGCTTCATACTGCTATGAAGACCATCATGCCGAATGCCATATTTATCGGATTTACCGGAACACCACTTTTGAAGAGAGATAAGAAAATCAGCATCGAGGTATTCGGTACATATATTCACGCCTACAAATACAACGAAGGCGTAGCCGATAGAGTTGTTCTGGATCTGAGATATGAGTACAGAGATGTTCCACAGGATCTGTCTTCACAAGATCGTGTTGATCAGTGGTTTGATGTAAAAACCAGAGGTCTGTCATCTCGTGCGAAAGCAAAGCTGAAAGAGAAATGGGGCACGATGCAAAAGGTATATAGCTCGCGCTCTCGTCTTGAAAAGGTGGCATGGGATATCATCCAGGACTTCAATATGAAGCCGCGTCTTATGGACGGTAATGGAAATGCTATTCTTGTCGCTGATTCTATTCCGACAGCCTGTAAGTATTATGAAATATTCCAGCAGATGGGATTTAAGAAGTGTGCGATCATATCATCATACACTCCAAACAAGGGCGAGCTGCGCACAGATACCGTTAGCGACGAAGATAATACTGAAACATTTCTGAAATATGAAACATATCTCAAAATGCTTGGCATTGATCCCGCTAACCTTCCGAATGCCGGATCGATTCAAGCAAAGGTTGAAGAATTTGAGAAAGAAGCAAAACGGAAATTTGTGGAAGAACCAGCGAATATGAAGCTGCTTATTGTCGTAGATAAGCTGCTAACCGGATTTGACGCTCCACCTTGCACATATCTGTATGTTGATAAGAACATGCAGGATCACGGTCTGTTCCAGGCAATCTGCCGTGTAAATCGTTTGGACGATGACTCCAAAGACTTTGGATATATCGTCGATTATAAACAGCTTTTCGGTAAGCTTCAGACGGCAATGAAGGATTATACTTCTGGTTCCTTTGAAGGTTATGATCCGGAGGACGTCAAAGGACTTGTAAAAGACCGTCATGATGAGGCTATCGCATATTTTGATGAAGTGTATGATGCTGTAGAAGAATTATGTGAAGGCGTAGAGGAACCTCGCGGAGAGATACAGCATATCCATTATTTCTGTGGAGTATCTGGACAGTCAGAAGAAAGTGATGAGATATTTGCACGCCTCAGAGAAAAACTCTATAAGTTGGTGAGCAGCCTTGTCAGAGCATTTGCAGAGGCTAAGCCGTATCTGGTTGATGATATTTCTACCGGCAAGCTGAATGAATATGACAAGAAGGTTACATTCTATGTTGAGTTAAAGAAGACGATAGGGACTGCTAGCGGTGATTTCCTAGATTTGAAGGCATACGAGCCTGACATGAGGAAGATGATCGACAATTACATTACTGCTGCAGATGCGGAAAAAATTGGCGATTTTGACGATCTTACTTTGCTGGATTTTGTTGCAAAGCAGGCAGAGACACTTACCGGGGAAGGCGACAATGGACACAAGGAAGGCGCGGCAGAAGCTATTGAAAACAATATCCGCAAGAAGGTTATTGAAAAAGTTACCGTTAATCCTAGGTACTATGCAAAGATGTCTGAGATTCTCGATAAGCTTATTGAGGAAAGACGACAGGGTGTGCTTGATTATACCGAGTTGCTTGAGAAATATATAAAGCTGGCTAAGGATGTTGATTGCCCTGAAGAGAATGACAAATATCCTGAGAGCATCCGTAAGAGTAAGGCGCTTATGGCAATTTACGATAATACGGGCGAAGATGAAAAGCTTGCCATCAAGATCCATAAGGCAGTAAAGAAACAGGCCCTGGCGGGATTTAGAGATAACCAGGTCGTTATAAGAAGAATAAAGAAAGCACTTTATGAAATATTAGGTGATGATTCCGAGGTGGAACGCATCTACAAGATCATAGAGAAGCAGGAGGAGTTTTAATGTGCATTGTCGTCTCAGGGATACCGATTGATGTACAAAAGAAGAGTATAAAGAACATGCATCTTCAGGTAAAACCGCCAGATGGGCATGTTGTTATTTCGGCACCCTTATCAGTGGATGATACCGCAATTGAAGCATATGCAAGGACACAGTTGGGATTTATAAGAAAATCTATCGCCCAATTTAGAAATCAATCAAGAGCTTCAAAGCGGCAGTATGTTTCTGGGGAAACTATATACATATGGGGAAAGCAGTATTTTCTTATTTTTAAGCCCAATAATAAAAAGAATACATTTGAGATTCAAAATCAAAATGTCATTCTTTCAATGAATTCAAAAAGCACTGTAAAACAAAGGGATACATTTGTGAAAGAAGAATGCCGTAAACTTCTTAAAATAGAGATCGAAAAGAGACTTCCCAAGTGGGAAGCTTTGACGGGGTTAAAATGTAGTTCTTGGCAAACAAAATATATGGTTACAAAATGGGGTTCATGTAATACAGAAAAAAAGAAATTATGGTTTAATTTGCAATTAGCACAAAAACCTTGTGCATGTCTTGACTATATTATTCTTCACGAGTTGACACATTTGTTGACTCGGAAACATGATGCTATATTTAATGAAAATATGGATAAGTACATGCCTAATTGGAGAAATCTCCGTAAAGAATTGAATGATAGAAGACTTGATTATTATGAAGTATAAGTCAATGCTTGGAGAGAAAAAAGTCAGCGGATTTTTACTGCCCAATCTTACATATGCTCCACTTTTCGGAGAGCCGCTGTAGTAAAGGTAGAACAGCTTCTCTGATCCAAAGAAGGGGGCGGCGCATGTAAAGCTGGCACCGAGGCCGTTGGGTTTCTGATCGGAATCGATGATACGTTCTACATTTACCGTGACACGTTCTCCGTCCCGGTCAACAAAGCGGAAGCGGATAGGGGTGATCTTTCCGGTTGTATCTGTACAGGAGATCATCTGTATGTATGGGAAGGTTGGTCCAAAGATATGATTCCATCATAAAAGGATGCTCCTTTCAAAATGCATTAAAGTACTCTACCGAGCACCGAGACATCGGTGTCTTCGGTAATTGGAATCGGATTATATTTCTTATTAAGGGATATAAGTGCGGTTCCTTTTTTGTTGTTCTGAAGCTTCTTACAATAAGCATTTCCATCGAGGGAGAATATGCCAATTTCACCGTCTTCCAAGATATCCTGACTGTGAACGTAGATGATCTGCTTATCGCGGAGTAGTGGCATCATACTGTCGCCGGTGATGTGAACAGCAAAGTCAGCTCCGGCGGGAACGAAATCATCTACTTCGATTTCTTCATAATTATCGTCGTCTAAGAAGTTTCCGGTTCCGGCGGAGACCCCGAGAGTATAAAGCTTTATTGTCCTGCTTGGAACTGCAACAGGCCGGGGAGCATCATGCTTTGCAAACTTCTCATCGGTGGAGAGGAGATGGATGTATTCATAAACTCGATCTTTACCAAGCTCGTTCAGCTGGCTTAAGGGGTTGTAGGGATTGATTCCGAACATCTCTTCGTATATATCTTTTATCCCGAGGACCTTGCATAAAGTGAAAAGCTGGTTTATTCCGGGTTCGGTGCGTCCGCTTTCCCAGCTGGAGAGTGTTTTGTCGGATGCTTCCACGCCTTCTTTTAACATGAGTTCCGAAAGCTCTGTCTGCGTGAGATGCTTGTCTTTTCTATATTTGGTAATGATCGGACCGAATGAATTCATGCTCGTCCTCCGCTTAAGTTCGCTGAAATGAATTGTGTACAAAAATGACTATATCACGGAGACCGCAAAAAATCAACGAAATTCTACGAAATCAAGAATATAAGAAAAAATTCTAATCTTGTCGTCTCCATTTTTAAGAAAAGCG
>JAEEGL017054835.1_pt1 | contig 12663 bp, 7 predicted proteins | sample 9134231 | NCBI WGS metagenome assembly JAEEGL01 (sample SAMN16246548, study PRJNA631951) | gut metagenome | biome: gut microbiome; feature: rumen; material: fiber-attached | host: Bos | place: Iran: Karaj | collected 2018-10
ATTCGCTCATGTTCCGAACTATGACGTCGATGACCTTATGCCGTGGTCTGAAGAAATGCAGACCAAGTTTAGACTGGAATAAAAAAGGTGGCATTTGCCACCTTTTTATTGTCAAGACCGTACCTTTATTAGGCGCTTACGCAGAAAGACACAAATTAATGATATTTGGGATTTATACGAAGATTAGGATTCCTCGGGTTGTTCCGGCTCTTTTATCTCAACGCATTCAGCATTTTCGTCTACATAGTCACAGGTCCACTGACTTTCGTGTTTTGCATTACAATCACGCGTTTCTACTTTTCCCTTATGGCAATAGGATATGACCGTGCCAGCACATGAGGGAACATAGTTCTCATCACAATCATTAAATTCATCCGGATGAAGCTTGATACAGGCATCATTGGCACATCCGTGTATACAATTCATTGTCTTTGGCTGATAAAAGAATCCTTCTCCGGAATTGATAACCAGAAAATTCGGACTGATTTCACAAGAAAACCCATCAAGCGTGGCGTTATCTGTACAAGTGGTATCCACCAGCTTGCCGACTTCAGCTGCTTTGCATGCGACGACACAGTCGTAACTACCATCATCTAGCTGTCCACATGTCAGCCCGTCTTTTTTACAATCGTATTCCTGGGGCTCATTGTTGTTATCATCTTCGCACCACACAATCTTGGTCCCATGACATCCCGTGCCATCCATGCCGCATTCATCTTTAGAGCCACATGCATTGCCAATGAGCAGAAAAGCAATTGCCCCCGAAATTATCCACTTTTTCATACACCCGCTCCGTTATTACGTCATGATAAGATCTCCGGTTTGCTACACCGGCATGGGTAACAATTTACATACCCAGGGGATGAAAATCAATTTATGCAGGCAGTTCTGTAGATTCCCCTATTAATCAATCTTTTCGCGTAAAGCCTGTCTCGTGATGGGCTTTGGATCATCGTCGGACCGTGCCGGATTCCCATCCAGCCCGGTAGAGAACAAGGCGTCGACGCCTTCGCGGCGGATTCGGTAGAAATCTCGCATGGATGCAGTCGCAGACAGACCGTCATGTTGTGCATAAGGCCGTGCATCGTGGTATTCAAAAATGGTTTTGGCATCGGCCGGTAGATCGGCCCCAATCAAATCGAGCACAGATACAGAGAGTTCCGAGGCTGTTGTCAGGCCTTCGCGGCGAATGCCGAACGAATGCCCGGTCATATAGAATACAAAAGGCGTGAGCAATTCCCAAGGGGTGAGGCCCTGTTCGTATCCCAGAGTCGATTCGCCAAGTGAATTTCCGTGCGTTCCGAATACGACGACTAAATTATCGTCACCAATGCGATTTAAAAACTCGCCGATGGCCTCGTCAATTTCTGAGAGTTCACCATCGTAATAGGCTTCGAACTGGCGAGCATCAAGCGGGCCGGGATCGCGCATTACAGCGATATTTTGCATGGCTGCGGAGTCTATCGGTCCATTGTATCCGGGCACCCCCCATAATTCGAGCTTTTCATCACTGATGCGATGTGGCAAGCGTAGTTCTGATAGATGCACATAAAAAAGCGAATTATCCGGAGAAGCAGCAACAGCCGACGCAACGGCTTCGAGTGCTTGTCTGGTATCGGTGCGATCTTCTTTGTTGAGCTGCGTGACTTTGTCAAATCCCTGTGCAAATCCGCGCGTAGAATCGATAATGCCCGATGTCGAGTAGAAATAGGTTTTCCAGCCCTTTGGTGATGCAGCTTCGGCGATAGACGTCATATTCTGGCGCACATGCGTGCCGGCGGAATAGACTTTGTGTACATAGGCCGGGACACTGGTGAGAAATGATGTCGTCATGGCGACGTGAGAAATGCCTTCACCCATCACAGTGCCCAGAATTCCTTCGTCGGCCATGTGGCTGAGTACAGGTGTGGCACGTCTTTTTGCCTCAATGCGCAGTCTGTCAGCTCGCAGATTGTCGATGGCAAGTACGATGATTCTGTGGGCACCTGACATCGTTTCGCGCGCTTTGGCAAGCGGTTCTGCTTCCGAAACGACGATTTCCGGTGCAGATAAATAGGCTTCTGCGTGTTTTGTGCCGGTTCTGAAGACCTGTTCAGTCTGATCCGCGTCAAAGTGCATGCGAAATCTCACGGCCTGCTGCGCATATTCTGAAACATCGATTTCCTGCAGTTGCCAACAATCGCCAGGCGCGATCGGGATTTCGGCGAGCATGCGCGTTTCAAACTGAGCATTTTCGGCATCGGTAGAGACTTCGACAGTGAGTTTACCCGGTGTTTCGAGGAAAGCGGCCGGAGCCGCATAAAACCTGAGAGTCGCATTGTCCGGAACGACCATGAATCGTTCGATAACATCCCCAGAATGCAGCAGATAGGATGGCAGTGTCTGATCGAGTACCCTTGCATCAACAGTTTCTGTTTGTTTGTTCATTGATGCAGCCGCAAACCGGCCAACAGGCTGGTCGGAAGGCCCAAAACCGATATGTGCGAATTTAGCCGAGACCCGGCTATCGCCTTCGAAAAAAGTTCCCGGAAAAGAAAACCGCATCAATTGCATGCCATCTTTTGAGAGATATTCGCGGGGAACTTTCCAGCGGTATCCATAATATCCCGGCGTCAAATCCGTTGTGAGCGGATCGGACCAGACGCGTCCACCATTGCCGTCTGGTTTATAAAATCGCACCGCCATCGAAGGATTGTTTTTTGGCCTGAGCGTGACTTCGACGAACAGATCGTCTGGCCAGTCGTCGGGGAAAAAAGGAAAATGCACCGTCGTGCTTGTGGCGGCCAGCCATCTGACATAACGATTTTCAGCCCAGGGCGTTTTGTCGGCTGCAGCGATTTCTGGCGTAATAAACTCGGGTTTCAGCCAGGGGGACACATCATTTCGCTCGATATATTTTGCGCCTTCGGGTGCACCGGGATCGAAATGCAAACCACCGAAATAGGTATGCAGCAGATGATTATCACTATGCCACGATTCATAAATGGCATCTGTCGAAGGCTGCGGCTGTATACATTGATGTACATTGTCTTCGGGTTTTGAATCCGTTGGACAGTCATTGCGTTTACATGAGGTGGCTGCTGAAAGTATACAAATGCCTAATATCACTGGTAGGGTAAATTTTCGAATTGGCGTAAGCATGATGATATCAAAACGAACAATAGAATCGTTGGTGAGCTAAAACGGTGCGTATGGCGCAAGCCATAGCACCGTGGGGGAGCGGCGTATGCAATAGCCGCGAGGGGGCATGCGCCCCCTTGCTATTCAATACTATCATTTGAATCGGCAGATACTTTTAACATCACAGAAGGAAGTTTTGTATCGTCGAATGAAACACCACTTGGTAAATTAGATACACTGAAGTCTGCATTATTCAGAACGCGCGTGTGTGCCTGAGATGTATTATCATCACTGGCATCAAATGTAATAAACAGGCGCGAAGCGTCGATTTTAGCAAGCGAAGCATCGTCACCGGTGAGCGTTAGATCGATGGTCGGCGGCACGAGCTCAAATTTTTGAGAAAGATTGAGCGGCACAACGGGAACGCCAAGAAGCACCTGCGTTTTGGATTTGGATACGATGTTGACGGTCACTTCTACTTTTTGAGTGCTGGCATGCAGACCTGCGCGATTGAGAACAACCCAGCGATTGACATTAAATGTCGCGGATTTGCCTGTGAGATCTATGGTTTCAATGTATAAACGGCTTGTATCGGAAATGACAGATTTAGGGCCGTATATCTCGATTTCTTCAGGGTTCATGCGGATTTCGCCGAGTTGGTATCCCGGCTGCAGTTCTCCGGTAAAGATGTGATCCGTGCTGATGGGCACATTCCTTTTTTCGACAGGCTCAAGGTTTACGCCAATAAATTCCGGATAGAATTTTTCGATATGAACGCCTTCGGGTAGACTTAGCATATCAGAATGCAAGGTCATTTGTACATTTCCTTCGCGTGCAGGGGGGGTGAGGGTGATGGCACCTATGGCGTCACGCGTGATGTCGCGCAAGAGCGATGCACGGCCCTGCAGCGTTACATCAACTGTAATATCGTCGATTTGTTCAATTGTATCATAGCCATCCGGAAGTGTGATCTGAACCGGCAGCTTTTCAAAACTTGCCGACATGTTGCGATCGCTGAGGACGACGATAAACAGTATCAAGCTGCAAACGAGCGCAATCAGTTTTTGAGGCAGATTCGCTGTGATGCGGCTGAATAGCGTTTGATGATGCGGTGGGGTTACCGGAATTTTTTTTTCTGGATTGGATGTATGATTTGAAGGATTTGTATTCATGGAAACACTATGGGATGAATGATCTTATGCTTTGGCAGAGGGATTGTGATCTTTTGATGCGCGATCATCTTTTTTATGCCGCCAGGTGCGAAAACGTCGGGCGAGTGCAGATGTGCCGGCATAATTCTTATTCTGATGTGCCGTAACAAAGATTTTATGAAGGTAATCTCGAAGCGCTTCGGGGGTGAGACGTCTCGTGAGCAATTCATTGTGTACAACGGATATAATACCGGTTTCTTCCGAAACGACAATGATAACAGCATCCGTGGATTCGCTCAGGCCGATGGCTGCACGGTGACGCGTACCAAGGGCTTTGTCGATGCGATCGTTGGCCGATAGCGGTAAAAAACAGCCGGCACGGTCGATTCGTTGATTGCGGATAATTACAGCGCCATCATGCGTCGGATTGGCTTTGTAGGGGATAAACAGTGAAACGAGCAGTTCCTTGGTGATTTTCGCATCGATTTTGATGCCCTTGACCATATACTGATCGAGTACAGCCTCCATCTCGATGGCGACCAGCGCTCCGATACGGCGCTCACTCAACAATGACGCGGCTTTTACGATTTCCTCAATTGGCTCTGCAGAAAGGCGTTCTTCGGCCTGCGGCTTATTTGCCAAAGAATCCGTCTTGCCAAACTCGCTCAGACCACGGCGGATATCTTCCTGAAAGATGATGACGAGAATGACGATAAAATAGGATATGAAATGATTGAGAATCCAGTTGAGCGTTGCGAGATCGAAGATTTCCGGCTTTGAAATGAGATAAAATACAACAAATATGAGCAGGCCAAACAGAATCTGCATGGCCTTGGTGCCACGAATGAGCATCAGCACCTGATAAAACAGGTACCATACGATGAGGATATCGAGCAACGAACGCAGAATTTCGGTCGTCGAGAAACCGTAGAAATTGGAGAAAAATTGCTCAAACATGGGTTAGCTCCGAAAAGCAGAAACAAGAGAACGGGCAATCACGGCATCTGCCACATTGTGCACTCGGACAACTGCGGCACCGTGCTGCAGAGCCATTGCGGTTGCAATGGCGGTTGCAAGTTCGATATCATGCGGTGCTTTCGAGGTTAGCTGTGCAAGACATCTTTTGCGGCTGTGTGCAATCAAGACTGGTCTGCCAAGAATGGCAAGCATTTCCGGGGCCTCACGAATGAGACGATAATCATTATTCAGCCCCTTGCCGAAACCAATTCCCGGATCGACAACGACCGCAGTCATGTTCATACCACAATTAAACGCATAGTCCATGCGTTGGGCGAGCTGTGTGATGATTTTTTCGAGACAGGTATCAAAAGGCAGTATATGGGCATCGTGCGGTTGCCATGCCATGATCACAAGACCGAGGGAATGCGCATTTGCGATGGTTCCAATTTTGTTCAGGCGCGCGACATCTTTGTCGCCATCCGTGAGATTGTCGAGCGCAACATCATTGATAATATCGATAAGACCGTGAACTGCAGCCCATTCAATCGTTTCGGGCTGTCTGGAATCGAGCGAGACCGGGCATTGGGCATTTGTTTTTGCCCATTTCAGAGGCGCTTCGAGACGCGAAATTTCCAATTGCGGTGAAATTTTGACAGATCCGGGACGCGTCGATTCTGCGCCAATATCGAGGATATCTGCGCCGTCACTGCACAGTTTTTGTGCGTGCTCGAATGATGAAGCATTATCGTCGAATGCGGATGAAAATGAATCGGGCGTCACATTCCAGATCCCCATAATGGCAGGCAGCGATAAATCGATATTTTTCGACCTGAATTGCCAAGTCTGGTGTGTCCGATGATACGATTGCAGTGCCAAAACGAAGGCATGATGCGGATTTTTTCTCATGAGCCCGAGCCAGCACAACGGCGATTCGGCAACATACAACATGCCGCCACGATAAACGCCGTCAACAAATTCTGCAGAAAATGGCGGATTCGGTTTACTGCTGCGATGGCGGATGAGTGCGCCGCCGTCGATGTGATACGCCCGAAATCCCTGTGTGGTTTCAAAGCTGTTGATTTGCCCGGAAACAAAAACAAAAGGCAGCCATGATAGTGCGATATGCTGCGGATCACAGTGGATTTCCCAGCCGATTTCATTTGCTGCCTCAACGATAGTTATCATCTTACACAGATTTTTCTTTTTTATCCTTATTATCATCCGGATCGAGTTCGATGGGCAGGAGATCGGCGAGTGGGGATGGCTCATCGTTTTTATCGTTTTCGGAGACTTTTTGTGCGAGTTTCGATTCAAAAGCGAATTTCGCGACGCGTTCCTTTTCGCCGGTTTCACGAGTTTTCATCTGGGTGCGCAGCGCATCAATGCCTTTTTCGAGCAGAATATTGACATCGGCGATATCGAGCGTTTCAAATTCGATAAGTGCCTGTGCGAGGAGCTCGATTTTTTCCATATTTTCGGTGATCAGGCGTCGGCTCATTTCGTAGCCTTCGGTGAGGAATCGTCGGATTTCTTCATCGATCATCTGAGCGGTATGTTCAGAATAGTTCTTTGCATGCGCGAGTTCTCGGCCCAGGAAAGGCTGTTCGTCCTGATCGCCGAATGCGACGGGTCCGAGTTTTTCGCTCATGCCCCATTCGGTAACCATTTTCTTGGCCAATTTAGTGGCTTGTTCGAGATCGTTGCCAGCGCCCGTCGTGAGCTGATTAAAGACGATTTCTTCGACGATTCGTCCGCCCATACAAATGGCGATGCGGTTGATGGCGTATTTTTTGGTGATACAAAGCCTGTCTTCGGTAGGCAGAGAATAGGTGACGCCGAGCGCACGTCCTCTTGGTACGATGGTAATTTTGGCGAGCGGATCGACATCATCCTTGAGCAAGAGTGTGACCATGGCATGGCCGGCTTCGTGATAGGCCGTTGTTTTCTTTTCGTGTTCTGAGATAACCATGCTGCGGCGCTCGCGGCCCATGGCAATTTTATCGCGAGCTTCGACGAAATCTTTCATTTCTAGGGCCTCAGCATCCCGGGCTGCTGCGATAAGCGCGGCTTCGTTGGCGATATTTTCGAGATCTGCGCCGGATGCGCCTGGCGTTAATCGAGCAATGGTTTCGAGATCAACATCCGAAGCACATGGTTTGTCTTTGGTATGCACTTCGAGAATGCTTTTACGGCCTTTGACATCCGGATTGGGAACAACGACGCGTCTGTCGAATCGACCGGGACGCAGCAAAGCGGGGTCGAGTACATCGGGGCGGTTCGTGGCGGCCATGACGATAATGCCGTCGTTGGCTTCGAATCCGTCCATTTCGACGAGCAACTGATTGAGCGTTTGTTCGCGTTCATCGTGGCCGCCCCCCAGACCTGCACCACGATAACGACCGACGGCATCGATTTCGTCGATAAAGATGATGCAGCGGCCGTTCTTTTTTGCCACTTCGAACAAATCGCGTACGCGGCTTGCGCCAACGCCAACGAACATCTCGACGAAATCCGAACCGGATATGCTGTAGAACGGTACCCCTGCTTCTCCGGCGACACCTTTTGCGAGCAGTGTTTTACCCGTTCCTGGCGAACCCATCAGCAAAACGCCTTTGGGAATACGGCCGCCAAGTCGCTGATATTTGGCCGGGTTTTTGAGAAAATCGACGATTTCGACGAGTTCAGCCTTGGCTTCGTCGATGCCCGCGATATCGGCAAATGTGACTTTATGCTGATCTGGTGTGAGCATTCTGGCTTTGGACTTGCCAAAACTCAGCGCTTTTCCGCCGCCGATTTGTGACTGCCGGAACATGTACACAAAAAAAGCAATCAACACGAGCGTTGGCAGTGAATACAACAAAAGTTGCTGCCACCACGATGTCTCTTCGGCTTCGATAAACTCGTAGCTCACTTTGTGCTCTTCGAGCAAATCCTGCATATCTGCGTTTAATACGCCAACTGTCTGGAATTTCGTTTTGTTGTTAAAATCGGCCTGGGCCTCGGACGTAAATTCGCCGCTGATGATCTCGCCTTTAACCTCGACAGATGCGATCTGATTTGCTCGCACGGCTTGCGAAAATTCACTGAATTTGAGTTTTTCGTTGGATTCATGGCCACCGCCGGCTTTCGCAAAAAATGCCGCCATCGCTAAGATAAATAACAACAGTAATAAAAATCGTGGGTTTGGTTTCACTTCACTCTATCCAAAACAGTCCGCGATCGCAAAAAAGCATGCGGAACGTTGTGATAAACGACAAAATCTGCCTGATATCTTCGGAAAACCTGGGGCTAGGCACAGGCACACTTATGCCCGCCGAAATGCGCACAGTATTCTATAGATTTCACACGCATCTGGCATCTTTTTTTTTAATGATTTTTTAGGGCTTGAGTTCAAAATATGTTGTTTCTCCGGTCTGGGGCGTTGCGGGGGAACCCCGCAATGGGGGTAGGCGCGTATTTGCGCAGCAAATAGCGCCGTAGGGGGCTTGCCCCCACACCACAGCAATTGAAATAAAATCATCGTCATAAGGAATGGAGATGGGCAAAATAAATGATTGCCACAACCACCTACATGTCATTAAATAGATGCTGCAACTGGGGTTTGTATCTGAACCCCAAAATATCTGAATAAGGAGAATCGTTTTGAGAAAACTGTCTATTTTGTTTGCAATGAGCATGGTTGCTGGTGGTTTTTCCGGATGTGCAGCCAAAACCGCAGAGCCCGAAATTCCTCAGGTGGCGCATGCATTTAGCATTGAACCGATGAATCTGCCGGTGATTTTTAATTCTGCCGAAGATGCAAAGAACACATGCGACAAGAATCTGGCCAATGTCGACAGACTGCGCGGCGAAATTAAGGCCGTATCTGGCAAGCATACGCGAGAAAACACGCTTGAACCGCTGAATGAAATCGATATTTCGTTCGATCGAATTATGGGCATTTCGGAACTGATGGCCAATACGCATCCCGAAGAAGCCGTTCGAACCGCAGCCGAAAAATGCACCGAGCGTGCATCTGCTGTATTGACCGAAATCCAGATGGATCCTGTGCTTTATGCCGCTGTGAACGATGTCGATACATCGAAACTCGATGCGCCGTCCAAACGCTATGTCGAGAAAACGCTCCAGAGTTACAAACTTTCGGGTGTCGATAAAGACGAAGCCACTCGCGCGAAACTTGCCGAAATCGACAAAGCCATGGTGAAAGCTGGCCAGGATTTCGACCGCAATATTCGCGATGACAAAAAGACATTGCTCGTCACGCCCGAAGAGCTTGACGGTCTGTCTGAAGATTTCATCAAGCAGCATACGCCCGATGCCGACGGCAAACTGTCGATTACGACGGATTACACCGATTTGTTCCCAGTGCTGAAATATGCCAAGAACGAGAAAGTACGCGCCGATTTGACAAAACTGTCGAGCAGCCGCGCTTATCCAGCAAACGACGAAGTGTTCAAGAATCTGCTGCAACTGCGCCACGAATACGCGACGTTGCTGGGATTCCCGAATTGGGCGGCCTATAATGCCTATGACAAAATGGCCAAAAATACCGAGACGATCGAAGGCTTTATCAAGGATATCGCGACGATTACAAGGCCGCGTTCCGACCAGGAAGTCGCCGAGCTGATGGAACTCAAAAAACGCGAACATGCCGATGCTGATGGTTTCTATCCCTGGGATCGCTTCTATTACACCGAGATGCTCAAACGCGAAAAATACGCTTTCGATGCACAGGCGGTGAAACAGTATTTCCCATACGAGCGCGTGAAACGCGGTATTCTCAACGTTGCCAGCCAGTTGTATGGCGTAACGTTTGTGCAGTCCGATCGCGATGTGTGGGCACCGACCGTCGAAGCTTACGACGTTTACGAAGGTGACAATCTCATCGCTCGCTTCTACCTCGATATGCATCCACGCGAAGGCAAATACGGCCATGCCGCAAGCTTCGGAATGTACAGCGGAATCGAAGGTTTGCAGCTGCCTGCGGCCACGCTCGTTTGCAATTTCCCCGAGCCGACGCCGTCGAATCCTGCTTTGATGGAACACAGCGATGTCGAGACATTCTTCCATGAATTCGGCCATCTGCTGCACAATCTGTTCGCCAGCCGCCATCACTGGGCGCGCCAGTCGGGCATTTCCTGCGAGTGGGATTTCGTCGAGGCTCCGTCACAGCTTTTCGAAGACTGGGCATGGGATTACGATGTACTCAAGATGTTCGCCGTCAACGATAAAGGCGAAGTGATTCCCAAAGAACTCGTCGAGAAGATGAAGAAATCCGAAGACGTCGGCAAAGGCATGTTCAACATGCGTCAAATCTCATTCGCCGCACTCTCATACATCTATCACATCACCGATCCATCCAGCATCGACCTGCTCAAGACGATGAACGACGTTTACGCCAAATACTCGCCGTTTAAAGCCTTCGACGGTGACGATTCATTCGCCAGCTTTGGCCATCTCAACGGCTATTCATCGATGTATTACACCTATATGTGGTCGCTCGCGATTGCCAAAGACCTTGCAATTCCCTTCAAGAGTGGCCTGCTCAACCTCGAAACCGCCCACAAATATCGCGACACGATTCTGAACGTCGGCGGCGCACTCGATGCCAAAGACATGGTCCGCAACTTCCTCGGCCGCGATTACAATCTCGACGCATTCAAACAGTGGCTGGCTGAATAATTTCGGCGTTTTTTATGGGGCGCGGCTATTGGGAAGAGACGTGTCACGACACGTCTCTACACCAATACGCCGCGCGGCGCGGCTATCTGCGATACGCCGCGCAAAAAGGGCGACCACATAGGGTCGCCCTTTCATAAGCCTGGAGGCACGGCAAGCCGCGCGATATTATTCTTTGAAATATGTGCCCATGGCGCGTGCCGCGACGTGGCTGCCCTTGATCCACCATTTTTCGTTGTTGACGACGAGCGCACCAACCGCAATACGACCCTTATCATCATTGCCCCAGCCAACAAACCAGTTAAACGTGTAATACGGACGTTTGTTGGATAAGGTGCCGGTTTTTCCCGCGACGCGGACGTTTTTACGCCAGCCTTTGCGACTTGCGAACATCTTTCGTGCTGTGCCTTCTCGCGTCGTATTTTCGGCCATTTTGGAGAGCATATCGGCATTCGAAGCCGACATGGTGACGAGCCATGGACGCGGCTTGACCTGATATACGCTTTGTCCGGATGCATTGGTGATTTCGTCGATAATCGTCGGCGTCATCATTACACCATGGTTTTGAATGGCTGCGCCAATCAATGCGCCGTGCATCGGGCTGAGGTTGACATGCCAGAAACCGGCGGCGCTTTTGGCGCGTTCGATATCGTCGGTCACGAAGTCGGCCTGGCTGACATCGGTCGTAAATTCGGTAGGAATTTCGCGGTTAAACGCAAATTTCAGCGCGATCTTTTCGAGATCTTCTTTGCTCAGATGCTGGTAGGCGAGCCGTGCCATCACGGCATTAATCGAATGGCCGATGGCTTGTTCAAGGGTTGAGCAGGTATTATCTGTTGCCGGATTACCGCGAACGTCCGATTCACTCAATGCGCTTGCGCCACCCGAATAACACACGCGGGCCTGTGTATCGACGCTGCCTTTTTCGAGCAGTGCTGCGGCTGTAATCAGTTTAAAAACCGAGGCAGAGGGCGCAAGCGCACGCGTTGCATAGTTGTCCACATGCGGTCTGTCATTGGAGGCGGATACAATCGCCAGAATGCGTCCCGTATTCGGCTCAATAGCCACAGCGCCGCCGTGCGGCACGGGATGCTCATTCAGGCTGTTTTCAATCGTCGTCTGCAACTCGCGATTCAGCGATAGACGCGCTTTTTGGTTATTTGGCAAATTCACATAGGCTACATTGCCTTCCCAATAGATATCCGAAAGTGCAAACTTGACACCGCTGTCGATCGCCGTTGGCGTATCGTGAATCACTGGTGCTGCGTTGCCCTGCGCATAAGCTACGGTTTGCGGCAGATAGATATCCTGGCGATTCAGAATGCCAGTGATCTGACAGATGCCCCACAAGGCCAAAATGCCGATAAACACTGCCAGAGTTATCCATTTTCTTTGTGTAGACCTGCGAATTCTGCGCATAACTCCTCCATGAATGCGATCAAATCGCAGATGATAGTTTAGCAGGTGGAATGATGATGGCAAGAAAACCAGGTTGTGATGATGGGAGGATAAAAAGGTACGCCGTATCGGGGGTAGGCGCGTATTTGCGCAGCAAATAGCGCCGTAGGGGGCTTGGCCCCCCACAAAAACACATAACTGTTCAGCCCCTTTGTTCTTTTTTTTGACGGCTTGCGCCGTAAGCACATTTATTTGTGCGGCTACGCGCCGCAGGCGGCAAGGGGCGTTGTGTGCGCGAACGCCCCTTTTCCCACAGTTCGCAATATCAAATCCGCTTCGTCTCTCGCGCATAGCG
>JAEEGL011271166.1_pt1 | contig 12662 bp, 9 predicted proteins | sample 9134231 | NCBI WGS metagenome assembly JAEEGL01 (sample SAMN16246548, study PRJNA631951) | gut metagenome | biome: gut microbiome; feature: rumen; material: fiber-attached | host: Bos | place: Iran: Karaj | collected 2018-10
AAAGCCCGCATTGTAGGATTTAGCCGACATGTCATATCCGGGTATCGGTTGCAAGAAATTACTTCCCACGTTGGGTAGATTATCGTGCGTGAGTGAGATGGTGCCAGGATTTACTTGCAGCACATGTATCAATTCCTTTTGCACTAAAATATCGGAATCCAGGCAAACTACTGAGTCATAGTGGGTTAACAGTTCAAAAGCTTCAAATCGGGCAAACAATGCAGGGGTAAACCTGCGGATACAAGGGGCATCCAGACCGGGGAGATCATAATCGCGTATTTGCACGGGAAAATGATCTGTGAATAATTTTTTTACTTCCGGGCTCCAACGATAAGCGTAAATAAAAATGTCCGAGGAAGTTGCCAGTTTGGGAGAGCTTTTGAAAAAACTTTTTAAACTGACAAACAAGGCAAAAGAGAATACGGAACTGGAAGCCGTCAAAATAGCCGTTGATTTTTGGGACATACTTACTCCTCTATGATTTCTTGTAGGGCCTGGGCGAGAGAATAGCGGGGGGTAAACCCCACCTCTTGTGTCAGCCGGGTATTATCCCCGGCAATGAGCAACGGCTGGTCAGTGGGTTGCCGGTCCAACACCAATAAATCTTCGCGGTTTACGAGCCGGGCCAAGGCGCGGGTGTAATCGGCCAATGATATGGCTTGTCCTGTGCAAATATTTATCGGTCCTTGAACCGAACTATCCAACAAGGCTACGAATGCCGCGGAAATATCCTTGGTATACATGTAATCGCGTAACAGTTGCGAGTGGGCAATCTGAAAAGGTCTGCCCGTACGTAGGGCATTGAGGCAAGAGGCCGTCAATCGGGTAGGATGTTCTTGCCGGCCATATACGTAAAAGATACGTCCGTATCCCAGGCTGATATGGTGAACCGTACAAAAATCGTGTGCCAAGCGGTGCAAATTATCCTTACAACGGGCGTATAGATTGAGCGGAGATATAGGATCACTTTCTTTCAAGAGCGTTTTTTTGGCGGAATATTCCATACATGTTCCAGCCAGGACGGCGCGTTGCCCTCCGTTTTGCGCAAAATGGGACAAAAGCGTAAGTCCGGAACGGACAAAATCAAAATTAATAGGAGATGTCTGGTAATCGCCACTTGTGCACCAGGCCAAATTAAGCAAATATTGCGGCCTTATCTGGGCCAGGGCGTTAGCGATACAGGATTCATCAAACAGATTACCCGTAATCCAGGTTACTTGCGGTAAAATGGGGTGGTTGTCATCTAAAGTTAGGACGTAAGGTTCAAATCCATGCGCAGCCAATGGAGCATACAATTCGCGGCCGATAAGACCCGTTCCGCCTGTAATAAACACACGCTTAGAGGAGGGCATAGTTTTTATCTCGTTCGTTCAAAATAGGATTTTCCAACGGCCAACTAATATTTAACTTAGGGTCGTTGTAGCGCACGCCGTCATATGCTTCCGGATGGAAAAATTCATCCAATTGATAATAAACGGTGGTATGGTCCTGGAGAGTTTGAAATCCATGGGCACATAGTGGCGGAATAAAAAGCATTTTCCCGTTTTGGTCAGATAATTCAGCCGTCATGTACTGTAAATAAGTAGCAGAGTCGGGCCGTAGATCCACCACTACATCAAAGATGCTTCCCTGCAAGCAAGAAACGATTTTTGTTTCCGGGAAAGGGTGTTTTTGGTAGTGCAGTCCGCGTAGGGTGCCCCGGCGGATGTTTGCGGAAAGATTGCACTGTTTGATAGATATTTTTAATCCGGCATGGGCAAGTTCCTGTTGGCAAAATTGCCGGGCAAAAGAACCGCGCTCATCTCGGAACGGTTCCATTTCCAGTAAATATACGCCAGCAATTTTTTGCGGTATAATTTTCATAACCAATTTTCTGTGCCCTTTAAAGTGTGGTTGAAAAAATACCCCCATACAGAATCGAACTGTAATCCCCTGCTTAGAAGGCAGGTGCTCTATCCATTGAGCTATGGGGGCATCTAATATATATTTTACTAAAAAAATTTTTTTTTAGCAGAAATTGTGTCGGTTGCGGCAGAACCGTCGGTTTTGATAGAATAAGTACAAATGAATACCTTTTCTTTGGCAAATACACTGGAAATTTTAATTCCCACGTATAACCGTAAACCGCATATTACCCGGACGCTGACCCAGTTGCTCGCAGCGGATAGTCCGGTTCGTAACTGCTTTATCACGGTATTGGACAATGCCTCTGAGGACGGCTCTTCCCAGGTGATATCGGATTTTGCTGCTCGCTTTCCGCGGCTTACCCATATCCGTCATGCTAAAAATATCGGCGGTAATGCGAACATCACCCGCGCTTATGAGTTAGCTTCCAAGCCCTACGTATGGGTAGTGTGCGATGATGATACTTTCCGTTGGGATGCTTGGCCGGAGATTGAAAATGCCTTGCAAGACGGCGACTATGATTTGTTACTGACGCGTAAAAATGAATTTAAAGGATATTGTAATTTAGCGCGTATTTTCCGTCAATGCTCGTTTGTTCCGGCGGGAATTTACCGAACGGCTCTTATAACAGGCGGGGTGTTGGTCAATATGTATAACAACATTCCCAATCTGTTCCCACATTTGGCGTTGGTAGCCGAAGTATTTAACCGGCAAGGCCGTATTTTTGTGCCGCAAGGGGAGGTAATGGACCAATGTACGTTGGATACCCAAATGCCCGGGGATGAGCAAATCTTACGTGGAGCGGGCGCTACCTATGCGCCTGAATCAATCCGGCATATGTTTTGGACCGTCGGCTTTTTAAATTCCGTACAGTTAGTAGAAGACAAAAAATTGCGTGCGTACCTGTTGGAGCACTTCGGCAAGCACGGATTTTTAGGATACGTCGTAGGGGCTTTCCGCAAAAACTACACACATTATGGAGGGTACCGGCTTAACGAGGCCCTCTTGCGTACGGGACTTAATTTCCGCCAACGGGCAGAGTTTGAATTAGCCCGGCTCTTTTTGAAGTGTACAGCATTTACCCGCCGTAAAAGATAACTGCAAATTTTTTTGAAAACCGGCCTACACGTTATACGTGCAGGCCGGTTTTATTCAATTGCGTAACCAATTATTTACGGATGTATTTTGTCCATCATGCGGGCAAAAGGAATTGTTTCGCGCACATGTTGGAGTCCGCATACCCAACGCACCATACGTTCAATACCCATACCAAACCCGGCGTGCGGCACGCTGCCGTATTTGCGTAAATCCAAGTACCAACTGTACCCTTCGGGGTCCAATCCTTGTTCTTTGATACGTGCCAGTAATGTATCGTAGTCGGCTTCTCTTTCGCTACCGCCGATGATTTCTCCCGCGCCTTCCGGCCCGATGACATCCACGGCTAACACCACTTTGGGGTTTTTCGGGTCGCGTTTCATGTAAAACGCTTTAATAGCGGTTGGGTAGCGGTGAATCATGATGGGCGTATTGTAATCCTCGCCCAATAGCGTTTCTTCGTCTCCACCGATATCACCGCCCCAAGGGGTGTTATTCCCTTTTTTGTGCAGGATTTCAATGGCGTCCGTGTAATCAATTCGCGGAAATTTTTCCGTTACGGTGGCTTCTAATTTAGAGGTATCTCGTTCCAACGTACGCAAGTCTGCCGCGCGGTTTTTGAGCACCTGCGCCACAATGTATTTGATAAAATCTTCCGCTAAATCCATATTGTCATCTAAGTCGTTGTAAGCCACTTCCGGTTCCACCATCCAAAATTCGGTTAGGTGGCGGCGTGTTTTTGATTTTTCCGCACGGAACGTCGGTCCAAAGCAGTATGTTTTCCCCAGGGCCATGGCCGAGGCCTCGCCGTAGAGTTGCCCGCTTTGGGACAAAAATGCTTTTTCGCCGAAATAATCGGTTTCAAACAGCGTGCTGGTTCCTTCACAGGCGGCGGGGGTTAAAATGGGAGAATCGGACAAAATAAATCCGTTCTTGTGGAAGTATTCGCGGATGGCAAAAATAATTTCATCCCGCACACGCAAAATAGCCGTTTGACGGGCCGAGCGTAACCACAAGTGGCGGTTTTGCATTAAAAAATCCGGGCCGTGCTCTTTAGGAGTGATGGGGTAATCTTTGGCCATTTGCACAATTTCCAAATTAGCAACGCCGAGTTCAAAACCCAGGGGGGAGCGTTTATCTTCGCGCACGACACCCGTGACTATGATGGAGGATTCCTGGGTTACTTTGTCGCCGAGTTCAAATTGTTCCGGACTGACTTCCCCTTTGAACATGACGCATTGGATGATACCGCTACCGTCGCGTAATTGCAAAAAATGGAGTTTACCGCTGGAGCGTTTGTTATACAACCACCCGCGCAAAGTAACTTCTTGCCCGACGTATTGACCCACTTCACTGACACGAACTTTATGCAACATAACAGAACCTCTTCTTACAGAATATATCTCTATTTTATCTTTTTCCAAGTGAAAAGGGAATACAGGGACGTTTTTAAGTGTTTTTACCAAACGAATATGATACAATAAGCAGGTACAAGGTCTGTGTGTCGGATGGGTGGGAGATAAGATGAATTTAAAATCAGGTTTTACGCTTATTGAATTATTGGTGGTTGTTTTGATTATCGGCATATTGGCTTCTATTGCGTTGCCGCAATACAAGATAGCTGTGCTTAAAAGCAAAGTCTCAGCTTATTTACCATTGTTAAAATCTATTCGTGAGGCGCAGGAAGTGTATTACCTGGCCCATGGAGAATATGCCGTAGATTTACGGGAATTGGATGTGGCCCTACCTGCCTATTGTACGTTATCTACCGATAACCATATAGGCGATGAATATTTTGGCAATGAATGGTCTTGCGGAAATGATTTTTATTTAGATAATGGCATTAACAGTACTGTGTCCCCCGCGACTCCTAACGGAGTGGTTTATCTGGAGTATTGTCCCGGAGTTAACAGTAGTTGGCATGCTTGCAAAGCTCGGCGCGATTTCCTATTAGGTATGATTTATCAGCATAGTACTAGGTACCAGGACGAGGGCCTTGCCGGCAAAATTCGTTGTTCGGTTGACAATGATTCTGCATTTGGAAAGAAGGTCTGTAAAAGTTTGTCTGGCCTGGCGGACGTATTAGTTGGTATGTAAGTGTAAAGTCTCATCCCAATACAATCCAATCGGGCGGTCCGTAGGGTTTTGCCCTTTCGTCGACCTGTTCGGTTTTCAATCTAAATTACTCCATAAAAAAAGCCCTGACAAGCAGGACTTTTTTAATGGAGGACGTGATCGGGATCGAACCGACGACTTCCTCGTTGCTCACATCGGAGCGTGGCGCTCCGTTCGTAACTTCGTCGGTCTTTCGGTTCTTAATAGCAAGTATAAAATTACAAAGCCCCGCTTGCGCGAGGCTTTCTAAATTTGGACGTGATCGGGAGTCCTGCGGACGGCAACGCGACCTCCTCGTTGCTCACATCGGAGCGTGGCGCTCCGTTCGTAACTTCGTCGGTCTTTCGGTTCTTAATAGCAAGTATAAAATTGCAAAGCCCCACTTGCGTAGGGCTTTCTAAATTTGGACGTGATCGGGATCGAACCGACGACCTCCTCGTTGCGAACGAGGCGCTCTCCCAGCTGAGCTACACGCCCGGAAAACGGTATAACTTCTTTCTACAATATCTCTATTATAACAAATCTGGGCTCGTTTTTCAAAACTCGTTTTGGCGTAACGGGTATCCCCATAAAATGCTAAAATATCCCATATGGCAAAACTAGTTAGAGGGTTTCGCGATATTTTTGAACCCCAATCCAAAAATTTTACCGAACTGGAAAATTGCGCCCGCGGTGTGTTTTCCTTATACGGATTTAGCGAACTGCGCTTACCGACGGTAGAGCAAAAAGAACTTTTTGTAAAATCTACCGGCGAAACGACGGATATCGTCCAAAAAGAAATGTATGCCTTTGAAGATGCCGGCCATCGGCAATTGGCCATCCGTCCCGAGGGTACCCCCGGCGTGGTGCGTGCATATTTGGAAAATAATTTTGTGCAACAAGCCCCTGTGCAAAAATTTTATTACATTGGCAATATGTTCCGTGCCGAACGTCCGCAAGCAGGCCGCTACCGCGAGTTTGAACAAATCGGCGCCGAATATATCGGCAATTCCGCTCCGGCGGCCGATGCCGAAGTGATTTTGATGCTGAAAGATATTGTGGCCAAATTCGGTGCGAAAAATTACGTTGTCAAAATCAACAGTTTGGGGTGTGATAAGTGCCGCCCTGTTTACCGCCAGGCACTCATTGATTTCTTATCTAAAGAAAAAGATATCCTTTGCGAAAATTGCCAAACACGTTTAGAAAAAAATCCTTTGCGCGTGTTGGATTGTAAAATAGACGGACCGCGTTTTGTGGGTCGTGTGCCGACGATGCAACTCTGCCCGGAATGCCAAGCGCATTTCGACGAAGTACAACGCCTTTTAAAGGGGAAAATTGACTTTGTGGTGGACCCGATGCTCGTGCGCGGATTAGATTATTACTCCCGCACTGTGTTTGAATTTCAGGCGGGGGAACTTTCCCAAAATGCCATCGCGGCCGGCGGGCGCTACGATACGCTGATCAAAAATATGGGCGGCCCGGCTACCCCGGCTATCGGCTGGGCTATGGGGGCGGAGCGCGTGATTTTGTCACGCGGGGAAATAGAGCGCGCAAAATCCAAAAGCGTGTATTTTGTGTCCATGGACAAGACCTGTAACGAAACGGCTTTTAATCTCATGCAAGCCCTGCGTGCCGCGGGTATCCGCTGTGAGGGCGGTCTGTTTGATAAAAATATCAAAGGGCAAATGAAACAGGCCGACCGGTGCGGTTCATCGTACGCGGTGATTATCGGTTCGGACGAATTGTCCGCCCGGGAAGTGACTTTTAAAAATTTAGAGACGGGAGAGCAACGCAAAATCTCCTTTGACGTTTTAACAGGCGAGGTTAAAAAATTAGTATGAAACGAACCAACTATTGCGGTGATATTACCGCGCAACTGCTGGGTACCAAACAAACTTTATGCGGCTGGGTAAACAGTTACCGCAACCACGGGGGCGTGTTGTTTATCAACGTGCGAGACCGCAGCGGGGTGTGCCAACTGGTAGTGGAGCCCAACAGCCCGTTCTTTGAGGTGGCATACGGCCTGCGCAACGAGTATGTAATAGAAGTAACCGGCACCGTCAAACGCCGCATTGAAGGGGCCGTCAACCCGAATATGAAAACGGGTGAAATTGAAATTTTAGTGGAAGATTTAAAAGTATTAAATACGTGTATTGCCTTGCCGTTTGAGGTAGAAAATTCCCGCAACGTGGCCGAAGAAATCCGCCTGAAATACCGCTATTTGGATTTGCGTAATCCCAAAATGTACGCCAATTTGCTTTTGCGTCACCGTATTGCCCAGGCCGCCCGGCGTTATTTGGACGCACAGGGATTTTTGGAAGTGGAAACGCCCGTACTCACGCGCTCCACGCCGGAAGGTGCCCGTGATTATTTGGTGCCGTCGCGTGTGCATCACGGGGAATTTTACGCGCTTCCACAAAGCCCGCAAATGTTCAAACAAACTTTAATGGCCAGCGGGATTGACCGCTATTTCCAGCTGGCGCGGTGCTTCCGCGACGAAGACCTGCGTGCCGACCGCCAGCCCGAACATACGCAAATTGATATGGAAATGTCGTTTGTGACCATTGACGATATTCACGAAATAGTAGAAGGGCTGATGAAGGAAATTTTCAAAACGGCCGGTAAGGATTTGCAAACGCCGTTTATAAAATTACCGTTTGATGAAGCGATGGATAAATACGGGTCGGACAAGCCGGACTTGCGCTATTCGTTGCAACTGGTCAACGTGGCCGACATTTTTGCAAACACGGGTTTTAAAGTATTCCAAGACGTGTTGGCTGCCAAAGGGGCCCTTTATGCCCTCAAGGCCGAAAAAGGAGCCGCTTATTCGCGCGGACGATTGGATAAACTAACGGAACTGGCCAAGAAAAACGGGGCCAAAGGGCTCGTGTGGCTTAAAATAAAAGGAGCCGCGTGCGAAGGCCCGGCGGCCAAATTCTTTACGGCGCAAGAACTGCAAGAGTTACAACAGGCCCTGAACGCATCCGACGGAGATTTGATGTTAGTGGGCAGTGATGTCAACTTACGAACCTGCCAAACGTTTATGGGTGCGTTACGTAAGGAATTGGTAAAAGAACTACCGCAACATACCGATTGGGCTTTTGCGTGGATTACCAATTTCCCGCTTTTGGAGTACATCCCGGAGGAAGACCGCTGGGATGCCGCCCACAATCCTTTTACGGCGGCGGTGGAAGAAGATTTACCGAATTTGGAAAAAGATCCCGGCTCCGTCCGTTCGTATCAATTTGACCTTGTACTTAACGGTAATGAATTGGCTTCCGGTTCCGTGCGTAATTGCCGCCGCGACGTACAAGAGCGCATCTTGGCACTGATGAAACACAGCAAAGAGGATGCGGCTATTCGTTTTGGCATGTTGTTAAATGCATTGGAAGCCGGTGCGCCGCCACACGGCGGTATCGGGCTCGGCTTAGACCGTATTACCGCGCTACTGGCCGGGGAAGAGTCCATCCGGGAAGTGATTGCTTTTCCTAAGACGGCCCAAGCCGTTTGTCCGCTTACCGAGTCCCCCAACCGGGTGGACCAAAAGCAATTGGACGAACTGGGCATTCAATTGGTTAAAGAATAATCCGGCGCATTCGGGGAAGATACCCCAGCGCAACATAGATCCAAAGACCTATATCCCGATAGGTCTTTTGGCCCTTGAAAAAGGACAAGGCTTCTATTAAAATAACGGAAACGGGAACTCAAATGTTCCGCGCGGCGGAGAAGCAGGGCCGCGCTTAAGGAGGATTTTCCGTGGAAAAACAAAAAACACAACTGGTTATACTGGGGTTATTGGCCCTGTTGTTAGTTATTGCCGTATTTGTTATCTCCCAACAACAACCTTCTACGCAAACGGGAATTTCTGCTCGCCGTTCGTCCGCAAGAGCCGGTAGGACTCCCACTTTAGAACAACTCAAAGAAGATGAATTTTTAGAAATTGGGCACGTTTCGCCCGAGCCACAGCCGCGGACGCATCGTCCGTCGGATCAATTACCGGATACGCGGATAGTTTCGGCGCGCCCGGGCAGTCAAGCCCCGGTGCAGACCTTGCGTGTGCCATCCCACAAAAATGCCTTGGCTAAAGGGGGAAAAGCGGGTTCGCGCGCCGGGTCGTCCGGGTTTGGTTCTTCGGGGGCGAGTACCGGCCGGCCCGCGGGAATTTCGCAGTTGGCGGGGCGTTCCTCTGCCGGTATGGCACGTCCGGGAATGCGCCAGGATGCTCCGTCGCCCAATGCCGTTCTTTCCCGCTCTAAGCAAGAGCCAGACGCAACAAAAAAACCCTTTTTACCGTACGCCAATGCTATGACCAGAAAAGAAGCCGAATCGTTGGAGAAAAAACTGGCCGGCTTGTCGCGCGGTATTGAAAAAGCCGTGTTGGAAGCGATGCTTCCTAAAAACAAAAAAGCCGCTAATATTGAAAAATACTTAAACCGCCGATACGGTGACCCGCAGGAGGCGTCTTCCTCCGCCGGAGCGGACAACGGACCGTTTGCCGGAGTCGCGCGACAGATATCCCGTCAGAAGAACAGCATTGTCAGCAGTATGAAAAACACGTACGGCCAAAAAGCCGCTAACCGGGCGGGCAAGGTAATGGATTCGTATCAAAAGGAATTAATGTCGGAATTGAACCAACCGGGGCAAACGGCTGAGCAAATCCAGCAAAAAACGCGCCAAATCAGCAAAAAATATAACGAGCAATTGCAGGAAATCAGCCAACAAAGTGCCTTGGACCAACTGCGCCAAGAGCGTGAGGCGCGTGATTTGGCCATGCAACAAGAACTGGAAAAGAAATACGGGTCGGAAATTGCTGCAGCCGTGGGAAGAGTGCAAGCCGATTATCGTGAAAAAGAACTGGCTATCGCCCAACAAACTGACCTGACCGAAGATGAAAAGATGCAGTTGTTATGGGAAAATGACCGATCACGAGACCGAGACATCAAGAAAGAAATAACGAACAGAGGGCAACCGCTTAGCGGATATCAAGAGGTTGTACAGGCCGAACAGAAGCGTATAGTGGGAGACAGGCTTCGCAAAGAAGAAGAGGGAGAAGTCGCTGCCTTGCCGAAGTTCCACACCAAAGAGGAACAAAATAGGGAAAGGGAGCAAGCGCAGACAACGGTGAATGATTTTTTCACGGAAGTAGAAAAAAACTATGGCCCGGAGGCTCTTGAAGAAATGAAACACGTTACTGACGAATATGAAAAGGACTTGGCTCTATTAGCAGAACAGGGAGGAAAGGAAGGCCTTTCTATTGGTCAATACGAAGATAAAAAACTTAGTATGCTGCAGGAAGCAAATCAAAAATTACTAGACATACAAAAAAAGTATGCCTTAATTAAATTACACCAAGACCCGGCATGGGAGCAAGCCAGCGATGAACAACGTGTCGCTTGGGAGCAACAATTGCGGGAAAGTTTTGAACGGCAACAAAAATCTGGAAACTAAATTATCAACTCGAGGAAGAAAAGACAAGATGACATCAGAAGAGAAAATGAACCCACAAGTCTCATCCCGTAAGGAATCCAAAGCTTTAAAAGCGGGCATTATTTTGGGGACCTCTTTGCTACTGCTTATTCCCATAGGGTTTATGGCTGGAATTATTCATAGTCGGAGTTCTTACCGAGATGAAGCTGTTAAAAAGGTAGCGCAGTCTTGGGCGGATAGACAAGCCATTAGCGTGCCTCACCTGTCTTTCAATACCCAAAATGATAAAAACGAAAAAGTTACGCGGGAACTTAAATTAAATAATTATGAAGCAACGGTTCGTATTCGTACGGAAATGCGCAAGAAGGGGATTTTTAAAGTTCCTGTATATATAGCGGAAGTTACCCAGAAAGGCGATTTCGTTAATTCGTACGGGAATTTAAGCGGTAAACAAGTAACGTTGGGAATTAATATCAGCGACACCCGGGGATTTGTGACAGAACCCATTTTTACCGTTAACAACTCAACTCCCCAGAAAAACCAAGATGTGGCTTATTCTACTTTGCTCAAAACAAGCGCTTCCCACATCCCCTTTGAGATTACTTACCAGATTAAGGGATTGAATGCTGTGGAAGTGGATTTAGGCGGAAGGAGCAATAAAATTGCTATCCAGGGAAATTGGAACGCTCCCGAATTTAAGGGTGATTTTCTGCCGAGCGAACGAGAAGTAACATCGGAAGAATTTAAGGCCAAGTGGTCTGTTCCGCAAATTGCCTTGTCTCAAGGAAGGAAAGTTGCTCCTTCGGTTGAGGTATCTTTATTGGTACCTGTGGATAGTTATTCCATGGCAAGTCGGTCTTTGAAATATGGGTTATTATTGGTTATTTTCACGTTTGCCGGATACTTTCTATTTGAACTTACTTCCAAGAATCCTCACAAAATACATCCTATCCAATATGGCTTGTTAGGCGGGGCTATTTTGATGTTCTACTTGTTGTTGGTTTCTATATCGGAAATACTGACTTTTAATGTCGCATATTTGATTTCGGCTTTGATGATCATGGGGTTGGTAGGTACATATACTTATTTCGTGATTACGAAGAAACAAAATAGGGGGTTTTCGGTGGGTATTACGGCCGTGATTGGGGGGCTGTATGCTTTTTTCTGGATATTATTGAGATTGGAAGAAGTGGCCCTATTGGCAGGAAGTTTGGGATTATTTGCCATGCTCGCCGCCTTCATGTACTTGACGCGGAACGTAAATTGGTATAACGAGGCGTAAGATTGAATACGTTAACGGGGCAGAAGAAACTGCCCAGCGGTTACGGTATAATCTTTTGTAAATAAAACTCCCCGGGTTTCGGCCCGGGGAGTTTTATGCAGCTGTTAATTTACGCCTTACGTTTTTGATCCATATAATGCTGGAGTTTGGGTTTAAGGACTCCTACCCTGGGTCCATACACCACTTGGATAGCATTTCCGTTAATAATCACACCTAGAGCCCCGGTTTTTTTGAGGAGTGCCTTATTTACTTTGGTGTTATCTTTGACGTTTAATCGCAGCCGTGTGGCGCAACATTCCGGGTTTCCCATATTATCAAGTCCGCCTAGCGCAGTGATAATATCTTCCATTTGTTGATCCCGTTCCAAACCATCCGGTGCGGCGGTTTCCTTTTTTTGCTGTTTGGTTTGATAGTCGGCCTTGGTGTAAAGTTTGGTTTCTTGGTTATCTTTTTCACGGCCCGGAGTTTGCAATCTCCATTTGCGGATGACCCAACGGAATAAATAATAGTACACCACAAAATAAATCACAAAAATAGGTAGCAAACGAATCCAGTTGGTTTTATCGTTTCCCTGCAATACTCCGTAGAGAATGTAATCAATCAACCCACAGGAGAATGTGGTACCGATGGTTATGTTAAACACATGCATCAGCACAAACGAAATCCCTGCGAGTGCACAGTGTACCACATACAAAAGCGGGGCCACAAATAAAAAAGTAAATTCAATGGGTTCGGTAATACCGGTGATGAAGGAAGTCAACGCTGCCGAGAATAATAATCCACCCACAATTTTGCGTTTGCGAGGTTGGGCCATGTGATACATGGCTAACGCGGCTCCCAGCAACCCACCCATCATGAT
>JAEEGL014580581.1_pt1 | contig 12662 bp, 10 predicted proteins | sample 9134231 | NCBI WGS metagenome assembly JAEEGL01 (sample SAMN16246548, study PRJNA631951) | gut metagenome | biome: gut microbiome; feature: rumen; material: fiber-attached | host: Bos | place: Iran: Karaj | collected 2018-10
GATTATGATAATCCTAAAACGTTTGGCAAGGATATAGATAGATCAAGTTTTGAAAGTATAATTACCCTTAATAATATTGAAATACCTAATACAGCTATAGATAGTTGGGATTGTTCTGAAACTCAAAACGAATCTGTAATGTGTTGGTATACAGATACTGATAATGATGAAAAATACGAATTATATATAGGGCAAACTGGTGGTGTTATAGCCAATCCAAATAGCAAAGATGTTTTTTCTAATTTTAGTGATGTTGATACAATAGACTTAACTTATTTTGATACGTCTAGTGTTAATTATATGAGTAATATGTTCTGTAATATGGGTAGTAATGTAACAACAATTGAATTGGATTTAAGTGGTTTTGATACATCAGAAGTAATAAGTATGGATGGTATGTTCTACAGTTTTGGGCGTAATGCAACAACAATTGAATTGGATTTAAGTGGTTGGGATACATCAAGTGTAACCGATATGAATGGTATGTTTGCTAACATAGGAATTTATTCGACTAATATAGAATTGGATTTAAGTATTCTCGACACGTCGCAAGTAACAAATATGCATGATATGTTCTTTTATACTGGCTATAGTGCAACGACATGGAATATCGGAGATATAAGTGGCTGGGATACGTCAAATGTAACCGATATGAGTGGTATGTTTTGGTATTCAGGCTATAGTGCAACAACAATTGAATTGGATTTAAGTGGTTGGAATGTATCAAAAGTAACCAATATGAGTTTTCTTTTCGATAGCTTGGGTCACGATGCAACGACGTGGAGTATAGGAGATATAAGTGGCTGGGATACATCGAGTGTAACCAATATGAGACAAATGTTCAATTCTGCAGGCTATAGTGCAACAACATGGAATATCGGAGATATAAGTGGATGGGATACGTCAAAAGTAACTGATATGGGTTGTATGTTCCAAAATGCTGGCTATAGTGTATCAACATTTAATTTGGATTTAAGTGGATGGGATACGTCTAATGTCACCCATATGTTTTCTATGTTCAGTGATACAGGTCATAGTGCAACAACATGGAGTATTGGAAATTTAAGTGAATGGAATACCTCAAAAGTAATCTCTATGAATAATATGTTTAATCGTTCAGGCTATAGTGCAACGACATGGAATATCGGAGATTTAAGTGGCTGGGATACGTCAAAAGTAACTTCTATGGATAATATGTTCCTTGAGGCTGGTAAGAATGCAACAACATGGAATAGTATAGGTACATTAAAGGTATATACAACGAATATTACATCAATATTTTATGGTTGTAAAAATGCAAAAGCAACGTTAAATATTTATAGTAATCCAACATATTATGCTAATGCATTTAGTGCGGCTGCAACTAAAACCGGATCTTTAATAACAGTTAACTATAGTAATACTACTACAAATATAGATAGAATTGTTGCAACTAAATCAAGTAACTCTAATGTTGTTAAAGGCTCACAATTAGATTAATAGTGGGTTATGTGAAAAAAATAACAAAAAGCAGATGCAAATACATCTGTTTTTTGTTATAATAACTAATCGAGGTGGGTAATATGGATGAATGGTTTGAATATTTATATGTAACCGGTGTATTAAATGACGATAATTATAATGGTAATTCAATGTTAAAGGATTTAGTTTATAAATATAATAGTGAGTTTCCTGATTATCCATTAGAAGAAGATTTCTTCTTTAATCGTACACAGGAAGAACAAATTAGATTATTAAGTGAAGCGATTAATTATAATCGACCTATTAGAGGTTTTACTAGATAGGAGTATATATGGGAAATGGAGATTTTTTTGAATATTTGTATGTAACAGGAGAACTTAACAAAGATGACTCTTTATCAAATATTGATATTAAAGAATTATATGATGAATATAATCGTATGTTTCCTGATAATCCTATTGATAGTATTTTTTTCTTTAAACCACAGGATGAACAAATAAGTTTACTTGCGTCAGCAATTGAAAATAGAGAACCAATTAAACAAAGAGGTATATAACCTCTTTTTTTGTTTACATATTTTACACAATATGTTGGTAATTTATTTCGCAGATATTATTGTTAGTTGCTTTAAATGATAAAATATAATTGAGAGGGTAGATAACTATGAAGAAAAATAGAAAATCTATAATATTTCTTTTGTTATTATTTGTTTTTTTTCTAACAATTGGTGGTACTATTGCATACTTTTCAAGTAGAGATACAATTGTTAATGAGTTTGATGCTGCTAATTATGTCATTGAAGTAGAAGAGACTTTTGAGAGTCCAGATAATTGGACACCAGGGACAACTACGCCCAAAGAGGTTATTGCTACAAACCGTAGTGATATGCCAGTAGCAGTAAGAATAAAATTAACTCCAAGTTGGATAGATAAGAATGGGAACCCACTTTCTTTATATGATTCTGATGATAATAAAGTAGCATTAATTAATTTTACTAGTGGATATAAATCAAAATGGGCTTATATAAATGGATATTATTATTATCTAGATCCGTTAGAAGTTGATGAAAGCACAACATCATTATTAGAGTCTGTTACATTTAATCCAAATGTTAAAGTAAGTAATAGTAACAATTGTGAAACGGTAAATGGACTAACAACTTGTAGGACAACATATAGTGATTATGCAGGTGGTAAATATACGCTTCAAGTAGATATCGAGACTTGCCAATATGATAAGTACGAAGATATTTGGGGAGTATGGGTCTATCCTAATGAAGATGGTCATTTAATATCTCAGACTTATGATGAAGAATATGTATTTGAAAAACGTGTGCATAAAGATAATTTTGAGAAAATAATTACAGTTAATGATCGTGAAGTGCCTCCTGGTGCTATTGATAGTTGGGATTGTTCTACTAATAGAAATAGCAGTATAATGTGTTGGTATAAAGATGGTGACAATGACTCTAAATATGAATTATACATAGGTCAAGATGGTGGTGTAAAAGCAAATTCAAATAGTAGTTATCTTTTCCATAATTTTAGAAATATTGAATTAATTGACTTATCATATTTTGATACGACTGGTGTAATAAATATGGCTCATATGTTTGATAATACGGGTTATGATTCATCTACATTTAGAATAATCGGTTTAGATAAATTTGATACATCACAGGTAACGGATATGTCTATTATGTTTTATCGTGTAGGTTATTCAGCACAAACTTTTGATATTGGTGATATAAGTGGATGGGATACATCAAAAGTAACAAATATGCGACAAATGTTTCAATATACAGGACTTCATACACCAACGTTTGATATCGGTGATTTATCAAATTGGGATACATCACAAGTAATAGATATGACTCAAATGTTTAACTTAGCTGGTGGTGACTCAACCACTTGGAATAGTATAGGAACACTAAAAATATATGCAAATAATATTGAATCTATGTTTGACGGATGTAAAGGAGCTAAAGCGACACTAAATATGTATAGTAATCCAACTAATTATAGTTATGCCTTTGCTTATGCATCTACAAAACCTGGTTCTGGTATAACAGTTAATTATAGTAGTTCAACAACTAATATAGATAATATAATTGCAACTAAATCAGGTAATTCTAATGTTATTAAAGGTTCAATATTAGATTAGGAGGTTTTCATGAAAAAGAATTATAAACCTATAATTTTTTCACTATTGTTAATAGTATTTGTTTTTATTATCGGATATACTATTGCATACTATACAAGTAGTGATAAATTTAATAATTTATTTAAAACGGGAACATATAAAATGGTAGTTCAAGAAACATTTGAAAGCCCTGAAAAATGGAAGCCTGGTGATACAACCTCTAAAAATATATATGCTTTTAATAAAGGTACGACATCAGCTGCAGTAAGAATGAAGTTAACTCCTAGTTGGACTGATAAAAATGGGAATCCACTAGAATTAACTGATATAGATGATAATGAAGTAGCTTTGATTAATTTTGCTCCAGGTTGGGAAAGTGATTGGATATATTCCGATGGTTATTACTATTATAATACGGCTTTAAATCCTAATGAAAGTACGCCGTTTTTAATTAAGTCAGTAACATTTAATCCGGATGCAAAAATAGATTCTGAAAAAACATGTACAGAAAATCCTACTACTCATAAGACTAAGTGTGTAACTAGAGCGAGTTATGGTGGTGGAAAATATAAATTAATAGTTGATATTGAAACAGTTCAATTTGATAAATATCAAGAAATATGGAATACAGATGTTGAAATAGAAGGAAGTGTTACAGAAACACAAATACTTCTATATAATATTATGCAAAAGAATGCTGTTATGGATAATGTAGCTAGTAAATATGTATCTAGTTCCAGTGGAATAAACTTTAGTGAGAGATCAAGTAATACAAATGGTAAAGGTATATATACTATTAGTTCAACAGCAAACGATTCCTATCCTATAATGTATTATAGGGGAAATGTAAACAATAATAATCTAACAATCGCTAATCAATGTTGGAAAATAGTTAGAACTACTGATACTGGTGGAGCAAAAATAGTTTATAATGGCAATGCTATTCAATATCGTAAAAGTCTTGCTTTTGAAGACTATAATGTAACTAATAATAGAAATGGTAATTTGTCTTTTGACCTATCAACAACTTTGTGGAAGTATATTTGGACAAATAGCGACTATGTTGATTTTTCATTTAAAGTCCCTGAAGATGATGATTATATTCTTACTATACAATTCGCAACATTTGGGCATCCTGGTGCATCTTCCACTGGTGGTTCAATATATATTTACAAAAATGGGGAACAAGTATATGGTAATGGCGGTGGAGGAGGAATTCTTATGACTACAGATTATGCCTTCGGCCATTTGACAAGTGATGATGAGATAACAATTAAGGTCTATGGTTTAAGTAATGAAATTAATCCATTAAAGGTATATGCCCAAATGCATCATGGAGAAACCGAGACATCACAATTGTGTGGAGAAACTATGGGATACTTATATCACATAGCATATTATACAAGCTCTGTTATGTCTGAATTATCACCTGAGCGTGTTAGTTATATGTTTGACGAAAATTATTATGTTTTAGAAAGTGGTAATGCCAGTTCTCATAATAGTCATTATTTTGGTTCAGATGTTACTTATGAAAATAATGTATACAAATTAGTGGATCCAGTATTGGGCTATAATAGTACACATTTATATTCATGTCATTCAACTGATTCTAATGGTACATGTACTGACGTTTACTATTATGCTAATAATGATTATTATGTTAAATTCTCAAATGGTGATAACATAGATAATTTTTATCATAATGAAGTTGAAACAGCGTTAAAAAACCGCATTGATTTTGTATATAGTAGTTATCTTACTGATTATACTAATTACTTTGAAGATACACCATGGTGTAACGATAGAAGTGGAAATAAATCTTTATCTAGTACATTTAGTGCATATAATCGTGTTTTAAATGGTACACCTAGTTTATCTTGCAGTAAGAATGATTCATTTACGGTATCAAATAATAATGGTAATAAAGCTCTAACTTATCCAACAGGTGCATTAACAGTTGATGAATTAATGTATGCTGGATTAACCCATAATGATACTAATTCTAGTAATTATTTGGTTTCAGGAGGATCATATTGGACGATGACTCCAAGAAGTTATGATAAAGACAATGGTGGGGAAATCTATATTGTTACTGCTAATGGTAAAATAGATAGTGTATCATCAGTTATACAAAACTATTATACGCGGGGTGCTGTTTCATTAAAACATGACACTATGATTGTTGGTGGTAATGGAACACCTAGAAATCCATATAGGTTAGCACAATAAAAACAGATTTTAAATCTGTTTTTTATTTACATTTTCTTGTAAATATTTAAAAAGATATGAATATGAATAGCGATATAAATAAATGTATTATATAATGATAATAGAGGTGATGTAGATGGAAGCAATGATGGAACCTGTAGAAATGACAAAAGAAAATGTTAAATATCGAGTATATGAATGTAATGGACATTATTATATAGAAGGTACTAACTTAGATTTATTAGGAATAAAAAGATCTTCTCCGCCAAGTTTCTTAAATTGGACTAGAGATAAATATTTTCCGATAACATCACAACAAATTGAAGAATTAAAACATACTAATGGTCAATATGATTATTATCCTGAATTTGTTTGGATGCAAGATTCACAAATAAATTATATACGTACTATTGAAGCGGCAAGATATGTACAAGGTTTGCCAGCAAATAAACAAGAATATATTAACAATATGTATAGTAGAATAGTAAATATGGACAATAAAGAATTTAATAAACAATATAATATGTTAGTGCGAGCTTATGGTAAATACAATTATTCAGATGATTATTTTGAACAAGAGGTTGGTCGAACTATTGAAATGGCTGTAAAACAAAAAATTGTATCACCATTATTCCTCGAATATTTAGGTAATGTTGGAAATTTAGGTCACCCTGAATATATTCCTGATCAAAGTGTAAGATAAAAAGACGTTTTAAACGTCTTTTTTTATACCTTCATAATTCCATTTAGGAATAAAAGATTCTGATACTGTTTCATCTTCTTGACAGAAAGCATTATTAATATTTAAGGATACTGCATAATCAATAAGATTATAATAATCATTTTTATCAACATGATGATTTAACTCTTCATATTTTAGTTTTCTAATTGGTGTATATTGATTCATTATACTAATATAGATATCATCTTTATATTTAGATAAATATTTAATAATTTTCTTAGAATCATCTAAATGATTAGGTAAGAGTAGGTGTCTAATGATAACACCTTTTCTTATTAATCCATCTTTATCAAATTTACATGGTCCTACTTGTTTAATCATTTCATCTATTGCTTCACTAGCAAATTTAAAATAGTTATTGGCTTTAGAATATTTAATAGCGATCTCGTCATTAAAATACTTTAAATCTGGTAGATATACATCAATATAACCATTTAACATTTTAATTGTCTCAACTGTTTCATATCCACTAGAATTATAGATTATAGGGATAGAAAGTCCATTCTTTTTTGCTAACTTAATGGCTTTTATTATTTGTGGTACATATATTGTTGGTGTTACTAAGTTAATATTATGTACTTTCTTTTTTTGTAATTCTAACATTATTTCGGATAATCTTTTAATACTTATAGTTTTACCAATACTTTTTGTTGATATATCATAATTTTGACAAAAGATACATTTAAGATTACAACCTGTAAAGAAAATAGTACCTGATCCATTAGTTCCACTAATAGGTGGTTCTTCATAAAAGAATGGTTTAGCAAGTGCTAGTTTTATTCTATTGCTTTGTCTACAAAATCCTAATTCTTTATATCTATTAACATTACAAATTCTCGGACACAAATTACATTTAGTTAATGGATTCATAAAATCACCAAAGTTATTATATTTTATTAATAATAATGTGTAAAGAATTATATTTGCAAAAAAAATATAAATGATTTATAATCTTTTCTAGTGAGTGGAGTTATAATGACTTATTATTTTATTGGAGTTAAAGGGTCTGGAATGAGTACCCTTGCAAATATAATGTATGACTTAGGTAACACTATTATTGGTTATGATGATAGTGAAGGTTATAAGTTTACGATGAAAGGATTACTTGAAAGAGGTATTCCGATTAATCATGAACCTGTTGATTTACCAGAGGGCGCTATTGTTACATATACAGCTGCTATTGATGAAAGTCATCATGAAGTTAAAAGAGTTAAAGAACTGGGTTATGAAGTAATCCCTTATAAAGAATTAATGGGAAGACTATCTAGTATGTTTAAAACAATATGTATTAGCGGTACACATGGTAAGACTACATCATCATTAATGATTTATGATATTCTAGATAAAGCTTATGGATGTTCTTGTTTTGTTGGGGATGGAACAGGAAAAGGTAATAAGAATAGTGAATATATGGTTATGGAATCATGTGAATTCAATAAGCATTTCTTATCATATTTTCCATATGATACTGTTATTACTAACATTGAACTAGATCATACTGAAACTTATCCTGATATTAATGCTATGATTAATACTTTCCAAGAGTTTGTTAATAAGACTAAGAGAAATGTTATTCTTTGTGGTGATGACTTAAATATTCGTAAATTAAATATTAAGAATGGTTACTATTATGGTTTTAATGATAATAATGATGTTGTTATTAAGAATAAAGTAGTAGAGAATAATAAGACATGTTTTGATATATATATTAAGGGTGAATTCTTTGATCATTATGAATTATCACTTTTTGGTGATCATATGATTCTTGATGCTACTAGTTCAATTACGATTGGTTACTTGTATAATGTTGATAAGAAGATTATTAAAGAAGTATTAGAGAACTTTGTTCCTGCTAATCGTAGATTTAATGAAACGGTTGTTGGTAATAATATTATTGTTGATGATTATGCTCATCATCCAACAGAGATTAAAGTTACATATGATTCAGCACATCAAAAATATCCTAATAAGAAAATAATTGGTGTTTTTTTACCAAATACTTATTCAAGAACTGAAGCTTTATTTGATGACTTTGTATCTAGTTTATCTCTATTTGATAAAGCTTATGTTATGGATATTGCATGTGATCGTGAACGACAAGAAGATTATCCTAATATTTCATCTAGTAAATTAGTAGATAAGATACCTAATAGTGAAATGATTAGTTTAGATACTATTGATAAACTAAATGAATACAATGATAGTGTTATTTGTTTTATGAGTTGTGCTAATATTAGCAAAATGATAGAAAAATATAAAGATATGAAAAATAAGTAGTAGAAATACTAGTTATTTTTTTATATAATGATAATAGGTGATAATATGTACACTGAATATGATGAAAATGATTATAATTATTCTAGTCCTAGTGTAAGAAGACAAGCACCAAAGGTAAGAAGGGTTAAAAAAGTTAAAAAACCAATAACTGCAAGACAAAAAAGAACTTATATTATTATTGCGGTAGTTATTGGTATATCTGTTATAATTGGACTTACTTCTTTAAATAAGTATTATAATTCTTATGAATACTTCGAAAGTATGATGGTTGAGAATGCGGAGAACTATATTAAGAGTAATAATATGACAATAAGAGATAAAATTTTCTTGGATATCAAAAGAATTGGTATGGAACCCAAGGAAGGTTGTAGTCTATTAAGTGGTGTTATTGTTGATAATCAAGGTAACTACAAACCTTATTTAACTTGTGAGGAATACACATCTCCAATAATTGAGAATGATTCAACAGCAGTTAAATTAAAAGGACATGAAGTAACAGTAATTCCTAAAGGTATAACTTATGTTGATGCGGGTGTATCCTTTGGTAAATACACTGTAATTGGTAAAGTGGGTACTGAAGAAGGTGTTTATGACCTTGTTTATAATGTTACTTTAAATGGACGTAATCATACTTTAAGAAGAATGGTTATTGTGACTGATAATAGTTATGTAAGAACGTTATATCCAACAATTACATTAACAGGTAATAAAGTAGAATATACAATAAGAGGTTATGACTATGTAGATAAAGGAGCTACAGCAACCGATAATGTTGATGGTAACTTAGTAGGTAAAATATCAGGTAGTCATAATATAGATCCTAATGTAGCTGGTGAATATGAATATGTTTATATGGTAACAAATTCAAGAGGTTATACTAATACCGTTAAAAGAAAAGTAGTAGTTGTTGAGAATTATACATCAACGGTATTAACGGCAACAGTTACGCCAGAATCAATGACTAATAAAGATGTTACTTTATCACTTAGTATTTTTGGTAATAACTTTAAATCAATTTATTTACCAGATCAAACTGAAAGAAATACAAAGAATGTTGAATATCGTGTTACAGAGAATGGTGATTATACTTTCCTTGCAATTGATTATGATGGTAAGAGTATTTCTAAAACAATAAGAATTGATAATATAGATAAAACTCCACCGAGTGGTACTTGCTTTGCACAAGTATATCCACAATATGTTGATATTCAAGTTAACTTAACTTCTAATAAACAAATAAGTGGTTTTAATTATACTGTTGATGGTCAACAATCTGGTTTTATTAATTCAACAACTTATCGTATGGTTAAAACGAATGCTAAGACTGCTAGTGTCCAAATTAAAGATACGATTGGTAATACTTCAACTAGTAAGTGTACGGTTAAATTAATGGATCCTACAATTGGTAATAATAAAGTTAAATATTATACGTATAATGGTGTTGAATATGTTATTCCAAATACGAGAAATGATTTAACAACTTTCCAACAAGCAACTTGTAGAAAAATATCACAAAGTGCTAATCCTGATGAATGTGGAAGTTCTTGCTTAAGTTTCTCATTATATCATTCAGCTTATATTCAATATGGTAATTTATCAACAATGAATGAGAATGCAGCATGTCATTATAACTATGGTCATTTAGCAAGAGTAGATACTAGAAGTAATGCTACGAAAGCAGATGCCTTAAAAATGGTTTATGATGAAATCTTAAAAGGTGGTGCACCTGTATTACAAGTTACAGGTACAAAGGCAAGAAATAGTAGACACTTTGTCCTTGTAGTTGGTTATAAACGTAGTAAGTATTATGCTAAAGATTTAGTTGAAGAAGATTTATTAGTAATCGACTCATGGACGGGTTGTTTCTCATCTTTAAGTTATTCTGATACATCAAAAAGAACGATGTATGATAACAAAGATGGTAAAGGTTATCGTGTAGATTTAATGATAGGAAAATAAATAATTTTCCTATCTTTTTTATTTTACAAAATAATTAGCAAACTACTATTGACAAGTGCTAAAATGCTAGTATAATTATAATTAGCAATCAAAGAAAAAGACTGCTAGGAGGTGCGTTGTGTTAACTAAGAGACAAAATGAAATATTAAAATTAATTGTTAAAGAATATATTAAGTTAGCACACCCTGTTAGTTCTAATTTAATTTGTGATACTCTTAAATGTTCTTCAGCTACTGTTCGTAATGAAATGATGGCTTTGGAAGAATTAGGATTACTTGAAAAAACACATACAAGTAGTGGAAGAGTACCTAGTGAAAAAGGTTATCGTTATTATGTTGATAACTTAATGGAACTTAATGAATTAGATCAAGGGGATACATATAAATTACAAACAATCTTTAATAATCAACAATTAGCAATTAGTGATGTTGTTAAACAAAGTTTGCAAATAGTATCAGAAATGACTAATTATACATCTATTGTCCTTGACGAAAAAAGTCATGAGAACAAACTTAAAGAAATTAGTGTTGTTCCTATTAATGATAATCAAATAGTAGTAGTTGTTATTACTGATAAAGGTTATGTTAATAATAAAACAATTACACTAGATAATGTTAGTTTAGATGAAGTTAAAAAGACTGTTAAATTAATTAATGATTTAATTGTAGGTACACCAATTGATGAAGTAAATTCTAAACTAGAATTTGAAATAAAACCAATTATTGGTAAATATGTAGAACAACATGAAGTACTTTATAATGCTTTCTATGATGTGTTTTCAGATATGACTAGTAAGAGTATTAATGTTGTAGGTAAAAATAATATCTTAAAACATAAAGAATTTAATGATTTAGATAAAGTACGTAATATCTTTGATACTCTTGATGACGAAGAAAAGTTATTAGATATTAAAGAAAGTAATAATGATATTAATATTTATATAGGTCATGAAAATGATTTATCTGAAGATGTTACAATTATTAAAACAAATTATAAAACAGATAAAGATGATGGTACAATCGCGATTATTGGTCCAAAGAGAATGGAATACTCACGTGTTGTAAACTTACTTGAGTATATAAAGAAACAGATAGAGAGGTAGCAATGGAAGAAGATAAGCAAAGAGAATTAGATGAAAAGTTGGAAAAACTTGAGAATCTAAAAAAGAAACATGAAAAGAAAATAAGAAGAGAAGAAAAACGTGAAGAAGAAGATAAAAAAGATCAAATGATTAAAGATTTATCTAGTAGTCTTCAAGAACTTCAAAATAAATATGTTTATCAACAAGCTGAATTTCAAAACTATAAGAAAAGAAGAGAAGAAGAAACAATAAGTTTATTAAAATACAAAAATGAAGATATTGGTGAAGATTTATTACCGCTACTTGATAGTTTTGAAAGAGCATTTATGAATAAGGATAATATCTCTGAAGAGTTAAAGAAATACTTATCAGGATTTGAACTTATTTATAATAATTTAAAAAATGTCTTTAATAAGTATGAAATAAAAGAAATCGATTGCTTAAATAAAGAATTTGATCATAATACATGTCAGGCTTTAATGACTGAACACAAAGATGGTGTAGAACCTGGTATTGTGATTGAAGTATTACAAAAAGGATATATGATTAAAGATAAACTTTTACGAGCAGCACTTGTAAAGGTTAGTGAATAGAAAGAAAGGAATGATTAGATATGAGTAAAATTATAGGTATTGACTTAGGTACAACAAATAGTTGTGTAGCCGTATTAGAGGGAGGATCTGCAACAGTAATCCCAAATCCAGAAGGTAATAGAACGACACCTTCAGTTGTTGCATTTAAAAAAGGAGAAAGAATTGTTGGTGATGCTGCAAAACGTCAAGCAATTACTAA
>JAEEGL015548251.1_pt1 | contig 12662 bp, 11 predicted proteins | sample 9134231 | NCBI WGS metagenome assembly JAEEGL01 (sample SAMN16246548, study PRJNA631951) | gut metagenome | biome: gut microbiome; feature: rumen; material: fiber-attached | host: Bos | place: Iran: Karaj | collected 2018-10
AATCAACGCCTCGAATTAGAGGATTGATACGACGCTTGCGCGCGGCAGCCACCTCGGCATCCAGTCTTTGAATCAACGCCTCGAATTAGAGGATTGATACAGCTACCGGACTGCTCTACCCCGCTATTCGCGTAGACTTTGAATCAACGCCTCGAATTAGAGGATTGATACTTAATGGTTGTCAAGAACGCCTCCTCGTTGAGGTTTCTTTGAATCAACGCCTCGAATTAGAGGATTGATACAAAGACGTCGGAACGTCAAATGAGGAGATCAGATACTTTGAATCAACGCCTCGAATTAGAGGATTGATACTGGAAGCGCGCCTCCTGCTTTTCCTCAACCGCCTTGTTCTTCGAATCAACGCCTCGAATTAGAGGATTGATACTATTTTGGTTGTCTTCCATTTTTCTTCTCCTTATTACTTCGAATCAACGCCTCGAATTAGAGGATTGATACTTAGTAAAATGGTTGACACTACCAGTGTTGTTCACTTCGAATCAACGCCTCGAATTAGAGGATTGATACCAGACGAAAAGCCATTGTCCAGCTGCACAAACTCACTTCGAATCAACGCCTCGAATTAGAGGATTGATACTAAGCTTTCCTTGGATGCCTCTTTTCACCTGTGAAACTTCGAATCAACGCCTCGAATTAGAGGATTGATACCCCGATGATCGAGTCGTTCCTTGAACTCCGCAATCTTCGAATCAACGCCTCGAATAAGAGGATTGATACTGGAAAGGCAGAGTTGAGATCTCATTCGAGCCGACTTCGAATCAACGCCTCGAATTAGAGGATTGATACACCCTCGCGGCGACGAATTTCGACAAGCTTCTCTTCTTCGAATCAACGCCTCGAATTAGTGGATTGATACAGGCTTTTCCTTCGGCAACGCGAAATTGGTGACTTCTTCGAATCAACGCCTCGAATTAGAGGATTGATACATAACGGCGGCGGTCTTGATGGTTCGTTCCATTTTTCTTCGAATCAACGCCTCGAATTAGAGGATTGATACTCTTAGGCTCCGGTTCCGGAGTCTCGACGGCCGAACTTCGAATCAACGCCTCGAATTAGAGGATTGATACCGACGGAATGGACTGCAAGTCCGTGGCAACAACTGTCTTCGAATCAACGCCTCGAATTAGAGGATTGATACACATCGGCCAGCACGGGAATGTCATAGTTGTCGGGCTTCGAATCAACGCCTCGAATTAGAGGATTGATACTTCGATGAGCTCTTCGGATATCATGTCCTGCAAGTCTTCGAATCAACGCCTCGAATTAGAGGATTGATACATCCTTTGGAGGACAAATTTAAGCAGCATCTTAGCATCTTCGAATCAACGCCTCGAATTAGAGGATTGATACTACCTCACGCTTTTAGAAATAACAGTCTTCCTGTACTTCGAATCAACGCCTCGAATTAGAGGATTGATACTAGAGATTGCTTTTGTGTTAGAAGGATCAGGTTTTCTTCGAATCAACGCCTCGAATTAGAGGATTGATACAAAGCGTGGCACAAGGACATGGTATTTGCCAGATGCTTCGAATCAACGCCTCGAATTAGAGGATTGATACTTGATAGCCCTCAGCCGGATGACTTCCTTCGTGACTTCGAATCAACGCCTCGAATTAGAGGATTGATACCGCCAGTACCGTAGTGTTGCCGCTGGGATGCCGGAACTTCGAATCAACGCCTCGAATTAGAGGATTGATACTCACCGCCGCTGATTGCCTTGTATCCGTCAAGGGTTCTTCGAATCAACGCCTCGAATTAGAGGATTGATACTTGGTGTATTTTCGTATCGTCTGCATATCTCTTTCGACTTCGACTCCCCGCCTCGAATTAGAGGATGGATACCAACAATGTGCGACGGCGAGGCCGCCGCCACTCCCGACGGCATGGCCGCCGCCGTTACCTCCCCTAGAATTAGTGGACATCATCGTAACATACAAAAGGGGCTGTTGCAAAACCTTTAAAAGGCAAGCAACAGCCCCTTATCTTTTTTCTTGTCAGCCTCTTTGTATGACTCGTATGAAGTTTCTTCGAGGCTGCAGGATTTTACCCGTTTTTTAGGTTAATCCTTTTTGATGGCTTGATAGGCGATGACCCCGAAACCGACTGCGGCAGCCACAGCTATGATAGCCGCACCTTTCCAAAAACCAGTCTCGTGGTTGTCCGTCTCGGGACGGCTGGGCTTGGAAGCATCTTCGAGAGTCTTTAATATGTCTTTGCTGGTTTCGTTCATGCTGGATTGATGAAAAGTTGTTTCCATGGTGTTTTCTCTGTTGGGTGAATGGTTTTCAGAAGTTTTTTTCCGACACACCTGTATAAGGCATCATGTCCAGGGATTTCCGGCGATTGCCACAAAAAAAGCTATTTTTGTGGAATATTGTTCTGGAACGTTTCAATGCCGCTGGACGATTTTTCCATAGGCCGCTGAAGATTTGTACGTATTCTGGCTGTTTCCGGTCGGCGGAAGGTAGATTGGCGTGGGTTGCGGTTGTGGTTGCGCCGCCATTGGACGACATGTCTTTCTGTTTGCCAGCCATCTTCTGATGTGAAAATAGCAGGGACAGGAGGTGTTCCACAATATGCCCCCCGACGTGCGGAGTCCATTCCATAGCATACCCCCTAATGTGCGGAGCCCGTTCCATATCTGGACTCTGTAGAGCCATATGAATTTGGCGGCGAAATAGAGCACAAATCCCGCCACGACCGCTGTCAGAATGAGCTTCCAGAAGGCTAGAAGCAGGATGAAACCGATGACGAAAACCGCACCATCGCCGGAAGTTTTTGAGCGGGACGTAGAGTACGTCCCGCCGCGATGGACGGCGATGTATTCACCAGGTCTGGCATGGATATGGCGGACGCTCATGGTGTTTCTCCTATTCCGTTGGGTTCTGGGGGGCGGGCTGGATTGTCGGATGCTGTACGGGGGTGCCTTCGCCTTCGGCGGGTTGCTTCACATCATGGCCGTCCGCAGTCGCATCATCTTGTTTTTGCGGCTGTTCAGGAACAACTTGCGGCTGGGGGTGGGTTGCGTCTTCCTGCGCTTCAGGCTTTTGCGGCTGTTCCGGAACAACTTGCAGCTGGGGTTGGGCTGCGTCTTCCTGCGCTTCAGGCTTCTGCGGCTGGTCGTTTTGTTCCGGTTCCTGAAGGGGCGGCGTGGCTTGCGGCTCCGTCGGCTGCTGCTCCTGTTTTGCCGCCGTCGCGTCTTGAGCGGGGAGCATTTCCAATTCGTCAATCTCCTGCTCCATCGATGCTTCCGGATCGAAGACTTCTTCCGTCTCCGTGGCTTCCGGAACGGAGGCCATTGCCAGCTGAGTTGCGGTGACGGTCGATTTGAGCTGTCCCATCTGCTTTACCATGAAGATTCCGATCGCGGCCACAAGGCAGATGGCCAGGCAGAAGACCGAGCAGATAATGCGGAACATGCGTAGATCACATACAAATGTGACGGATGGCCGTTTGGCCTGTACAGGTTTGGCGAAGATGTCGATGGACGGCTTGGCGGACGGCTGGCTGATGCGGGCTGTCTGCTGAATCGTCGCCATGGGCTTCGGCGTCGTGGGGATGGACGGGGCGGAGGCCGTTTCGGGCATGGGCGATGGCGCGACCGTGGCTGCAGGTTCTTTGACCGCAGGCGTTTCCGTGACGATCGCGGGGGCGGATTGAACGATCTGCGGGAATGACACAGGAGCCATGATGGCGATGGAGCGGTCGTCCGCGCCACGGGGGTCCTTATTCCATTCATTTCTGGTGAGATAGTCCATGAGATCCTGCCGGGTGAGATTCCGGTCATGGAGATCGGTCATCATCTGATTGAAAATGCGGCCGGGTTCCATGTCGGTGAGCTTGAACATTAGATGTTCGGGGCCGTCGGACGTGATGGCAACGCCTGTGTTTTCCTCTGCGGAGAACAGCGCGGCATGGAATTTGCCGGCGGTCTCGCCGTTTTCGCGGAGGAAATGGGTCTGGTTGGCGAACTCGCCCTTGTCCGGCGGGAAGGCCGTCAGGCAGATGTCGTTCTGCCGGAGGACGATGGCACCGTCGCCTACCTGGAAGCAGCCGATGCGGCGTGAGCCGATGACGGCGAAGGCGACGGTGAAGTCGAATTCCTTTTCCGGGATGCCCTGCGCGGCGGCGAGATCGAGCTTGACCTGCATGAGCGTCCTGTACATGATGCGGGAGAACATCATCCACTGCTCCGGCTTCTCCGTTTCGCCGTCCAGAATGTCCGTGAGCATGGGGTCGAAGACGGCGATCTGGGAACGGAACGCATCGACGGCGGCCTGCGCGCCGTCTTGCGAACGGGTTGCGCTGCCGCGGCCGTCGCAGACGATCAGGGCGGGGCGCGGGGATGTGACGACGGCGGACGCGTCCTGGCAGGGGAGTCCTCTGCGGATGTGTCCGGAGCCAGGGATGGATGCAGAGAAGCCGTTCCAATTGTCACACAGGGTTTTGTTCATAGTGTATCTCCTTTAAGTTGAATAAGTTGGTTGATAATCTCCCCTCCCCCGGCATTCCTCACATGCCGGCCAGATCGGCCCAGGATCGGATGGTTCCGAGCTGGACGTTGTTCTGGTTGGAGACGGCGCTGGAGGAAACGCTCCGCAGGGAATCCGTGAGCCAGCGGAAGAACTGCTTGAAGCGCAGGCCCTGGAGCTTGACGGGGCCAGGCTGGGCAGGCAGGATCTGGCACATCGTGGCATGGTCGGCGCCAGGCCCGATTTCGATGCCGATGTACTGGATTTTGCCTTCTTCGCCGAGCTTGCGCATCTGGTCGGCGGGGCCTTGCCAATAATCGTTTGGGCCACCGTCGGTCATCAGGACGACCCACGGCCTGTAGGAGGAGATGCCGGCGTTGCGGTACATGCGTCTGCGGGTCTTCAGATCCTTTGCCGCAAGATCCAAAGCCGCGCCCATGGCGGTTGAACCGCTGGCGACCAATGGAGCGGGATTGCGGTCCACGTCGCAGATGGGCGTGAACGGCATGGCGACATTGGCGCACGAGTCGAAGGTGATGACCTCCAATTCGACGCTCATGCTGGCCGCCTCGTCTTCAGCCGTTTCGTTGATGAACTGCTGCAGGCCTTGGTTGAGTTCGTTGATCGGGGCACCGCTCATGCTGATGGATGTATCCAGAAGGAGGACGACGGGGCAACGGGGGGCGGAGTTCATTTCGTCGAGGGAGTTGTTGTCATAGCGGGTGTTGTTCATGGTGTTGTCCTGGTTGTTGGTGTTGATGATGGAAGAGAAACCGTTGTTGTTGTTGGAGAAGAAGTTCTGCATGATGTTTTTCCTGTTTGTGTGAGTTTGGATTGGTTACGTTTTATTAGCGGGATGGAGCTGGCGGGAATCGAACCCGCGTCCGCCGAGTGCGCTTTGGCTTTCATCGGCATCGAAACCTTTCTCAGCCCCATGTTGGCTGTCTATGTCCTATAAGGAGTCATTTCTGTCAATTTCCGTTGATCGGTTGATTTTTTTTCTGAGGGCCAAGGGCGGTTACGCCCTTGCTACCTCCAGACTCATTGTCGTCCCGGCCTTGTGAAGGGCGACCTCCTGCGCTGTCTATGTTCTATAAGGATCCATCTCCGTCAATTTCCGTTGATTGGTTGATTTTTTTTAGAGGGCCAAGGGCGGTGACGCCCTTGCTACCCCCAGACTCGTTTTTTAGAGAGCCAAGGGCGGTGACGCCCTTGCTACCCCCAGACTCGTTTTTTAGAGAGCCAAGGGCGGTGACGCCCTTGCTACCCCCAGACTCGTTTTTTTAGAGGGCCAAGGGCGGTGACGCCCTTGCTACCCCCAGACTCGTTTTTTAGAGGGCCAAGGGCGGTGACGCCCTTGCGACCTCCAGACTCGTGACCGGTTGTTTTTTAATGTTGAACTGCAAAGGCACCGAACTGTGGGGCTGTGCAGCCTGTGGGTGTTGAGGAATTCTGCTTTCTGGGTTTTGTCGGAACCATGATGCACAGTTCCGGTTCGCTGGACATGCGTGTAATCAGTTCCTCCAGATTGGCCTGGAGGGTTTCAAGGGATGGCCTGGCGGCGGGGTTGGAATGGCCGTCTTTGAACATCTTGATGAATGTGGCTTTCAGATTGTAGGGAAGCCAGCTCCACATGCTGTACCAGTTGCCTTTCGGGAACTTGCAGTCGGAATCCTTCCCGAGAGGACAGCGCCCCTTGATGAGATTTTCCTCCGGAGTGGCGCAATTGTTCTTGTCCTTTCGATCGCAGTAGTTGTAAGGATGCAGTCCGATCATGAGGATGTTGAAGACAGTCAGGGCGGCACCGAATTCCACTTGTTTGATGGTGCGAGGCCGGTCCAGAAGCGACTTGTTTATCACGAGTTCCGGCGCCACATGGGACGGGAAATAGGTACGGGTGATGTTGACGCCGTGCGGGCCGGTGATCTGATAGCTGTCGCAGTCGATGAAGGAGACTTTGGCGTCGGCGCCCATGAGGAAGTTGGAGGGGTTGAAATCGTTGACAAGGACTCGCTGGCTGGCGAGCAGACGGACTTTCTTGACAAAGTCCAGAGCCGTCAGGGCGAGTTCGCGTCTAGTCCAGTGGGGAAAATGCTGTTGAATGCCGCGGAGGCTGCGCAATGTGAGGAAAGAGGTGCCCGTGCATTTCCGCATGACGAAGCCGATGACTTCCCCTCTGTCATTCATGGCGGGCATGATAGGCCACGCCAGAAACGGTGTTTTGGCGAAGGTGCTGAGACTGGCCATATCCTCTATGCGTTTACGCAGTTCGACCATTTTCCGGCTGTCGCGCAAGGTTGTTTCCTTGTAGATTTTGACGAGGAATTTGGGATTCATGGGCAGTTCATAGACGGTTCCTTCCCCGCCGGAGCCTTTTTCATTTTTCGCGCCGAGCCGAAGCGGATTGCCCGAAAGATCGTAGATGGCTATCGTGTTGCCATCCTGGGATGATTCCTTTGTGCTGACATGGCTCATCCAATTGCCTTGCGATGAACTATATGGATTGGCGACAGACTGCGGGAACAATGGCTGCGCAGAAGGAGAGCAGGTAGGCGTGCCTGTAATGTGCATATATGGGGCGGCGGCGGGCGGAGGCGCCATAGGGGCGGGATTCTGAAAGGTGTTTGTTTTTCCGAAAAAGTTTTTGAATATTTGACAAATCTGTTGCATAATCTTATAAACTCCCCAAATGATAAAACCTATTAAACCACAAGAAAAAATGATATTGAAAGCGTCCATGATACGCATGCCGAAAAGGACGAGAAAAAGGAATCCGGCTATCAATGCCGACAATGCTATGCAGAAATTGTCTTTCATGATGTCCACCTCAATTGCTCGGGGGAAAACCGCATGGTTGTCTTGTCTCTATAAGGGGAACTGCTGTGCAATTTCCGGAAGGAAGATCAAATTGTCCAGCACCATGCCATGAAGGAGACGTCCGCGATCCTTCACCCACGGATACTGGTCGATGTGATCTTTGAACTGGTCGTTGGTGACAATCAGCCTGTTCGGTTTTTCATTGGCCAGGAAGAGCAGGAAGGCGTCAGCGCTTGTTCCGGCGGGGACTTGATGGTAATGTTCCGGACAGTCATTCAGAAGCTGTTCGTATGTCTGCAGTTCATCCGGGCATTCCTTTTTGAGGACATGTCTGGTGGTTGCGTCGAAATAGACATGGAACGGCTTGCCCGCCTTCTCCAGTTCGCGGGTCAGCGCCAAGACGCATTTCAAAGAGATGTTGTTGATTAACTTGTTCCAATAGATGATGTTGGAGCCATCCAGAAGATATTCGGGGCCTTCCGTACAGGGGGAAGAAACATTTGATTCTGTGTCGCTGGCGGCCTCCTCGGCGGGGGGAAGGCATGGAACTGTCTTTTCAGCTTCGGCTTCGTATGTGACGCTGATGGCTTCACCTGCATCCACGAATGCCTTGGGAAGATTGTCGTCTTTTGGCAGCGTGACATTGTCTCCGGCGATTCTGGCTAGAGCTTGGCAATTCGGGGAGTCTCCCATGGCGATGGCTCTACAGATCAGTTTGCCTTCCACGCAGGCCTGCTGGATTTCGATGGCTTCGGCCGAAAAGTCATCTGAAGAGTTTTTGCCATCGGAAAGCAGGATCAATTGAGGCGTGACATATTCGAGGCCTTCAGATTGATATTGTTCGACCTGTTCCTTGATCTTCTGCATGGCGAGTTTGAGAGCGGCGCCGATGGGCGTATCGCCTTTGGGGCGTATGTTGATGGTGGGTAGTTTGGAAAGCTGGAGTGGCGTGAAATCTTCCAGCATGGTCAGATTATCGCCCATGCTGACGGCGGCGATGTCCACGATGGAACAAAGGATTCCGTTCAATTCGATGGACTTGAAGAAGGCCCGAAGGGAATGTTTCAGGTCACGCAATCCTTTGCCCCACATGCTATGGGAGGTGTCCAGGACGAGCATGATCAGGCAATGGGGGATGATGGAGACAGACTTGGGGCGGCAGATCGCGTCTTGTTTCGTTGAATCGGAGTTGTTCATCATGTCAGGGGTTCCTTCTTTTTACGATGTGGTTGAAAAGCTGTTCATCTATATTAAGTGAACGACTGGTTCGATTTCCGTTTGTGTTGATCATTTTTGACGAAAAAGCTCAGAAAAAGAAGGAAAAAACCGCTTTCCTTACTTCTTCCAGCCGTTTGCATGGCGATGCTCCACTTCCCGTTGTTTGCCGCTTGTGAAGTAGTTGAGATCCTCCAGATAGCCTGACACGCGGCGGATTCTCTTGATGTTTCTGGAATGGCAGACAGGGCATTCGTCGAACGTCCCGTGGTGGTTGCAGTCCAAGCAGATGTCCAGCGGGAAGTTGAATCCGAGATAGGAGACGCCCTGCAAGGCGGCATATTCCACCAGATCGGCAAGGGCCGTGACGTTGTCCATGGGGGCGTCGTTGAACTCCACATAGGAGATGCTGCCGCCATTGCAGAGCTTATGGAATTTCCCTTCAATGCAGAGCTTTTCATAGACGGAGACGCGTGAATCGACTTCCACGTGGAACGAGTTCGTGTAGAATTCCTTCTGGATGGCGGGATGGTTGAATTTCGCCTTGTCGGCTTCGGCGAAACGGCCGGAGATCATTTCCCCGGGCGTCGCCAGCAGGGAGAAGTTCAGGCCTGTTTCCTGCCGATAAAGATCGGCATGCCGACGAAGCTGGTCAACGATGGCATAGGCCAGATCTTCCGCTTTTTGCGAAAGATGCATCTTTTCACCTGTCAGGATTTCAACGGTTTCCGAGATGCCGATGAAACCCATGGAAAGTGTTCCTTGGTGAATCATTTCGTCCATGGTCCGCACATCGCCCCAGAGATGGTTCTCGAACACGTAGTCGAGTTTCTGGCTATGGGATAGCGTCTCCATGCGGTTCAAGAGAATGGCCTTGCAGACCTGTGTTCTCATATCAAGCCTTTGCATGAAGTCTTCGATGGAAGACGATAGCAGGGCGATTCGTGGCAGATTGATGGAGACATAGGCGATGTTGCCGCGTCCGACAGTGCCTTCCTGGCCGTTGGAGTTTTGATAGACTCGTGTACGGCACCCCATGATGCCGAGGCGTTCGGGCACGCAGTTGGAGTTCACCGCGCTGTCCATCAGCAGATAGGTGGGAATCATCTTGCGCGCCGTGCATTGCAGAGCTTGCATGAAAAGATCATGATTCGGGGAAGTCTCCTTTCCGTTGATGTCCGATTTGACTTTGAAGATGATGTTGGGGCGTGTCATCTCCATGGGTTGTTCCGAATATGCCTTGAGAACAGCGCGGATGACGCAGCGGCCCCATTCGGAGGTGGCCAGGCCCAAGTTCAAGGAAATATAGTACGGTTCACGGCAGTATCGCGTGCGTGTCGTGTTCACCCAGTAGATGAAGAGGACGACCGCTTGTTCCATGAGGGCGCGGTTTTGCTCCGTACAGGGGATGCCGAGTTGTTCAAGTGTTGTCGCAATGTCTCCGTCGAAGTTGGCGAAGCCGATGCCGCCAGTCTGGCAAACGGCGAGGTTTGAAATCAGTGATTTCAGCTTTTCAAAGATTTCGAATATTCTTGGGGCATAGCCTTTTGTGGTGAATTTATTTATGTTAAGAATATTGTAAAGTTCTGGCGTGCAACAATTGTACACATGGCGATAGCCTTCCAGATCATGCAGATGGATGGAGGCGTCGCGATGCATTTGCGCATATTCGGGGTTGACGAGAGTACCAAGGATCAAATCTTTTTCCTGCTTGACGCCCTGCTCGTAAAGACCGCTGACGAAATTATCTCTGGCTGCTGCATTGTCCATCATAGTTTTCCTTTGGTTTGATTGTTGTTTGCTTGCTGGCTCTATTACGTATAAGTGAATCAAGAAGCTGTTTTCCGGGCTATTTTTTATTTTTCCGAAAAATTTTCACATTTTTGGAGAAAAATATTTGGAAATTCATGGAACAATATCTGACGGATTGCTTGCAATGAATCTTCAAGAGTCATGTCAGACGTGTCAATCAAATAGTAATTAAAGCTATATTTCTGTAGAAAACTGGTGATTTTTCCATACATCCGCTCTGAAAAATCAATGGATGAATTGAGCAAATCCGGATCATTCGGATTGCGACGGCGGATCCGTTCTGCGCGAACGCCGGGATTGGCATAGATGAGAAATGTGATGTCTGGCTTGCCTAGCAGTTCCATCAGTTTTTCAAATATGAATTCATTTTCTGGGGTTCCGTTCCAGCTGTAGTTGGAAGCAAAATACCTGTCGGTGACGATGTTTGTATTTTGGTAATGCTCTTTCAGGTATAAATTTCCCAAAGCGTAGAACCAAGCCCGGAATGTGGCATTGTCGGAGGCGTTCACATGGCTTGTGATGCGCATGTAGTTGGGGATGTCGTCAATGTCGTCTCCATCCGTAAGGGCATGGAGATGTTTCTCAATGCAGTGGAAACCGATGTCTTTTGCCAATTTTCGGGCCAATGTAGTTTTTCCGACACCGTCGATTCCTTCAATAGCGATATGCATGGTTTCCCTCCTATAATGTTGTCAATGAAGCTTGATGAATTCCTGATTGGTGGATCCGACATAGGGTTTGACAGAGGTATGATGCTCTTGCTGATAATCACCAACCTTTATATAATTGATTTTCTCCAACAAGGCTTGAGGAACATCCGCCAATTCATTTCCCGTATAGACGGCGATGTCATATCCTTTCTGCCGAAGGGATGACACAAGTTCAAGAAGCCCCTCCATCTGTAGAAGAGGCTCCCCGCCGGAGATGGTGATACGACGCATTGGTGTTTTTTGATCGATGATGTCCACAAGCTTGGATATCTCGACTTCATAGCCGCCATTGAGATTCCATGTTCCTGCGTTATGGCAACCAGGGCAGTGTCTGTTGCACCCCTGAAAGAAGACAATGTTCCGTATGCCCGGACCATCGCAGGTAGATCCATGCAAATCGAGATTGCTGATGCGAAGAGTGTGTTTTCTCATGGTTGCTCCTTATGTGAATGGATTATTTTATAAAGTGTAAGGAGCCATCATGTGTGTTTTCCGTTCTTTTTTGAGAATTTATCAAAAAAATACGGAAAAAACGTCTTTTTGGGAGGAAAGAAAAAGGAGAGCCGTTTTATTCACAGGAATCATGGCATGTTTCGACAGATAACGAAGATGGCATGCTACCTTTATCTGTTGTTTGAAACTGTTCTCCAAATGAGAGGGCCTTCTCCATCCGTTTAGCAAAATAAATCTTTCAAACGCATGGAAGGGGAAAAATAAAAGGCTGTTGCTCCTTTATATAATTAAGGTATAGCAACAGCCTTTTACAATTGCAACGGCGTGACGCCGTCGTTACATCCAATTCGCGCGACGGCGTGACGCCGTCGTTACATCCGCTTACGCGTCGAAATGGTTCTTCCAGGCGAACGTGGAGGCGGGGCGGTGCTCCGCATGGAGATGGGCGGGCTTGGCGTCCGCCGCAGGATAGCCCAGCGGAACCAACGCGACAGGAACGTAATCTTTGGGAAGATCCAGTTCTTTCTGCAACGCCTTGTGGTCGAAACTGCCCACCCAGCAGGTGCCAAGGCCCTGTTCGGCGGCTTCCAATTGGATGTGGTCGACGACGATGGCGCAGTCGATGGGGCCGATAGGCTCGCCTTCGTGGTTGTACCAGCAGGCTTTGGAATCATAGCAGACGACGAGCGTCACGGGGGCGCCGAACTGGTAGGATGTGCAGCGGCGGATTTTGTCGAGAATGGCGGGATCGTCGACGATCAGAATGCGCTGCGGCTGATTGTTGCAGCCAGTCGGCGCGAGGGAGGCGGCGGCCATGATGGCGTCGATTTTCTCCGGTTCGACAGGTTTGTCGCTGTATTTGCGCAGGGAGTAGCGCGCTTTGGCGAGTTGTAAAAAGTTCATTTCCTTCTCCTAAGTTAATATGTGTCACCCTTCGGGTGAATTGTGGCGCCCTAGCGGGCGCTGTTCCAAGAGGTTGTCTTTCCGCAGGCTGCGCGCCCTTACGGGCTGCTTGCCTGCGGTTATGATTGTTTCGCCCTTCGGGCGTTGCCGCTATCGCGGCGATATGCCGTCCTCCAGACGGCTGTAGGCAGATGGTCGATCCCCCCGACTGGAGTCGGGGGTTCCCACAACTATCGCCTTTCAGGCGGGTTATGGCATTCG
>JAEEGL015591272.1_pt1 | contig 12662 bp, 8 predicted proteins | sample 9134231 | NCBI WGS metagenome assembly JAEEGL01 (sample SAMN16246548, study PRJNA631951) | gut metagenome | biome: gut microbiome; feature: rumen; material: fiber-attached | host: Bos | place: Iran: Karaj | collected 2018-10
CCCGGAAGGTTATTTGCTTCCAGACAGTAAAATTTATCGTCTTTATCCGAAAGAATAAAATCTATACGTGAATAATTTCCAAGATTGAGCAGATTATGAACTTTTAAAGCAAGATTCTGAGCTTCTTCTGTTTTTTCTTTAGAGAGAGGAGCAGGACAAATTTCTTCTGTTGCATTATCCTGGTATTTATTTTTGTAATCATAGAAACCCTGTTTTGGACGAATTTCAATAATCGGCAATGCTTTTCCTTCGAGAATACCGATAGAAAATTCGCGGCCCGAAACCATTTTTTCTATAAGGCAGATATCTTCGTATTTTGTAGAATATTCAATTGCGGCATTCCATTCAGAATCGTTATGAACAAGAGAAACTCCACAGCTGGAACCGCAGCCAGTTGGTTTTACGGCACAAGGGAATCCAATTTCTGTTTTTACTTTTTCTAGTGAATCTTTTTTTGGATCAAAAAGAAGCCAGTCTGCAGTTGGAATTCCATAGTGAACAAAAAGAGTTTTACTTATATTTTTGTCCATTGCGAGGGAACTTCCAAAATATCCGGAACCGGTATAAGGAACGTTTAAACAATCTAGAACGGCCTGAAGTCTTCCGTTTTCGCTCATTCCGCCGTGGCCGCCAATAAATACAGCATCTGCAATTTTACAGATTTCAAGAACTCCGGGACCAATCAGTTCGCGGCGGCCGCCGTTTGCAGCAATAATTGCTTCAAGGTCTGGTTCAGTTTCGGGAATTTTGTAAGAAAATTGTTTTCCGGATTCTTTAGAAACAAAAACGCTGTTTAATTCTGTGTTTTCTGGAATTCCAATATATATATCTACAAAAGCAACTTCGTGTCCTTTAGAAAGAAGTGCATTGGAAATAAGACTTGCTGAACAAAGAGAAACGTCTCTTTCCGGGCTTATGCCGCCAGCCAGAACTACAATTTTCATTTTTTCATCCTTAATATTTTTCTATAAATTTTTCAGCGTTAGCCGTTGCAGCTTCCACATTCGCCGCAGCCGCCTTCGCAATCTCCACCACAGTCACTGCCACAATTGCCGCCGCAATTACCTCCGCAGCAAGAAGGAGGATTAAGTTCTTCTTCTGTGGCGTCGCGAACTTCCATAACTTCTACATCAAAATGTAAGTTTTTACCTGCCAATTCATGATTTGCATCTATTTTAATTTTGTCGCCGTTTATTTCTGTAATGTGAACAATTGCCGGTCCAGATTGAGTCATTGCCTGAAACTGCATTCCAATTTCAAGCTGCATGTCTGTATCAAACTGATCGCGTGTAACTTCTACTACAAGCTGCGGATTATATTCGCCATAACCGTCTTTTGGTGCAATTACAGCAGAAAATTTATCACCGGTTGTTTTTCCTTCAAGCTGAGCTTCCAATCCTGGAATTAAATACCCCCGGCCATGAATGTAAGATAACGGTTCTGTTTCGCGGCTTGAATCTATAAGCTTTTCGTTATCGTCTTTTAAAGTATAGTGAATTGAGACAAATTTGTTATTTTTGATTTTCATTAAAACTGTGTTCCTTCGGCATTGTTTGGAGCATTATCCTGAATTACTTCATTAATTTCCGGGCAAGCATCTTTAAGATAGCGTTCAACACCCATTTTAAGTGTCATAACAGCCATAGGGCAGCCGCCACAAGCTCCTGTAAGATTTAAATGAACATTATACATATCATCAATGCAGACAAATTCCATGTCGCCGCCATCTGCCTGAAGCATAGGTCTGAACATGTCCAAAGCTTCTAAAACTCTTTTCTGTAATTCTTCGTCAATCATTTTATTCTCCCTGAAATTGTCTATATACAACGCGCAACCGGGCGCGAACTGCAAAAATTTCTGCTAATTTCTGACTTTTTAAACTTACTGAATTTTTATTATAAATTCTATTGATATTATCAAAAATCTTTTAAAATCATCCTAATTCATCAACTTTTCTATGAAGATTGATAAGCTGAATATGTAAGAAATGATCAACGGCATTTTTTTCGAGTATGCCTACAGGTTCGTTTTCTGAATCTACAATAGGAAGTGCTTCAACATCGTATTTATCAAATAACTCATAGGCCTCTGGCAGCGTTGTAGAAGGTTTGCAAACGGCTATAGGTTTGTCCATAACATCCATGGCAAGCATAGATTCTGCAAAGTCGCCGATCTGCATTACTTCCTTTAAGTGAGTGAGCGAAATTATTCCTGCAAGCGTTCCATCTGTCGGATTTTTTACTACATAATTTAAATTTGGGTTTCGCGAAAAACTGTTCAAAATAGAAAAGAGAGTATCGTTTTCGCTTACAATTGCAGGAGAATCGTAATTACAGATTTTTTGATTTTGAATAACAATATCTGTAACTCTGGAATTCTTTTTAATATCATCAATTGTAATATTTAAGCCGCATTCACCGGCTTTTGTAACTCCTATTTTTACAAAAATAGGACCAACAAGCTGAACAATAAATGTTGTTGCCGTAATAATCAAAAGGATTTCCGGACCAATTGAATCGGCAAAATCATTTCCTGCTGCAATAGAAAGTCCGATTGCTACTCCGGCCTGACTTAAGAGACAGAATGGAAGATATTTTTGAACGCTTTTTGGTGCTTTTGTAATCCAGGCTCCAAAAGTTGCTCCAATTGCTTTTCCAAAGGTTCTTCCCAAAACATATATGATTGCAATAATTCCCAAAAATGGAGTAATTATCCAGATATTTAATTTTGCACCAACAAGAACAAAGAATAAAACATAAATTGGCGGAGTGTATTTTGCAACAAGCGCAAAAATATTATTTACTTTGGCAGGAGCAAAATTAACAATTATAAAACCAATGCTCATTGCGGCAAGAATATTGTCAAAATTAAAAATCTGAGTAATTCCTGTACAAAGGAAGAGACAGCCTAAAGAAAAAGAAAGAGCACGACTTTCCGAATTTATAACTCCACGAAGAATAAATGTAAGTACAAAGCCAAAAGCTGCGCCAATAGCTATTGAACCAAAAATATCGCGTGCGATATTTAAAAGCTGAATTCCAAAAGGAAGAGAATTTCCACCGATTAATGGTCTTACAATTGTAGAAGCAATTGTGTAAAGAATAAGCGCAACAGCATCATCCATTGCAACAATTCCGTAAACAGTAGTTGTAAGCGGACCTTTTGTTCTGTATTCAACAAGAACGTCTGTAGTTGCAGCAGGCGCAGTTGCAGAACAAATTGCACCAAGAACTAAACCTAAAGAAAGTGCGTGAACAAAATTTTTTGTAACAACATACACTACGATTGTAATAAGTGAACCAACGATAATTGCCGGAGTAATAGCTTCAAAAAGAAGGATGCTTACAAATTGCTTTCCGTATTTTTTTATTGTGGTAAATTTAAGTTCAGCACCAACAAGAAAACCAATAAAAGATAATGCGACTGTACTGATTGGATCCAGCGCAGAAATTACCTGCGGTTCAAGAATATGCATTCCGGAAGAACCGATTATTATTCCAATTACAATATAACCAACTACCTGCGGAATCTTTAATTTTTGAAAAAGCCATCCGCCAAAGGCACCCGCAAAAATAATAATCCCCAACAGTAAAACGAACTGGGAAGTGTGAATTGCCGAAAAATGAAGAGCGCCCGGCAAAAGCGTTGCAAAAGGATTATTCATAAGGCTTAATATAGCAGATTTTCTATAATTTGTGCAAAGGCCGCATTATCCTTGTAAAGCCATTCATACATTGCAGAGGCAGATACAAGTTTTCTTCCGTATTCACGGGTTTCGGTATAAGGGAGTGTTTCTAAAAACAAATCCTGCGGCATATTGCTTTTTCTTCCAAATTCCTGAGTTGTTGTCTGAAGCCATCTTCTTACTCTTGTTATTCCTGCATTGTAAGAAAAGAAGCCCTGTAAAATTGAACCGTCGCAGCGTCTGATTAAACTGCTTAAATAATAGGTTCCGAATTTTATATTTGTAGAAGCATCTGTAAGTGAATAATCAGAAACTTTAAGGCTGATTGCAATATCGCTGGCAGTAAATTCCATAAGCTGGCAAAGTCCAACTGCGCCTGCAGAGCTCTTTATTTTTGGATCAAAAAAGCTTTCACTTCTTGTAAGTGCATACATGATTGAAGGATTTAATTCATAAAGCGCTGAATTTTTTTCTATATCATCATAATAATCCTGAGGATAAACTAATTTAAGTTCTTCCCGGGTAAAATTTTCTGTTTTAAGGTTTGCCGCTTTTGCTGCAATGCGCAATGACTGCTGGTAATAATTTTCATCGGAAGCAGCGCACCTATTCAAAAAATCAGAAAGGTAAAACAAAATTTGAGAATCCAGAGGAATATTTTCTGAAGAAGAAAGTCTTTGGAATTCTGAATAGATAAGTTCCGGTAATCCAAAAGCAACGTAGCCTTCCATTAAAAGTTTTGCAGAATTTTTTGCAATTTCGTCTGATTTTTTTTCTTCATTTTTGCAGTACGGTTTTAAAAGAACACTTTCTAATTCATCATCCTGCAATTTCAGGCTGTAGGCCGCAAGCAGTTTATAATACCAGAAACTTCCGGAATTTAAGGTGCGGGTCATTGCCTGTTTATAAATATCCTGTTTGGAAATATTTTCCGGCGGAGTTGCAAGGCCTTCTTCAAGAAGTCTTGCATAAATGTATGCGTATTCACTTACCGATTCATCCGTTGCTTTTCCGTCTATCTCTGTGTAGATTCTGTAAAAATCATTCCAGCGGCCTGCAGTGAGTAATGAAGAAACGAGGCTTTCAAAAAAATCATCAAAATAAGCGGCATCGGTCCATTGTTCGCTGTAAACTCCAATGCTTTCTATAATTGTATCTACAGAATGACTGAGAGATTCAGAAATTAAATACCAAAGTGCGTTGTCTTTTTTAAAGGTGTCTTCTGTTGAATTAAAGGCCTTTTCAAAGCAGGTTTTTGCCTGATTATAATAAAGTGAATTATTGCTGAATAATCTTCCGGCATAAAACCAGAAATAATATTCACATTCCGTTCCTGAATATTTTTGAGCAAGCTCTGCAAAAAAGTTTGCGTTTGGAATGTAATCAACGCTTCCGTATAAAAAAGATTTTCCTGCATCAGAGATTAACTGAGGCAGCAAAGGAAGTTCATTATTTTCAAAATATCCAAAAAGTTCTTCGGCTTTTGAAGCAGTGTAAGTATAATTTCTTTTGTAAAGTTCAATTCTATAGTTCAGGGCAAAATCCTGCGGTGTATAGGAAATTTCTTCCGTGCTGTTAAAGTCGGGATGATTATATGAATCGCGATAAAACTGATAATGTTCTGTAGAAATTGCGCGGGAAGTAAACCATTCAAAAACTTCTTTTTCCAGTGAATCAATCTGTTTTTCGCTTAGAACCTGCATCCTTATTTTTATGCTTTTGTTTTCGTCGTTCTGTAAATTTAAGCTTTCTGAATTGGATAAAACTAAATTAGATTCTTTTGCAAGATAAAACTGATTCAATGCAATAAAAAGAACGTCGGATTTAAATTCCTGATTGTCTTTGTAAGCGGCCAATAATTTTTGTGCAGCGGAAGTTTTTTCCGGAATGCTTCCAAAAAAGCATAATTGTTCAGCGCTTCTTTCTGCGGCGTAAAGACTTCCTTTTTTAGAACAGTTTATGAATTTCTGACGGGCTTCTTTTTCTTTTCCCTCTTCAAGAAGCCTTAAACCCATAAAATAATCTGAGTCTGTTCCGAATTTTTTCTGTAAATCTGATTTTGCTGAGCAGCTCTGAATGAATAGAGTAAAAATTATAAGAAAAGCACATAAATTAAGCGAATTTTTAATTTTTTCCACAATTTTCACTCTATATTAATTATTCAGCCGGAATAATAATTGTTGTTCCCGAAATAATATAATCAGGATTTTTGATTCCGTTGTAGCGCGCAATATATTTGTAACGCCAAGGATTTTTATAGTAAGTATCTGCAATATCCCAGAGAGTGTCTCCCCATTTAATCTTGTAAGAAATATTCTTTGGTTTTTCTACAACAGGAGCCGGAGGTTCCGGAATAACTTCTTCTGCTTTTTCGATAATTACAATTTCATCTTCTTTTGCCTGAGGAACCGGTTCAACTTTAGGTTCTACAACAGGAGGTTCTTCTTTTTCTACAACTGGAGGAACTTCTTCTTTAACAATCTGTTCTGTTTCTGTGTAATTCTTTTTTGTAATAAGATTGTATCTTGAAGGAATAATAAACAATATAAGCGCTGTTGCAATTACACAGATTATTGCACAGATAATGCAGATTATCACAGGAACTTTTGTCTTTTTTCTTTGTTCTTCTCCATAATCAGAAGAATTTCCAAGTTCTGTTTCTTTGTCGTAAAGGCCTGTAAAACTGAGTCCGGAAGCAGGTGCCGGGGAATCATCAAAATCGGCAAAAATGTCTTCGTCGTTATTCACTTTTTCATCTCCTAAAGAAATATCATCAAAGCTTGGTAAGTCGTCGTCGCTGATTAATGGTTCGTCAGAATTTTCATCTGAAGAAGCTTCTTCTGATATTGTTGTATCTGTGCTAAAAGTATCGTCCTGAGCAGGAATGTCGTCTTCTGCAGAAACGGTTTCCTGAGCAATTGTGTCATCGGTTGAAGCAAAAATATCTGTTTCTTCTGCAGAATCGTTTCCGGCAGCGAACATATCGTCTGAGGTGATAGTTTCGTCTGTAGAAGCGAACATATCGTCTGAAGTTACTGTTTCGTCTGATGAAGCAAACATGTCGTCTGTTGCAGAGGTATCTTCTGTAGAAGCGAACATATCATCTGAAGCAGTTGTGTCTTCTGTTGAAGCAAAAATATCATCCTGAGTTATTGTTTCTTCGGCTGCAGAGTCATCTGAGCTATTGGCAAGGTCGTCAAAGCTTGGTAAATCGTCTGTAGAAAATTCTTCTGTAGTATCGCTTCCGGCTGTTTCTTCAGTTGAAGCAAATATGTCATCCGAAGCCGCAGTATCATCTGTAGAAGCGAACATATCGTCTGAAGTTGAAGTTTCGTCTGTTGAAACAAACATGTCGTCTGTTGCAGAATTGTCTTCTGTTGAGGTAAAAACGTCGTCGGTGGCAGCCTCGTCGTTTGCTGCGAAAGTGTCATCTATGGCGGCAGTGTCGTCGTTAGCTGCAAATGTGTCGTCCGATTCCGGCGCGATGCTGGTGGTTGCAAAAATATCATCTTCTGCTCCGTCCGGAGTAAAGGTTACGTCTGCCTTGTCATTTTCTTCTTTCTGTTTTCTTAAAGCTTCTGCTGCTGCTAAAAGTCCGGCACCGGCAACTGCCGCACCTGCTGCTTTAGCTCCGGCTTTAGAATCTTCTGTTTTTGGAGAATCAGCAATTCCGTATTCGTCTGTTACCATACGTTCCTCTGCAGTTCTGGAAACCAGAGAAATTGTTGTTTTACTTTGAGTTCCAGTTTCTGTATCAACTATTTTTGCAGAAAGTTTATTTTCATCATCAATGGAAACTATAAAGGAAATGTCAGGTTCACCGTTTGGATGTGCAATTAATCCGTTAATTTCTAAAGAATCAACATATTCAGCATCGTCCATAGTACATAATTCCGAACGGTACAAATCGACCATTACTTTTGTCTGATTATTATGAGCTGTAGTTAAATCTAAAGACTTTTCTGATGCTATGTTTTCTTGAAGAACAGGATAGAATGAACCGTCTGCAAGCTTTATTCCGATAGTTTTCATTTTCTGCAACCTCTCTTAATTTTCGGCATAAATAACCGTTTTCACAATTAAAATGTTTTTAAGGTCTTATTCCTTTAGGTTCATATTCACCAGCAAATGCAGAAACCATAGCCTTTAAAGAATAATCACAACGCCAACTATATCCTAGAAGAATAGTATCAGCCCAATTCAAATCTTTTGCAAGATCCGGATTCATTGTACAAAAAATAACAACTTTTTTCCCGCTATTTTTGAAATATTGCGCAATTTTTACATGATTTTCACTGGAAACGCATATAATAATTGTATCGTAACCCGAAGCAACCTGCGGAACATTATCTAAAACCCATTGTGTTTCGTTTGGTCCGGTTTCGTAAGAAAAACGGAATTCTCCTGAATCAGGATATCTTTGTTTTGCAGCCTGGAAAAAACTGTTCAGGGAACCCATAAGTAAAATTCGTTCGCCATTTGCATTAGTCATAGGCATTGCAGACCCTTTTTTTTCTATTGTAACTGAACGGCAGGCCTGCTCCAAAAAGTATTTTTCGCCTTCGCGGTTTGGAATTAATTTATCAACCAGTTCATCATCCGGATAAATTGGAGCGGCGTTACCCGATTTGAAATAATCAAGCTTTGCTTTTATAACTCTGTATGCGGCCTGTTTTACGCAGTCGTGAAACTCTTCATCAATCGACATATTTTCAAGATTGCGTGTCCATAAGGCTTCGTTTAATTTTGCAGTTGTTGAAGAAAGAATGATGTCGTTGCCGGCTTCCAATGCCATTTTAAATGCGGTAGACATTGCCCCTGCGTAAGTTGTAGCACCAACCATCATCATATCGTCTGTAATTATGATTCCGTCAAAACCAAGCTGATTCCTTAATAAATCCGTAAGAAAATATTTAGAAAGCGAAGCCGGAGCTCCAGAACTTTCAATCTGTGGAAAAGCGAGATGTCCCGACATAACTGCAGGAATTTTTTCTTTTATAAGGTACAGATATGGAATCAATTCACGGTTTTTGAAGGTTTCAAAATCTATATCAATTTGAGGAAGATTTCCGTGTGAATCAAGGTTTGTATCGCCGTGTCCGGGAAAATGTTTTACTGTTGGAATTACGCCAGCGGCCATTGAACCAGAAGCAAAAGCTGCTCCAAGTATTCCAACCTTTTCCGGATCTTCACCGAACGAACGTGTTCCAATAATCGTAGAATCGTGGTTTGTAAATAAATCTACAGTCGGCGCAAAATTCATATTTATACCAAGGGCTTTAATTTCCATATTGATATAATATGAACTGTACCAGGCGTCTGCAGGGTAACCTCCGGCACCAATTGCCATGTTTCCCGGAGTAATGGAAGTGTCTCCTTTTACATGTCTTATGCTTCCGCCTTCCTGGTCTGTTGCAACAAAAAGCGGAATTTTAAATCTGTTGGTAGAAGCACTTTCCTGAAGTGATTTTATTGATTTGGCAACAAGATGAATGTCATCAGTATTCCAGCCGAAAACTTTTACGCTTCCAAGACCTCTGGAAACCCACTGATACAAAAGTTCAGGCGGTTCTGCTCCTGCCCAGCCAAACATAAAGGTTTGAGAAAGAAGTTCAGAATCTGTCATCTGATCTGTAATCATTTTTGCCAGCTGGTCAGAAGGGTAGTCGGACCAGAAGTCTATCTGCTGGGAATATAAATTGGTTTTTCCATAAGCAAGAAAAATAATTCCTGCTGCAATAACGCCTAAAATTTTTTTCATGATGTCATTCTTTTTAATTTCTTATTCTTTCGCTCGCAATGTGTGCAGCAATGGCACCGTCAGAAACTGCCGTAACAACCTGTCGGAACGGTTTGCTTCTTATATCGCCTGCTGCAAAAAGACAAGGAATAGAAGTTTCCATATTTTCGTCTGTTATAATATAGCCGCCCTCATCTTTAGGAAGCATTTCTACAAGAGAAGTCTGCGGAAGCATTCCTGTAAAAATAAATACGGCGTCTGTCTGAAGTTCTGATTGTTCGCCGGTTTTTACATTTTCTATTGTAACGGATTCAACTTTTGCACTTCCGTTAATTGATTTTACTACAGAGTCGTAAACAGGCTTTACACCGGCAGCAAGCATTTTATCTATAACAGCCTGTTGGGCGCGGAATTTGTCTCTTCTGTGAATAATGGAAACGTCGGAAGAAAGTGTAGAAAGGTAAATTGCTTCGCTGCAGGCAGAATCTCCGCCGCCGACAACAACAATTTTTTTATTTCTGAAGAAAGGTCCGTCGCAGGTTGCACAGTAAGAAACACCTCGTCCAGTTAATTCCTTTTCGCCTGGAACTTCGAGGTTTCTGTGAATTGCTCCTGTAGCTATACAAAGACATTTTGATTCAAAGGCATCTTTTTTTGTTTTAACGAGAAAATTTTCTCCCATTTTATCTATGGAAATAACCTGTGCCTGAATAACTTTTGCACCGAAAGCTTCAGCCTGTTTCTGCATATTCATAGTAAAGCTTGCACCATCAATTGCAGGAAATACTCCAGGATAGTTTTCTAAATCTGCAATTTGAAGAACCTGACCGCCGGCTCCGGCAACATCAATAACAAGAGTAGAAAGTCCGCCGCGTGCAGCATATTGTGCAGAAGCAAGTCCGGCAGGACCTGCACCAATTATTACATAATCGAATTTCTCATTTTCAGCCATATTTTAAGTTTATCAGATTTCGGAATAAGTAGGAAGAGTTTAAAATACTACGTTTAAAGGACGCGGGAAAAAGCTGCAAACTGCAGTGTTTGGAATTATATAATTTTCCGTATGTTTTTTTATAAATTTGACTTGAAGAAATTTTCTAACTGAGTGATAATAATAAAATATGCCAGAAAAAATGTATGAAGAAGCATGGAATTATACAATGGAAATGCTTCATAACGAGTATAAAAGTCAGAATAAAGAAAAAGAATTTGTTTTCCGCTTCAATATGAAATATGTTGAAGAAACAATGGATTCTATAACTGTTTCTGTTTCTTCTCAATTTTTAAAAGACATGATGGAAAAATATAAAAGTTTTGAAATCGTTCAGGAAAAATTAAGGGAAGTTACAGGCCAGGCTGATATTAAATTAAACTGTATTATTTCTGATGAATCTGGCAAAGCCGCTGAACACACTCCTGTTGAACCTGCAGAAAAAAAACGTGCGGAAGAAAAAACTGAATCAGAAAAAATTCCTGCCGCAAAAATTCAGCCGGATGCTAAGGAAAAAGGAAAGCATTCTTCTCTTGATGAAAAATTTACCTTTGAATCTTTTATTGCCGGCGAAAACAGCAATTTTGCATATAATGCGTCTTTAGTTGCGGCAAAAGAACCTGGAAAGAAATACAATCCGCTTTTGCTTTATGGTGGTTCCGGACTTGGAAAAACTCACCTTATGCAGGCAATCGGAAATTATATTCACCGGAATAATCCTGAAAAATTAAAAATCTGCTATGTTTCGGCAGAAAATTTTACCAACGAATTCATTCTTTCTACAAAGGAAAAGACAACAACTGCTTTTAAAAATAAATACAGAAATCTTGATGTTCTTCTTCTCGACGACATTCACTTTCTTCAGGGAAAAGAAGCAACACAGGAAGAACTTTTCTATACATTCGAAGCTCTTTCTCAAAAAAAGGCACAGATGGTTTTTACCTGCGACCGTAAGCTTAGAGAAATCAAAGAAATGACGGAAAGGCTTGTAAGCAGAATTGGAAGCGGAATGATTATAGACCTTCAGCCTCCGAATTACGAAACAAGGGTTGCAATCCTTCAGAAAAAACTTGATATTCTTGGCAAGCAGTTAAAGCTGGAAGTTGTTGAATATATTGCAAAATCAATAGAAAGTAACGTTCGCGAACTGGAAACCGGTCTTATTAAGGTTTTAGGTTATATGGATTTGATTGGCGAAGAGCCTTCTCTTGAAGTTGTAAAAAAATTACTTCAGGATTTAATCAGCACAAATGCAGACAGCAATATTTCTCTTGATGCAATTGTAAAAGTTATTGCAGATAACTATCAGATTTCTGTTTCGGATTTAAAAGGCAAAAAGCGTGATAAAAAATTTGCACTTCCAAGACAGATTGCAGTATATCTTTCGCGCGAGCTGACGGAAATTACATATACAGAGCTGGCCCAGGAATTTGGAAAAGATCATTCTACAATGATGCATTCTTACGAAAAAATCGAAGGGCTTATAAAAACCGATCCTTCAATGTCTTCAAAAATTCAGATTTTTAAGCGCGAAATTAAAGAGTATAAAAAATAAAGGAGTTCTCTAAATTGCAGCTGAGTTTGCAGCGTCGTAAGATTGAGAATTCTTCTATTGAAAAATCAAATATATTCTTATACAATTATTATCGAAGTAAAATTCTTTAAAAAAGGCTGGTGAATTATGAAATTTACATTTGATCGCGATTCAATGGTAAAAGAGATTTCTATTGCACAGGAAATCATAACTAATAAAAGTCCAATATCTATTCTTTCAAATATTCTGATTATTGCAGAAAATAATATGCTTACAATCAAGGCAACAGATTCAACCTTGAAGTTCACAACTACAATTCCTGTAGATATTCAGGAACCTGGTAGAACAACAATTTACTGCGATAAGTTCATGAGCATTTTGTCTTCACTTCCTTCCGGAGACATTGAATTCATTCAGGAAGATATTGAAGTTACAATCAAGCCTATTTCAAAACGCTTTACTGCAAAATTAAAGAGTCAGACCAGCGATAAATTCCCTGAAATTGGAACAAGCGAAAATGTTCCTTTCTTTGATATTTCTTCAAAAGACTTTAAGGAAATGATTAAGGAAACAATTTTTGCTGTTTCTTCAGATCACAACCGCTACTTTATGACCGGCGTTTATTTTGTAAAGGAAGGCGATGTTCTTACAATGGTTGCAACAGATGGCCGCCGTCTTTCTTGCGAAACAAAAAATATTGTAAATATTCCGG
>JAEEGL016591305.1_pt1 | contig 12662 bp, 11 predicted proteins | sample 9134231 | NCBI WGS metagenome assembly JAEEGL01 (sample SAMN16246548, study PRJNA631951) | gut metagenome | biome: gut microbiome; feature: rumen; material: fiber-attached | host: Bos | place: Iran: Karaj | collected 2018-10
AACTTTATAAGAATCGGGAAATCCTCGAAACGGTCGCAGTTTGTACCAAGGAAATCCTTTCCTTCACCCTGAAGAACCTCTGTAAGAGTCTTTCCAGCAAACTTCCCATTCTCAACTACACTTGCGCCGTCCTTATGACAGGATAATACCCATGCCTCAGCACAAACATCTCCCTCATATTTAATTCCATAATCTGATATAAGCTTGTTTCCGCCCCAGAGATAATCCTTGCAGGCGGGTATAAGTTTTAACATTTCCATAAATCTAAACTCTCCAAATTCCCGTAAAAAACCACGCCTTTTGATCAGCGTGGTAATTGTATATATTAAAGCACCTGAATGCGTCTATGCAAAAGGCTATGCTCACATAGCATACTTAACCTTATCCTGTACATTGATGGATTCACCAATCTGTACCTCGATAAGCTTAAGCTCTGTCTCCGCATAAATTGTATGCTTGGAGCCTCTGGGCATTCTGATAACATCTCCTGCTGCCACAGACTTCTCAACTCCGTTAACAACGGTATATCCCTGTCCGGAAATGACAACCCAGACCTCATCACGGTGCTCATGGCTGTGATAATTCATAGAATGACCGGGATTCAGAGTAACATTTACAGTCATGCTGGAGCTCTCCACATCAATAACCTTGTAGTTACCCCAAGACTTCTCAGCAAACATGATCTGCTGCTCAAATCCATCAACAAAAGGCTTAATATATGAGCTCTGCTCCTTATCGGATACAAGAATTCCTTCGGGAGATGCAGAAATAACACCACTCTGAAGTCCCATTGCAAGAACAGAAACATCCAGCTCGTTAACAATGCTTACATCCTTGCAGTTGTCATTAACAACACCCTTACCAATGATGGAATCCTGGGTAGCCTCAGTAAGTGTATTCCAGGTTCCAAGATCCTTCCACTCACCGTTAAAGCGCATTGCCTGAATCTTCTCTTCCTTCTCAACTACAGCGTAGTCAAAAGAAATCTTCTTAAGAGTCTCGTACTTGTTGAAGAGATCTCTGTAATCTGTAAAATCAATAAGCTCATGGGCCTTATCAAGAACATAGGAAAGCTTGTAAGCAAATACTCCGCCGTTCCAAAGAGCCCCCTGGCTGATGTACTCCTTAGCCACTTCTTCACTGGGCTTCTCCTTGAAGGTATCTACAACGCTTACTTCATCTGCAGTCTTAGGAATAATATAACCATATTTCTCAGAAGGATATGTAGGCTCGATTCCCATAAGTACAAGATTGGCCTCTCCCTTGTCTGCCTGCTCTGAAAGAGCCTTGATTGCTTCAAAATACTCATCCTGAACATAAGGATCTACAGGGCATACAACAACTGGCTCGCTGGGATCAACGCCCTGCTCATCAACAAGATAAGCTGTTGCAAGAGCGATTGCAGGGAAGGTATCCCTTCTACAGGGCTCTACGGATATTCCAACATCGGTTCCAAGCTGATTGTAGATTGCGGAAACCTGTGTTTTGCTGGTTGCGATTGTTACTGTGGCATCAGCATCAACCTTTTTAATCTGATGATAAACCCTCTGAACCATTGACTCATAGGTTCCATCTTCCTTCTTAAAAATCTTAATAAACTGCTTTGATCTGATGTCATTTGAAAGGGGCCAGAGTCTTTTTCCTGAGCCACCTGATAATAAAACGATATTCATAATACTTAATCTCTCTCTAATTTTATTTATTTTATCTTTTTTAATATAACTTTCTTTATCTTATCCGCTACCCACTCAAATTCCTTTGTTTTTCTCATAAACAATAATTGAGAACACAGTACCACACTGGTAATTGTTATTATTCGTAAAATAATACCAATCCAACCTGCAGGCAGGTAACACGACCGGGCGGTACATATGCACAAATTTCTTTGTGCCTACCATAGATTCGGTATTCGAAAATACGTCGCTAAATATATTTTTGGGGCATTATATATAAATGTTAGCATTAGCGCAAACGCCGATTAATATTGGAATGGCTGCTGAGTGGTACACTACTTTTTTTCACAATAATCTATTTTTTTATTGGACAAACAGATATGCACTGATTACATCTAATACATTTATTCTCATTTATGACAGGATAATAAAAGCCCTCTTCATCTTGGCTCAATACAATTGCTTTTTGGGGGCAAACTGAAACACAAGCAGTGCACCCACAACACAATTCTTTTCTTTCAAATAGAGTAGGAATTTTCTGCATAGTTCAACCTCTTATCAATTTCATTCGAACATTTCTAATTATTTTTTTGTATAACGGAACTTTTGTATACTTTTTCAATAACTGAACAAGGTTCTTATCATTAACATTTTTAAATAACTCATCTCTCTTTTTGTGTTTTACAGCTGAATGATATATTAATATATTTTGCTCTAACACTGATTGATCAAATTCCTCAAATATGATTCTTCCGCTAATTTCAGAAAACAATTGGCTTGCTTTTTTGTTATTAACTAGCACCAATGACACGCCTCTATCATCATCGATATTATTATCAAACAATTCAATGCCCCAGAAATCCGCCAAAGTAATATCTGCTTTTCTCATTAACCCTTTAAAATGGCACTCATAACATGATGGACGTAAAATTAAATTATCAATAAAAGCTTTTAGATAAGGCTCCTCATCTTTATCATTATAATAAATTGAATTATCAGAATAAGTTATTTGTAATCCAAATTTTCTCCACCCTTTCGCTTTATTTCTAAAGCTAATTGATTTTATTTCTTTTTTATTTGATATCAGATCACGATAAGTACTCCACATTTTATCGCTCGGAACTCCATGACAGATAAAATCAATAGTCCATAATGAATCATATTCCTGCCTTAAAAAAGAATGCAGACCTGCAACCTGACAAGGAGTTCCTACAAACAGAACCTGTTCATTCTTATCTAATAACCTTTTTATATCAATAAAAGTACTCCCCAGCTTTGTCTGAACGTATTTACTACCAGCGAAATTCGCAATATCTTCAATAGACTCAATCTCTCTTGTAACAGCTGAAAAAGAAGCATCATATGATGTAGCAAACACATGCCCTCCATTGCGCAAAAAGTACTCTGCAATTAATGAAAAAATCCCGCCACTTGAACTATGTTCTCTTATTGCATTGTCTCTAGAAACACAACCATATATTTTAGGAAAAAAATATTTCTCAGGCATTATTAGCCTCCCTTGCAAAACAAAATAAAATAAATGAATATAAAATGTTAAAAATGCTTCGTAGTAAGATAATCCCCCCTCTGACTACAAGTAATCTTGTCGGGATTTTTATTAAGCAAACATGCCCAATAGCCAAAGGAACTCTTTGTAATAATATTATGCTTACATTTTGACATTAGCTGTAAGTCCTTATAGCTATTTGAACCACTATTCCAATCAACAAAATATACTCTATCATTATTGTTAAGTCCAAGCACTGTCTTATTATTTTTGCACCATTCACAATCTTCTGAAAAGACAACAAAAACCGGATCAGAAACATGTTTACGGATGTATTTTACAGCTCTTTTAAAATAACCATATTGATAGCAATCGTTGATATATTGGAGGTAATCGCTACGTCTTGCATGAATTGAAACTGAATTTGTTGCTTCAATAACACTCAACATTTTTTTATTTAGATCATCATCAAATGGTTTAAATACTAAAGTTTCTCGAAGTTCATCACCTATCAATTCAACTAAATTAGGTGACTTGATACCTTCAAACGTTGAACTGTAAAACACATTCCCACTTCTCTTCTTGTTCAACGCTTCTCCTGTTGGTTTTTTCTTTATAAGTGAAGCTATCATCCATGCAATTTGCTTAATACCATACGAAAAAACATTAGCACTTTGTTGTGTAAAATACTTATTTACTAATATAGCCAGTTTTTGTTTTACTGTACTTTCTTCATCGGTCTCAAAATTCCCAACAGCCTCAAATTCAAATCCATGTTTATTGAATGTCTCAAGCATTGCCTTATGTGGCTTGTAACCATTTTCCCAAAATCTAGTATCTCTATAATCTTTTTTTATACTTTCTTGCTCTTCAGCTGACAGAGCATCCATAATATTGGGCAAATTCACATTGAAAACTTTTTCAAGCTCATAGCCATTCCATTGTCTTACTATTTTAGCCGCTTCCGGAAATTCATAAATCAAAGTATTAATATATATCTTATCTTCTGGATTTGCTCTTCTAATAACAAGATAATTAAAATAATCTGCAAGCTGGTTTCCTAACCCGCAACTAATATCAACAACTTTCATTTTTTCTCCTCGATTTCTCTTAAAATGCTATTTAATCTAAATATTGTCCTTTCGAAATATCACCCTGTTAACCATCTCGTAAGCAATATTCAACATTCTTAACATATAAGTACGTTCATTAAAAATTATACCAGCCAAACAAACACATACAAATAATACCTTTATTCTTCCTACCAAATACAAAATTCCTATTATTAATGCCAAACTCAAAATATAATTTAATAAATCTTTCTTTAAATCTATTTCAAGCCATATTATTTTTCTCGAGTCAATCACCCTAAATCCCCACATTGCAAAATAACTAATAAATGTAGCTACAGCAGCTCCATATCCACCAAATTTAGGAATAAGTATAATATTCAGAAATATATTAATTACTGCCCCAATCGATGTAGAAATAAAAACACTTCTTGTTTTTTTGGCTGATGTATATATCGTCCCCAAAAAGCTTGACATACCCGAAAACACAAAAGAAAAAACAAGTATAGGTGCAAACTTCCATGCTTCGAAAAAGTCTTTCTGAAACGCAAAAGATGCAATCAGTTCAGAGAAAGTTATGACAAAAGCACAGACAATAATCATTGTTGATGATAATAACCTATATACATCACTAAAAAACTTTATAGATGCCTTGCTTCCAAAATCTTCTACCGCAGATATTTGCCATGCGCTCCAAAAAATTGAAATAAATGCTTGCATAATAGAAGGGATTTTATATGCAGTCGAGTACATTCCTACTAATGATGTTCCCCAAAAGAAAGAAAGAATATACTTATCTGAAGAGTTATTTATCCACCAGCTAATATTATTGGGAATTAGCGGAAATGAATATGAAACCATCTTTTTTATAGTTTTATAATCAGTTTTATAAATAGGTCTAATATAATTACCAATATTACCAAAGCCAAAAATAATTATTATATTCATAACATTAGCTATAATATTGGCTAAAAGGAATCCGTTTACTCCCATATGCCATATAATTAAAAACAGAATATTACATGACAAAAAAGCTATTGTTTGAATAACAGAAGCTACAGTGTATACTTTTACTTTTTCACACCCTTTTGCAAATTGCCCAATAGTTACGGCAAAAACTTGCGAAACAAATACTCCGACAAACATGAACAAGTAATCTCTTATCACCGGAGCCATCATAAAAATCGGACACAAAAGAATAAAAATCGTACTACTCGCACTCGAAACAATAAGACCAAATGAAAGCACCAAGCCTTTATCGATCTCCTTATCAAGTGCAAATCTCATAATTGCTTCGCCAACAGATATCGTCAAGATTGGAAGCAGTAGCATTACAGTAGTATTAATTATTTCAATTGTTCCATACTGACTAGTTGTTAACGCGTAAGTATATAATGGAACCAACAAATAATTTAATATCTTACTTGAAAAATTACCAATAGTTAGAACCGCCGTGTTTTTTCCAAGTTTTTTATAATCATTTTTCATATTTGGTTATTCTTCCTTAAAGCAATTAGCTAATTTTGCTGAGAGCCAATCTAATGACATTTTCTTTTGCTCTTCTAATTTCTTTTTGACACTGTTGTAATCAATTTCATCTATATTCACTTCTATGCCCTTTACTTGTCTATCAGGTATTCCAAAACGATCCAACAAATCAAATATTCTAATATTTTGTGACTTGTTATCAAAATCATCGAATCGATTTATGATATAAAATTGTTTTCCAAAAATTATTGAGAACACGATAGCATGAAAAGAGTCCGTAATCACTATCTCAGAGTCTCTTATACAACGAATAAATTCAAGAGGTCCACCATCTTCAATATCTTGATCACAAAAGTCCTTATCTACAGATCTAAAATCCAATTTCACATTTCTAAATGTAACTGTATATATATTATTTTGTTTTGAATAATTCTTAACCCATTTTCTTTGTTTTTTACTATCGCCAAGAAAATATATGAATGCAAACTTTTCATGAATTACACGTGGACCTGCTAGATTACTCCATTCTTCTTTATCAACAAGCATAGTAGGATCGACAACATATTCAATTTTTCCTGCTTCTTTTAACAATTCTGCAGAATTTCGTTCTCTAACAGATATACCCGAAAAATCGCTCAGATATCCTATATACTTATCTTCAATGTCTTTCATTAAACGACTTACACCTACACTAGCAGCATACGAAATTTTGAATTTTCCCTGAGCAAAATTCAAAAAGTCAACAGGTGTATAAAAGTCAGGATTCCATATCTGGTCACTTCCACATATAAAGCCTTTATATCCATCGTTTACTATGCTAATATTATCTGCATTATACACAGCTTCTGAATGTGGCACCATGTCCATAAATTCAATAAAGCTACTTTTTCTTTTCACAAGCCTCTTCGCGTGTATCTTATTTTGGGCAATCTGTGGTATTCTAAATATTTTTTTTGACAGATTGAGAAGTTTTGATTCATTTGAATAATTTACAGCATATCTGTCATACGAAATAACCTCACTACTATACCCCAGCTCTCTTGTTATCTTCTGCAATGCATACGCCTGTAAAAGTCCTCCAGCATTGAAATTATGATAAAAAATGGTAATTATCCCAATATCTTTCATTAAGTCAACCTCTATTTCATTTTATTTTTTTTGCTAATTCTAAATCCCCCATCCTTAATAACACAACTAAGATAAGCATATTAAAGAAACGAAGACTAGGTGAATAGAATACCCATCCCGTAAAGCCATAAAGTAACTGCGTAAAGAAAATCACGAACAGTGCTTCATAATATATGGATACCAATACTTTTTTAAACGCAAATCTAATCATCGAAAAATAGAAACAGCAAAAAATCAAACAAAACCCAACAACCCCGGTCTCAGCCAACTCCATAATATAAATATTATGAACTGGGTTTGTAGCTTCCCATCTCAAAAAAGATGTAGAAAAATCAGAGTTAAAAGCAGTATAGGCATTATTACCAATTCCTAAAATTGGGTGTTGTTCAAACACACTTAATCCCATTAACCACATTGAAATTCTCGAACTTAACATTTCGCCAGAATTTCCTAAGTCTATCTCTCCTAAAAAAAAAGCAACAATAACCAAGCCTAATCCAGTCATTACAGTCACTCGTAATAACCTCTTATAGTCTGATCTCACTTTTTTATTATTCAAAACAGCGAATAAAATCAATCCAAAAAATAAAATCACAAATCCTGTTCTACTTTGACCACCTATCATAGAAACAATATTACATGCCATACCAATTAGTAATAATCTTTTGTTTATGACATATTCCTTATTAAGGTATATTGCCAAAAAAAGAAAAAAGGATACTAGAGAAATTATAGCTAATTCAGATGGAGTAATATATAGCCCTTGTGCTCTAAATACTCCGTATCTAATTGTTAAATCTCCCCCTCTAAAACTTATTCCTGTAACCATCTGAAGCAAACATAAAAATGCCTGCAAGACGGAATTAAACAGAATAGCATAAATAAATAATATAAAATGCTTGTTTCTATAGTAAAAAGCAATTAAACAAATAACTAATAATAATTCTACTTCAGTTCCAATTTCATTAATGGTCATCCCTCGATTATATGAATAAATCAAACTGAAAAAACTAAACAGAACATAAACCAAATATCTTCTATGTGCCTTAAAAGAAAGTCGTGACATTTTCTTCTTTCTTAGCAGCGCTGATAAAAACAATCCAAGTCCTATTACCTCAGTAGAACTAATCGCTATACCTATATTCTGTTTTCCTATATAATCAGAAGAATAAAATATATATGTTAAACTCACGTGTGTAGCAAAAGATAAAAAATACGCAAACCAGCAATACTTAGAAGTTTTTTTTCCAGACGATAAAATAACAACTACAAACACAAGAGTTAATAATATAATAACTGGCATTCATCTATCCTCTTTTTCGATAGCAATTATTAGATATTTTCCAAATTCTTTATCAAACTTGCCATCATTCTAATATTATCCTGAAAATCAGAGACAAACTTTTCCTTTTTCCCGATGTCTGAATTTATAGATAATATTTTCTTCAAAAACTCGTCTTCATTATCTATTATAAAATCATCATCTGGTATTGCATTTTCATAACCAGATATACTAGGACGTAAAACCAAGCACGGAATTCCTTTAAAAATCCCTTCAATAATTTTAATTTTTGCTCCTCCGCCAAGTTTATTGGGAACAATAAGCAAATCGCAATTCTTAATATATTCATCTACTGAAGGTACTGTGCCAGTAACAATAATGTTTTCCGAATTAAGTTTTTTAAGTCTTTCATCTGGATTTCTACCAACAATATACAATTGATACTCAGGATCCTGTTTAATAAGCTTGCTAAATACTTTTTCAACAAACCATTCTATCCCCTCGATATTTGGATACCAGCTCATTGTCCCAGTAATAACAAGCTTTTTGCATGGAATTTGATCCATTTTTATTCTTTTATACGGAAAGTAAGGAACAACAATATCAAATTTTTTATTTTCCAATCCCTTTAAACTTTTAAAATATTCCATATCACTTTCTGTGATACACCAAATATTATCTACTGCCTTCAGCATATTAGATTCAAATATTGGCAATCCCCAATTTTTAATTCTATATTTTACTTTCCCTTTTAACTTTATTTGCTCATAATAATTCTCAGTCTCAATATTATGCTGAATAAGAACTATCTTGCATTTATACTTTTGTACTACGGGAATAACAAATCCCATTCTTAAATGATCAACAACTACACAATCATAGTTATTATTCTTCAATAACAGATTAATTTTCTTTAGCATAGCATCGCTATATCTTACAAACGTATTTGCATACTTAAAGTACTTAACAAAATGATCTTTGCTTCGCATACGCACAGTGTAGATGCTATTTACTTTTTTTAATAATTTATTGTAATAATAAGCATTTTCATTATCTATCTCTGTGTCATAAGTAAGAACATCAATATTACAACAATCAGATAATCTATCCATTATTCCATACGAATAAATTGAATCTCCTGTATTATATGAAGTAACTGAAACAGTAACAAATAATAATTTCATAACATTCTCCAAAGTATGTAGTATTTATATTCTTGTATTCTTAGACACGGCACTTAAATCTCCCTGCGCTTGCATTTCAGTACCATACTTAACGCATTCATAAATCTTCGCATCTACAAGAAATCGATACCAATATGCTTGTAGGAAATGAAAAATCCTTCCTTCTGGTCCATCTAAAAAACCAAGTTTAATATAATAACGATAAATAAAGTACAAATGTGCTCTAAAAAACAGAGGCAATCTATAATACCCATTGTTTTTCACAACTCTTTTGAGCTTTGCCTGTCCGGATGAAGTGCCATCCTGTTCCAAACGCTCATCCATGACACTTTCCAATGTCATCTGATAATCCAAAACTTCACGGTTACTGTACCAATTGTGCTTAGCAGTCCACCATTCAAGATCTTTCTGATTATTATCAATAATGTCATATTTAAATTCTACTGTTTCACCCTCTGAAAGAATCATGTGCTCATCCATGATTTTCATCTCACATGCTGCTTTGCCTGTGCGGAATATTCTCAGGAGCAGTTCCGGATATCTTCCGCCATGCTTTATCCAGCGTCCCATAAAATATACCCGGCGACGCAAGACAATCCCATTTATTGGCGATTTGATATTGGGGAGTTTTTCATCAATTTCATGAGCTAAGTCTTCCATAATCTCCTCATCCGCATCCATACGCATAGCCCATTCAGTGCTAATCTCAGTATTCTGCAACCCCCAATTAAGTTGATTTGCATAAGAAACCCATTTATTATAATAAAAGTCTAATGAAGCTCCTACTATCTCAAGTTCTTTATTCAAAACTTCACATAATTTCTTTGTTCCATCAGTTGATCCACTATCAATGATTACAAACCTTTTAGCAACTCCCCTAAAGGACTCAACGCATTTTCTAAGATTCATTTCTTCATTCTTAGTTAAAATGACAACAGTTAAATCGACCATTATTCTAATACTCTCCTAAATCACTTTACATTAAGCGTTCTGATCACTCTGGCCGGATTTCCAACAATAACACTATTGGGTTCAAACTTCCCAGCCACAACAGCACCGGCACCTACAACGCATCCATCTCCAAGAACTGTTCCCTTGAGGATAATTGAGTTACAACCAATAAAGCAGTTATTTCCAATCTTAATCTCCTTAGTTGGAACAAGATCAGAATTGCCACCGTCAGGATCATTAAGAAGCTGGATTCGCTCCTCCACCTCTATGGGATGGAAATCATTATCTAGGATTTTAACGTTACCTCCAATGGCGGTATTATCCCCGATGCTTATTCCCTTGCGGGCATAGATAGTAGCTCCTGAAATGCCCACATGATTACCAATCCTGATATAGGCTCCGGGTCTTCTGGTAACAATGATGGTACGGCTATAGAGGCCCACCAGATTAGAGAGAAATGAGGACTTAATAGTGCAGCCCTCTCCAATTGTTATCTCTGCTCCCTTTTTATTGAATATGCAGGGAACTCCCTTAAGCAGTAGGTCTTGCCCGTAATTCACCTTCATTAGCCGCAGCAGTGCTTTGTACCAATTGCTGTTCATAGTTCATCATCACCTTTTTATACTTCTGAATTGACAGGTTCTTGGTAAGATTCTCCATAAGATAATCATGGGCTCTCTTACCCATATCCATAAGTTCCAGATAATCAGCATCTTCAATAAACCATCTGAGGTTCTCTTCTACTGCCTTATAATCCCCGGGCTCAGATACTCTGCCACAGCCAATCTCTCTGATAAGCATCTCAATCTCAGAGCCTTCCTCAAGAACTCCGATAACAGGTTTACCTACACCGGCTATACCATAGAACTTTGAGGGGCAGGAAACTCCCTTGATTCCCTTGGCATTTACGCACCAGTGAACATCTGCAGCATTAAGGGAATAGATAAGCTTGTCCTTATCCTGATAGGGAATAAATACTACATTGTTAAGCTCATGCTCTTCCTTGTACTGGGTGAGCTTATTAAGAAGAGCTCCTGCACCAACGAAAGCAAATACAACTTCTCTTCCGTCAGAAGTCTTGGCATCCTTAAACTTCTCAACAACCTTGATAAGTCCGTCGAGGTCATAGTATAAACCAATGTTGCCGGAATACATAATAACAAATTTATCGCGAAGTCCGTAGGTCTCTTCGAATTCCTTGACTCCCTCAGAATCCTGGGATAAGGGATAGATTTCCTTCTCATCGATCCAGTTGTTGATAATGGCATGTCTTGGAACATTATGTCCGTTGTATCTATTCTCAAGGGTCTGCTCAAGGTCCCTTCCTACCGTAACAACAAGATCAGCATGATTGCAGTTCCTCTTATCCATCCATCTTGCAAAATCAAGGATTGGTCTGAACTTAACATAACCGGTAGCAATTATCTGCTCAGGGTTAAAGTCCTGAATGCAGTACAGATACATAGGAGCCTTGCCGGTAAGTCTCTTAAGTCTCTTCTTACCAAATACCCCCAGCATTCCTCCAAGGATGGGGGGCTGAGATATGGTGAAGATATAGTCCTGCTCACCAACGATCTGGGTTGCTTTCTTGGCCTGGAAATAATAGGCAAGAAGGTTCTTAACTCTTGATACCTTGGAAGCCTTGGTAAATTCCGGTACCGGAACTCTTATGACCTTAACGCCATTTATGTTCTCGTGATAAAACTTCTTCTCTTTATATTCTGGGGAAATCTTCCCGGTATAGGATGGCACTGTACAAATGACTGTCACTTCAAACTCATCTGCCATTCCCTCTGCCATATCCTGGAGCAGCTGCCCTGTTGAAGCCACATCAGGGGCATAGTAATGAGCATAGATCAACAGTTTTTTCTTGGTTTCATTTTCATTCCCCATTTTTTCATTCCTCCGCTTTGTTTGTTATAGTAAAAATTTAAATCCCCTCATTGACGCGCCTGTCATCTTTTCGGAATTTTTGGGCGCATAAAACACAACCTACCAAACTGGTAGCTCAAAAGAAAAATTTTAAGTTAATAAAAATGGTATATATGTAATACGAATTAGATCAGTTGAAATGCAAGAAGTATAAGACAGTCAATCCTTTTCGCACGAAATAATCAATTATAATTATTTGTTGTCCTTGCCATAGCCGTAGCCATAGCCATAACCGTAATCCTTGCCGTACTTATAATAGCCGTAACTCTTTTTGGACTTATCTACCTTATTAAGTACAACACCCAGGATCTTGGCTCCGGAAGCATCAAGCTTCTCCTTGACCTTCTGTATAGCCTTGTAATTCATGTTGCCGGCTTCTACAACCAGGACCGAACCATCAACCCTTGAGCTGATAACTGAAGCATCCACAACGCTTCCAAGGGGAGG
>JAEEGL017052573.1_pt1 | contig 12662 bp, 9 predicted proteins | sample 9134231 | NCBI WGS metagenome assembly JAEEGL01 (sample SAMN16246548, study PRJNA631951) | gut metagenome | biome: gut microbiome; feature: rumen; material: fiber-attached | host: Bos | place: Iran: Karaj | collected 2018-10
ACTTACTTTTTGAAATTCTATAATGCTCATAAATAATCTCTCATTTAGTTTTTCTATACTAACAAATGGAATTATATACTTAAAGTTATTTATGTCAAACTATATAAAAAGAAAAAAGCTGTGATACATTTATAAAAATTGTCATTCACAGCTATAATCATTATTTATATAAATAATATAGGATTGCTCTATTAGAAATATCGTTTGCTTTAAATAATAGATAATAAGTATCTCCTACATTTAATTTATATTCATAATTACCATCTACATATTCTTTTTTAACATAATTTAAATTCTCATCATATATTTCAAACATAGCATTATCATAATGTATTACTATCTTATTATTTGTTGCAGTTATTTTTCCAAATATCCCTGAATAATTGTTTTCATTTTCAATTATATATTTTTCATTTTCTATTAATTCTAAAGGATTTGTTAAATCAACAAATAAATTAGGTTCTTTATTATATATTCCTATATAAATAGGCATATAATACTCATCATTTTTCATAAAATAATATGAACCAGCTTTTAATTTAAAATACATTTCTAAAAAATAATATGAACCAGCTTTAGGTGATATTTGATTACCTTCCATACCATAAATTGTTAATTTATTAGGATTAAACATTAAATAAGAATCTTTTTCTAAATCAAACATATATCTAACTTTTTGTTTATCTGTTAATGCTTGGCTATCATATGAAAAAGATGTATCACCTTCATAAAGAGTAATTTTAACATCTTTATCAGCTGTATCCATATAACAGTATTTTAATGAAACTATATCAAACATATGATCATTTGCTGTAACCATTAATTCATATTCGCCTGGTTCAAGTTCACATTTCCAACCACTTGTTACACCTTTAATTGTTAAAGAAAAATCATATTCTTTTCCTTCTAATCCAAGTGCTTTTAAGCTATATAAGCCTTTCTTTTCTGCCTTTAAAATAGCTTTTCTAGGTTTAAATTTATAACCAATCATAAATTTATCAGTATAAGCTTCATCATCTAATGTAATTATATTATTATCATCTGTTCCATATTCATTTATGATTGATTCAACACTAAAATCATATTGATATTTAAAGTCATAATCATTTCTTGAGATTTCACTTAAAGCTGATACTACATATATTTTTGAATTATCTTCAGGATTTATATATATTTCTTTATTTGCATCAACACTAGTAAAGCCATTCCAATTAAATGTTGTTGCGTTTTCTATATATAAATATAATTTATCGTTAGATAAGTTTGTTAATTTTAAAACTTCATTTTCATCTTTTTGGCTATATGTAAAAATATTATAATCATATTTAGATTTAATTTCACCTTTAGATGATGTTAATTGTAATTCGCTTGGTGCTTCATCATCCAGTTTAATTTTTTTACATGGATTATCACCTGATGAATTTGAATTAATTATTATATAATAATATCCATCTTTTTCAATATTAATTATATTTTTCAAATAAGGTACATTTGGTTTTTCTCTAAATGTTATTTCATTTAATTTATCATCATATAAAGTAATATAAATATTTGGAGTACTATATATAGAATCAGTTAAATCAAATGTATATCTACCCTTTTCAAAATATGTGTATGCATATTTTCTATATCCTTCAATTACAAATTCATCTAATGCTTCTTCCTCTTCAACCTCTTCAATGCTATCAATTGGTTCTAGCTTATAATCTTTTGTATCAAATTCTTCAATTTTATTATAATCAGCTTTTAATGTAACATTAATAGGCATATCTAATACCATATTTTCATATATAAAATGCATTTTAATATTCATATCAATTGTTGTTATTTTATCTCCATATAATACATTCATTTCAACAATAGCATTTTTTGTTACATCACCAAATCTACTTAAATCACCTAAATATTCTTCTGTAAAGCCTATTAAATCCTTCAATTGAACTTTGATATTATATTCATTATCTGATATTTTATTTAATTCAAATTTATTGTAATCTATATCTTTTATCATACTTATAACATCTTCAGCTTGATAATTAGACATATCAGATTCTTTAATTATTTCTTTTTCTATTCTCATATTATAATTATTTACATTAAATAAGAAATATTTATTTTTAGTAATTTTAGATTCCTTTACATAAATTACTTTTCCATTAAGATTCATTTCATAATAAAATGGTGATTTTCTAACTTTTGTTATAACATTTGTTTCTATGCCATTTACATTACTAATGACGCTTATAGTGCCTTCATCAAACTTTGCTTCTTTAGATAACATTTCATTATATAAATCTTGATTAAAATTTGGATTAACTTTATCTGCTTCAGCAACATTAAAGGTTGCTTGAGCATAAGCTATTTCTTTTGAATAAACAGTTACTTTAGCTTTTCCTTTAGCTATAGCATTAACGTTTCCTTTTTCATCAACTGTTAAAACTTTATCATTTGTAGATTTAAAAGTAAATCTTTCATCAACATCAAAAAAAGGATTAAATTTATCTCCTTCAACAAGAAAATATTCTTCTTTTTCAGCAATGTTATTGATGTGATTATTTTTTAAATCTTCATCAATTGGTTCACTCTTGTTATTACATGCCCCTAACATAATAACAAATAGTGATAAAACCATAATAAAAAATAGTTTATATTTATTCTTCATTTTCAAAAACCCCTTTACTGCTTGCTTTAAAATTATAACACTATCGATTTATTCATTCAATAAATGTTATTTTCATTAATAAAAAAAGATAGCCAATTTAAATTGACTATCTTAAATAATTAATCTAATACTCTTGCATAAAAATATGATGCTTGTAATTCGCTATCATTTACATTATCCTTAAATCTACCATTACCAGCTTTATCAACAATGTAGTATTTATAAGGATTTTTCATACCCTTATTTACAACTAAATTTCTTTCATTTTTAAAATGAATATAGCTTCTATTTTCTAGTATAGAAACCACATCAGAAATAATAGCTGTTGCTGTAGGAAGAGGTCCTGCACCTTTACCATAGAATAATAAATCACCATTAGTTGAACCATTAAACATAATAGCATTAAATTCATCTTTAATTGTTGCGAAAGGATGGTTTGGTTTAACCATAGTTGGTTCTACTCTAATTAATACATTATCACCATCACGCTTTGATGATGCAACAAACTTTAATGCATATCCTAATTCTTTAATATGATCTAATATTTCTTTATTAATATGAGAAACACCAAAATGATAAATATCATCATTTTTAATATTTCCTTTAAAGGCAATTGATGAAATAATATTAATTTTTCTTACAATATCTAATCCTTCTAAATCAGCAGTTGGATTAGCTTCAGCAAAACCATTTTGTTGTGCAAGCTTTAATGCTTCATCAAAGCCTAAATTATCTTCATCCATTTTAGTTAAAATATAATTTGTAGTACCATTTAAGATACCAAAGATATTATTAACTTCATTTACCTTAATATTATCGATTAAGGGTCTTAAAACAGGAATTCCACCACCTGCAGATGCTTCGAAGCAGAATGAGCAATTGTTTAAATGTGCTAAATTAATAAATTCCTCTAAATGCATTGATACAACTTCTTTATTTGCTGTAACAACTGATTTTCCCTTTTTCAAACACTTTGTAATAACCTCATAAGGTAAGTCATGACCACCTAATACTTCAACGACTGCACCAATTTCAGGATCTTCAATAATATCATCGATATTAGTTACAAGCTTATCTCCAAGCTCTGCCTTTTTAATTGGTAAGTCAAATACTTTCTTGATAACACAGTCATAGCTTATATCTAAGTTTTGAGCAACTTTATATACTCCACGACCGATATTACCATATCCAAATAATCCTAGTTTCATAAAAATAACCTCTCTTAAAAAATACAATTCGATTTTATCACAAATACAGTTGTATTTCAACGAAAAACACTTGTATTTCTTAAATTTCTTTATTTTGATCAATAGTTTCTATTTCATCATATTGACTCATATAATATGGCTTATGCTTTGTTATATTTTCAATTTCAGCAAAATTTGATTCAAATATCTTCTTTTCAACATCTAAAAATTCAGTTGTACCTAAATTTGTACTAAAATTCAAATCATCATCTAAATAAATTATATTATCCTCTATAAAGGCATCTATTAAAGCTTTTTTTCCACAATATGAATAACCTATATAATAATCAGCAATATCTTTTTTATTCTCATATTCAATAATAAAATATGATATTCCATCCATAATTATTTTTGATAGCATATGCCTTTCTAGTTCTTTTTTAAATTTCACTGTTTCTTTAAAATTAGTTAATTTATATTTTCTAATTCCATCTATATCAATTTTATATTTTGAATCAAGGCTATTATAATATTTTTGTTTAATCTTTTTTGTTTTAGTAAAAGCAAAATAAAATATAAAAGGAGCTCCTATTTCAACCAATATAACAATTAAAAGCATTAATCTTGACATATTTTGTTGATGAGCTGTTTTAGACATAAAATCCTCATATGAATAATATAATATATCATTATCATATAGAACATAAATAACATTTTCATTATTTACATTTTTATAATGAATTTCTAATTCATCACCAACATGAATAGCTCTATCTAAATCTAAAAAGCTTGGAATTACATAATATTCATTTTCATTAAAATAAACTTTTAAATCATCAGATTGTTCTATATTAGTAATTTTATTATTAACATAAATTAATTCTTCATTTTTAGTCTTTTTATAGCTATTAAATCTAGTATCTAAGAATACTAAAATAATTAAAAATAATATAATAGTTAAGAAAGATGCAGATATAATTATTATCATATTCTTTTTTATATCTACAGTAATTTCATCAAATTTTCTTGTAAAAATTACATTATTTTTTTCTAAATAAGAAATAAAATCTTCAAAATTATCTAATCTATCAATTTCAAAGCTATTTATTTTAGCAATAATATTATTTTTCTTATCATAAAATAAGACTCTTCTTGTAATAGATTTTTTTTGTATATTATAAAATAAGCTTATTGAAACCTCTCTTATTGAATTAATATTTATATTTATTGTTTTAAATATATTCTTTTTAATTATTAATTCATTATCTTTTATGATTATTCTTGTTCTTATAACATCTATTAAGCCTAAAAGCATTAAAATAAATAATATTCCTATAATTATAGGTACAATAACCATTTCAATTTGTTTTAATATAGTTAAAACTAAGGTTGATATGAATACACCAAACAGGATGCATGCTAATAAATATAATAAAAAATAATTTACAAATTTTCTTTTCAAAACAATTTTTTCCATAAATTTCCCCTATTAAAATAAAAACGGCAATGCCGTTTTATATTTATGCTTTATAATATTTTTTAATTTGTTGTGCAACTTCTTCGCACTTAGCCTCATCAACTAAGTTTCCAGTATTCATTACGAATGTTCCACCCCATTCGAATGAGTCTTTATACTTTGGAACGATATGGAAATGTAAGTGACCTAAAGTATCACCATAAGCACCATAATTGATTCTATCTGGGTTATAAGCCTTTTGAATAGCTTTAGCAACATCAGATACATCCTTCATGAATGCATTTCTTTCTTCATCTGATAAATCTTGGATTTCAGCTACGTGATCCTTCTTATAAGCTACAATAGCACGTCCTGGATGAGATTGATCCTTAAATACGATAACTTCACTTGTTTCTGTTTCGAATGCTAAATAACCAAATTTAGCTAAGAATTCGCCTTGTTGGCAATATGGACAATTTTCCTTTTTCATTATTCTTCCTCCATCAAATTATTGTCTTTTAATACTTTTTCTAACGCAACACATGCATTTTTCACACAATCATTACAAGGTGTTAAAACAACTCTTGTATCAACGCCCTTTAATACCTTACAAATAGTTGCTCCAGATTTTTCTTCAAAATCCTTTAACATTACTCTAGCTAACCCTTTTGTGTTAAGATTTTTATCATTAAGTAATCCTAAAATAATATTTGCACCTATTAATGCACCGCAAGTTGCCTCTAAGCAGCCCATACCTTGACCAAAGCCTGCTGATAAATGAGACAATGTTTCTTCATCAACTTTTGTTAAATCAGCATAAGCTTTAGTAACTGCTTGACAGCAGTTAGCAGCGCCTGTTGCTTTTAAATTAACTGCATTTTCTATTCTATTCATCTTTACACCTAACTTTCATCAGTTGATAGAATAGCTAAGAAAGCCTCTTGAGGAACATCTACTGAACCAATAGATTTCATCTTCTTCTTTCCTTCTTTTTGCTTTTCTAATAACTTTTTCTTTCTTGAGATATCTCCACCATAACATTTAGCAAGTACATCTTTTCTTAATGCCTTAATATCTGATCTAGCAATAACCTTATGGTTAATTACTGCTTGAACAGGTATTTCAAATAAATGTCTAGGTATTATTTCTTTTAATTTTTCAACTAAAATTCTACCACGCTCATAAGCAAAATCCTTATGAACGATAGTTGATAAGGCATCTACTACCTCACCATTTAGCATAATATCCATCTTAACAAGCTTAGATGCTTCATAATCACCTATTTCATAGTCAAATGATGCATAACCCTTTGTATAGCTCTTTAGCTTATCAAAGAAATCATAAACTATTTCTAATAGTGGAATAGAATAATGGATTAAAGCTCTTGTTTCTTCTAGATATTGCATATCAATAAATGTACCACGCTTCTTTTGACATAAATCCATTACTGAACCTATGAACTCTGTAGGTGTCATTATTGTAGCCTTTACAAATGGTTCTTCAATTCTTGATACTGATGTTAAATCAGGTAAATCAGCTGGGTTATCAATCGCAATCATTGAACCATCTGTTAAATATACATGATATTCTACTGAAGGGGCTGTTGCAATTAATTCAATACCAAACTCTCTAGATATTCTTTCTTTAATAATATCCATATGTAAAAGGCCTAAGAAACCAGTTCTAAAACCAAATCCTAAGGCTTGAGATGTTTCTGGTTCATAGATTAATGATGCATCAGATAATTTTAATTTATCCAAACCATCTCTTAAATCCTCATATTGCTTAGAATCAATAGGATACAATCCACAGAATACCATTGGATTTAGCTTTCTATACCCAGGTAAAGCATCTTCTGCCATATTTTCTATAGTAGTTACTGTATCACCAACTCTAACCATATTAATGTCTTTAATTGATGCGGTAATATAACCAACATCACCAGCCATTAAATAGTCTCTTTTAACCTCTTTTGGTGTTCTAACGCCTAATTCTACAACCAAATATTCAGCACCAGTTGCCATTAAATGAATTGTATCACCAACTCTAATAATACCTTCTTTAACACAAACAAGGATAACTACACCTCTATATGCATCAAAGGCACTATCAAAGATTAAAGCTTTAGTCTTTCCTTCAATATTTCCAGAAGGTGCTGGAACAAATTCAACGATTTGTTCTAATATATCTCTTACACCAACACCAGTTTTCGCTGAAGCTAATACAGCATCTTGGGCTGGAAGTCCTATTACATCTTCTATTTCAGCTTTTGCTTTATCTGGGTCAGCTGAAGGAAGATCTATTTTATTAATTAATGGTAAAATTTCTAAATTATTATCTAAAGCTAAATAAACATTTGCAAGTGTTTGAGCTTCTACACCTTGTGTAGCATCTACTACTAGGATTGCTCCATCACATGCAGCTAAGCTTCTAGATACTTCATAAGTAAAATCGACGTGACCTGGGGTATCTATTAAATGGAATTCATATTCGATACCTGAATTAGCTTTATATTTTAACGCTACTGCGTTTAATTTAATTGTAATACCACGTTCACGCTCTAGCTCCATAGAATCTAGTAATTGGTCTTGCATTTCTCTTTGCTCAACTGATTCACATATTTCTAAGATTCTATCTGCTAAAGTAGATTTACCATGATCAATATGGGCAATTATACAGAAATTTCTTATGAACTTTTGACGTTTTTTCATATCTTCAATTGTTGCCATATTAAGTCAACTCCAATCTATGTTATTTTACCAAAAATATGCGGATATTTCAATTTAAAGTAATACTTTAACATAAAATCCCCTTAATAATCCCCTCATATATAATAATAGTAATTTTTTTCATATTTTTTTTGAAAAAATTATAATTATAAAAAACTATAATATAGTACAAAAAATAATAAAAAATTTAGAATAATTTACAATTATTATTCAATTTACATACTATCATTATCCCTTTAAAATAGAGCTGTCGTTTAGTTACTACTAAATGACTAGCTTATATTACGGAGGTAGTAGAAATGGTAACGCTCGTAAGGATGGTAGTAGAATCTAGGAGGTAAAAGTGGAAACACTTGCGTTACTAATAATAGCACTATATTTAATGCTATTAATTAGTAATAATTCTCGTAAATAGTGAGACCTTTATTCTACTAAATCCTAAATAAGTGAAGCAAAAGGGGAAGCCTGCCAGCTTCCCCTTTTGTGTTTTTTAACCTTTATTCTACTCGTCTTTCGACACTAATATGTTAACATGATTTTTTTTAAAAATCAATATTATTTTTCGTATGATTCTTTTATCTCTAATAATTCAAAATATCGATTAGTTTTTTCTTCTAATTCAGTTTCTAATTTAGTTAAGTCTTCTTGTAAATCCATCAATTTATGGAAATCAGTAGATGACTTTTTTAATTCATTAGATAAATCTTTTGCTTTCTCTTCTAATGTAGGAATTTCTTCTTCTAGCTTATTTAGCTCATTTCTTAGTTTTGGAGGGAATTTATTAGTATTCTTATATGCTTTAGCTTCTGTAACCGGAGCCTTAGATTCCTCTTCTTTTGATTCTAAATATTCTGAAAAAGATAAAATAGATTCTTTAATAGTTTTATTTTCAAAAATAAATAATTTATTACAAATTTTATCTAAGAAATATCTATCATGTGAAACCACTAAAATTGGTCCATTAAAGCTTAACAAATAATCTTCTAATATTTCTAGTGTATATAAGTCTAAATCGTTTGTAGGCTCATCAAATAGTAAAATATTAGGATTTTTGATTAAAGTTTTAACAAGCTGTAATCTTCTTTTTTCTCCACCTGATAACATCTTAACCTTAGTATATTGAACCTCTCTTGAAAATAAGAATTTTTCTAAAAGTGCGGCAGCTGTTATTTTACCATCTAGGGTATCAATTACAGCAGCTTCATCTTCAATATAATCTATTACTCTTATTTCAGGGTCAATTAATTCAATATTTTGACTAAAATAGCCTATATTTAATGTTTCACCTAAAATTAATTCACCACTATCTAGTTTTTCAAGGCCCATTAATATTTTAAATAATGTTGTTTTACCACAACCATTTTCTCCAACAATTCCAATAATATCAGATCTATTTAAAATAAATGAGAAATCACTAAATAATTGGTTATCTCCATAGGCTTTAGAGCCGTTTTTAAGCTCTATAAGCTTTTTTCCTAAATAAGTATTAACACTTGATAGTTCAAATGATTTAGATTCATTAAATTTGATTTTTGATAATTCTTCAAATTTTTGGATTCTTGATTTAGATTTAGTACGTCTTGCCTCAACGCCTCTATTCATCCAATCTTGTTCTTGTTTTAAAAATATTTTTAGCTTTTGTTTTTCATGAGCTTCATCTTCTAATCTTTTAGCCTTTAAATCTAAGAAATTATCATAATTAGCATCATATAAATAGATTTTACCGAAATCTAATTCCATCATTTTATTACATACTCTTTGTAAAAAATAACGGTCATGAGTTACCATTAATAAGCCCTTTTTAGACTTAATTAGATACTTTTCTAACCAAGATATAACATCATTATCTAAATGGTTTGTAGGCTCATCTAGAATAATCATATCAGCTGGTGTAACAAGTGTCTTAGCTAATGCTAATCTTTTTCTTTGACCACCGGAAAACCCTTTTGTTGTTATAGATGTATCTAAGAAGCCTAATTTTGTTAATATAGAATTAGCCTCATATTCTAATATAGGAAATTCTTTAGTTGATTTTTCCATAACAATATCAATTAATGATTTAGTTTCATCAAATTTAGGGTCTTGTTCTAAATAATTGATACGCATTCCACCAGAGATGATAATATCTCCTGAATTAGGCTTTTCTACACCTAAAATTAGCTTTAATAATGTAGTTTTTCCTGTACCATTAACACCAACAACACCTATTTTATCTGAATCAGTTATAGAAAAAGATGCCTTATCTAAAATAGGCTTTTCAATATATTTAAATGAAACATTATCAAATGTAATATTCATAAAATGCTCCTTAAAATTTAAAATGGCTTAGAAAAGCCATTTAAATAATAGATTAGTAGTATGTAAGCCATGTTCTGTACCTATTGCTAGGTGGTAACTATTTATCTACGAATAATCGTCCTTCATCTAGCTTCATTTCGCCTTTGAAGACTCTCCTACCAAAATTTGGATTTCTAGCTTGCGGGGTTTACCAACGTTTCATTCTTCCGTTTCCAAAAGACTCGTTTCTGTGGCACCTTAGGAGTTAGACCATAGTTGCCCTTAGGTCATCACTCGCCGTTATTATCTCTAATACCAAGCCTTATTTATTAAGCTTGCACAAACACTACAATCATCTCAGATTGTGCTAGCATGGACTTTCCTAACATTTATAAAAATGCTCAGTTACCCAACTACCTTAGATATTATAATAAATTTGAAAAATAAAGTAAAGAAAAAAGCTTATTTTTACTTAAATAAGCTCTTAATAAACCTAATTATTATTTGTAATAATGAGTTTTCATTTATTTTTAAAACTTCATTTGGAAATTGAAAAATCATTCTTAATATGTATGTTAGTATAACAGAAACTATTAATACTAACCAGAATAGATTTGATTTATAAATTCTATCGATATATTTATAATCTTTGTAGACTATAACAATGATAACAGGAATTACTAATAAAAATAAAGGATGATAATAAAAAGCCTTTGAAAAATCAAATTTTAAAGCAGATATCCAGGCTCTAGTAATACCACAGGCAGGACAAGGTACTCCAAATACTATTTCAAATGGACAGCCCTCATGTAAAACGGTATTAACTGTAACAATATAGATCATAAAAGCTAGGATTGGAAATCTATATTGAAATAAAAACTTAAATGGTTCTTTTATGACTTTCATAAATGAGATAATAAAAGGGATTTTGCAATCCCTTTTATCCTACTTTGAAATTTGGTTAATATCACTTTGTAATAAAGCGTTAGATACGATACCTAAGCCAAATAAAGATAAGATGAAGTAAATAACAAGATTGTTCTTCTTAGTTACAGCATCAGACTTTTCATAGAATCTAAATGTCCAATAAATAGTATAGATTCCGCAAGTGATGATACCTAGTAATAATGCAACAATTGCGTTAGTTACGGCAGGCTTAGTTGAATCAGCTTTATTCATATCTTCAGTCATTACATATAGCCAATAAATTTCATAAATACCACATGTAATAAGTGATAATAAAACAACTGCTAAAACACTTCTATTTTTCATATTTTCAAAACTATCTCCTTTACTAATTTCATTATAAACGTAAACGTTTAAAAAAACAATAGAATTTACATATTTCTATCTAGTAAAAAAGAGAAAATTAAATGATTTAAATTATAAAAAATAAAACACTTTAACCACAAAAGTTAAAGTGTTTATTTATATTATTCAGCTTTTTTATCTAATTTTTTAGTTGCCTTTAATAAAGCATCTTTTCTAGATAAATCGATACCCTTTTCACTAACATTGATACACTTAACTAAGATTTCATCGTTTAGTGAAACAACATCTTCAGGCTTTTCAACTCTTTCGCTTGCAAGCTTAGAAATATGGCATAAGCCTTCACAACCAGGCCATAATTCTACAAATACACCATACTTTTCAATTCTTGTTACTCTACCTGTGTAGATTTGACCTACTTCAGCTTCTTTAACAGAATTTTGGATATATTCAAGACATGCCTTAGCTGTAGCCATATCTGAGTGCATTACATAAAGTCTACCATCTTGTTCTAAATCAATCTTAACGTTATCGAACTTTTCAATTGTAGCGTTAATTGTCTTTCCGCCAGCACCGATAACATCTTTAATCTTATCAGGGTTAATCATACAAGTAACAACCTTTGGAGCATACTTAGATAATTCTTTTCTAGGTTCAGCAATAGTTTGCTTCATATGATCTAAGATTTGTAATCTACCCTTCTTAGCTTGATCTAATGCTTCCTTTAAGATTTGGTATGTAATACCTCTTACCTTAATATCCATTTGAAGTGCTGTAATACCTTCAGTAGTACCAGCTACCTTGAAGTCCATATCACCTAAGTGATCTTCCATACCTTGGATATCAGTTAAGATTGTATAATGATCATCATCAGTCATAATTAAACCCATAGCGATACCAGCAACTGGAGCCTTAATAGGAACACCTGCAGCCATTAATGCTAATGTACCAGAACAAATTGTAGCTTGAGATGAAGAACCATTAGATTCTAAAATTTCAGATACAACTCTGATTGTATAAGGGAATTCATCTTCAGATGGAATAACATAAGATAATGCTCTTTCACCTAAAGCACCATGTCC
>JAEEGL010987919.1_pt1 | contig 12661 bp, 9 predicted proteins | sample 9134231 | NCBI WGS metagenome assembly JAEEGL01 (sample SAMN16246548, study PRJNA631951) | gut metagenome | biome: gut microbiome; feature: rumen; material: fiber-attached | host: Bos | place: Iran: Karaj | collected 2018-10
CAGGACCTTCAGCAGCGTGCAGATGACTGCGCTGCGCTGCGGAAACATACCGCAGGAGATGGAGGACAAGTGGTTCTGGTTCATGGAGGGCTCCACCCTCTATGCTCACCGCAGCTGGACCGGAAACTGCATCTACATCATAGAGTTCGGCGATGACGGACACCATAAAGTTACAGTAAACCGCGATCCCGAGCAGTACGGCTGCACCAGCACAGAAGAAGACAAAGAAAACCTCAACAGTCTTCTGGACTTCTGGAGCAGGGCTCCCTACGACCACTACAGCCAGTGGCTCTCAGAGACTTACGCCGCCCTGAAGAGAGCCGGCATGGCTGATGAGGATGCTTCCGGACAAAAGTCCGAGAAAGATAAATAAAAAACGACCCGGAGGTCTTTGAATGAACAGGAAGATACTGTCTGTTCTCCTTATCCTCATGCTCATGGTGAGCATGCTCACAGCCTGCGGAAAGAAGGAGGCCGATCCGGTCCCCGATCCCGCTCCTCAGGAAGATACTCAGCCGGAGGATCAGTCCCCGGAGGAACCGCAGGAACCCGGGAAGCCCGCGGATCCCGTTACGATAACATTCGACACCAAAGCCTATGAGGATCCCGGCAACGACGAGGTATTCTGCGCTCTGGCTTACGCCACCAGCACCTCCGAAAAGCCGGTGGAGGTCAGCGTAAGGTACAGCGCCTATGACGCCGAAGGAAACGTCATTAAGGTATTTGACCGGTTCGGCAATAAATACAGGGAGAAGTTCGAGACTTCCCTGTTCGTCCCTGCCGGCGCAAGCGACATGCCGGTGTCGTTCCGTCTCGCGGACGGCTTCGGATACAACTACGAGACCGGTGAGGAGATGCCCGAGATCGATCACCTGGAGATCGAGACGGTCTCGATGCAGGAAGACGATCATCAAGACCTCTCCTCTCACTTCACGCCCGGAGAGCCACAGACCGACGACTACAACCTCCGCATCCTGGTCAAGTTCGATCAGGAAATAGCCGACAGCTATGAATATGTATATGCCGACTACACCATACTCGCGTACAGGGAAGGGCAGATCATAGCGGCATACAGCAGGCAGGGCTTCCCCTACGGCGATTCCTTCTCGGTGTCCTACGGGGTCGAGAACCATGACGGCAGCATCCTGCTCTACCACGATATCTACGGCCTCAACGCAGACGAGTACAAGCTTTACCTTGGATGCATAAACTGCGACAAATAAAACAGTTTCAGAACTGAAGGATACTGCCGGGACATCGGAAAAAGGTGTCCCGGCATTTCTTTTACACTGTCAAGCGCATCCGCTTTACACATTGATCTTTTGCCTGTATTTAAGGAAAAAACGGACCTCATCTCTTGTGCGGAGCGCATCTTTTCCGTTACTATAATCTCAGTATGAAAAACAGGCATCTGATGATGCTTTTCTGAGCATTGCAAGGAGGATATCTGCAATGGCACTTGTTACCGCAAAGACGAATGCAGGCCTTGTCTCCGGCGTAGAGATACCCGGAAAGGACATCACCGTGTTCAGAGGCGTTCCCTTCGCGGCTCCGCCCGTGGGCGACCTCAGATGGAAGGCTCCCCAGCCCGTTGAGCCCTGGGATGGCGTGAAAAAGGCCGATACCTTCAACGCGCCGCCCATGCAGGGAGTTCACAGGAAAGGCTCCTTCTACGACCGCGAGTGGCAGAACGAACCCTTCACCCCCAGCGAGGACTGCCTCTATCTAAACGTATGGACTCCCGCAAAGAGCCCCGATGAGAAGCTCCCCGTGGCGGTGTGGATATTCGGAGGAGGATTCACCTCCGGTTTCGCACACGAGAGAGAATTCGACGGAGAAGCCTTCGCCTCCAAGGGCGTAGTGTACGTCTCCATCAACTACAGGCTCTCGGTATTCGGATACCTGGCTCATAAGGATCTTGACGACGAGCACGGCTCATCCGGCAACTTCGGTCTGCTGGACCAGATCGCGGCCATGAAGTGGGTCCATGACAACATCGCGGCCTTCGGAGGAGATCCGGAGAACGTCATGGCGTTCGGTCAGTCCGCAGGCGCGGGCTCCGTCATCGCCCTGGTGTGCTCTCCCCTCATGAAGGGCTATATCCAGAAGGCCGTCGTTCACAGCGGCCTCGGCGGATTCCATGACAGGGATCTCGCGTACAGCGTCGGAGAGCAGTTCGTGGCGCACTGCGGCTGCACTTCGCCCCTTGAGATGAAGGACATTCCCGCGGAGCAGCTCATGGAATTCCAGAAGACATTCCGCCCCGACCTCGGAAACATCAGGCTGCCGCTGGCTTTCGGGCCGTTCATAGACGGATACGCCCTGACCGAGACATACGACGAGTGTGTGGACAACAACGACTACAACGACGTGCAGTTCATGATGGGCTCCACAAAGGACGACATGGCAGGCGGATTCCCGATGCCCTGGATGCCCCCGTCCATCAACTCCGGAATGCGCAGCCTCCTGCTCAAGCATGAGGCCAACGGAAGGAAGCCGGGATATCTCTACTTCTTCTCCCGCGACCTGCCCGGAGACGACTCCGGAGCCTGGCACTCCAGCGACCTGTGGTATATCCAGGGTACACTGGACAGGTGCTGGCGCCCCTTCACGGAGTATGACTATAAGCTGTCCGACACCATGGTCACCTACTGGACCAACTTCTGCAAGAACGGCGACCCCAACGGAGAAGGACTGCCTGTGTGGGAGCCCTTCACCAAGGACAACGACTTCACCCTCAGGTTCGGCAACGAGAGCATCGAACGCGGAGAAGCCGAGTTTGATCCGAATCCTAACCCCAACGCAGCGCGCTGGCAGATAATCGAATAACCGCCGTCTGAGACGGCAAACAGGCTTCCGGATACACCGGAAGCCTGTTTTAATTGTCTGCAGGTCTCTTTTAAGCGACGGATGTCTGTTCAATACCCGGTGTCCAACAGATGTCCACCAAGCGTAAAAAAGGCGGGCATGCGCGTGTGGCAGCCTGCATGGATGCATACTCCGGCAGGCACTGCGGCGGCAAAAAACTGTTACCTCGCGCGCGGCTATGTGTTATATTCTTCATATATAGGTTTTTTTGTGTTCATTTGGAGCGGACTATGAGCAAACAGATACTTATAAGCCACAGTTCCAAGGACAACGACTCGGCCCAGAGGGTTAAGAAGGTGCTGGAGGACAACGGGTTCTCCTGCTGGCTGGACAACGACAACATCCCCGCCGGCGCGGACTTCGTCACCAAGATCGCCGAGGCCATGAGGAACTGCGACGTAGTGGTGGTGCTCGTATCCAAGAACTCCCAGACGTCAGACTGGGTGAGAAAGGAAGTCACCACCGCCTCGAGCCAGAAAAAACTGATAATCCCCTACATGCTTCAGGACTTCGAGATCAACGACGAGTTCAGCCTCTGCCTGGGCAATGCCCAGCGCGTCTCCGGATACGGAGACAAGGAGGAGGACGCCCTGAGGCGCGTCATCACCGCGGTGCACGATTACCTTCAGGACGTGGCCGAGGGCGAGGAGATCAAGATAACCATCGAGAAGAATCCCGCCAGGAGAAAAAAGCAGCTGATGATCGCTCTGGCGGCTGTCGGAGTGCTGGGCATCATCCTCGCGGCGATCCTTCTTCCAAAGGGAAGCGGTAGGTCGAAGTTCAAAGATGCCCTCGAGGTCTACTACTCCGAGGTGCTGCCCTACGAGCAGTCAGGATACTTCCAGACCGCGGAGACGCAGAACGGCGTCGTGAGCGACACCCTCAAGGCAAAAAAGGCCTTCTCCATTCTCAGCTTCGTGCGCAACAACGGCGGCGAGGCCGCCTTCGTGGAGCAGATAAGCTGCGACATTGACGGCCTAAAGGTCGACGAGAGCCCTGTAATGACCGCGGACGCATACATAAAGGACAATATCTTCAAAGCTTTCGCATACAACGACGGCTGGGGCGATTCAAAGGACACGCAGTACGAGATAACGCTGGAACAGTACGAGGATGACGTTCCGCTGTTCGGCACCATAAAGAACGCTCTCGAGAAGAGCGGCACCGTGTCCGTGAAGTCAGGTTCGGTGGAGCTCTTCGCCGACGTCGAGATACCCACCGCCGAGGTGAAGACGTTTGCCGAGAAGGAAGAGATCGGCTTCGCGTTCTACATCGCAAAGATGCAGATCACCGTAAAGGACTCGGGCAATGAGCGCACCTTTCTGTTCTCCGTGGAATACGATCCCTCCGGCGACAGGGTCTTCTTCTTCCGCGGCGGCAAGGGAGACGGTCCCGAATACTCCATAACGCTGTTCGCGTACCTTAACGTGGACGAGAAGCCCACCTCAGTGAGATTCACCGGCGCCGAGGCCGCACCCCTGGTGGACAACACCTTCCGCATCGAGACGGTGCTCATCCCCGACAAGTCCTGCAGCATGGTCTGCAGAGGGGTCTATTCCATCGCGGGAAAGACCCACGTCACCGACGACTTCGACGTCTCCGTGACCGTACCGATCTTCAAGGAAGCCGCGACATACGACATCAGCAACCTCACCATGTCGCTCTTCGACGTGGACATGAGGGATACGATCGCGGTCACCCAGCTGCTGGAGCCCTATCTGTATGACCCGGAAACCATCATCCAGTACTCAAGGTGAGGTGCTCTTACATGAAGAAGACGAAACTCATCGCAGCGGTCCTGCTGATCATGCTTGCAGCCTGCCTGTGCAGCTGCTCCTCCTCCCGCAGAGGCGCCGCCATAGACTCCGTAGAGCTCTACTGCTACACTGCCGAGGGAGACGGCTTCACCTGCGGATACGCCGACGAAGACAAGACCGCCACCTACAGGATGAACATCCGCTGGCACGACAACGATCCCGACAGGCAGCTCGAGTTCCTCGAGCTCACCTTCCTGGGTAAATTCTCCGGAGACTACGAGGGAAATGATCATCTCAGATACAGGATCTTCCCCTACGGGGACGAATATGACCGGGACGGCACCGGTCCGATGGTCTGCAGCGTGCCGGGACTGGTGAAGGGCGAGAAATACAAGGTATACGTATCAAAGGCCGTCTATACCGACGGCAGCTCCTGGAACAACACCAGAAGATCCGGAAAAAAGACAGCCAGGGTCGACGGCAACAGAGGCAGAGGCATGCCCGCCGTCATGGAAGAGCTCAACTTCTACGAGCAGAAGTACAACGCCATAGACAAGGACATGAACGTCTGCTGGGTCAACGCCGGAAAGGTGCCGCTCATAGGCGTCACATATGCGGTGCAGTACCGCAATCTCGGCGGAGACGTCATAAAGGACCGCAGCGGAAAATCGCTGTTCTACTACGAATGCCACGGTTCAGAAGAAGTGCTGCCCGGCGAGGAGAGCACCTTCTACCACATCCCCCTTAAGAGCAACTGGGCCCTTGAGGAGACCCCGGTCTACATCGACGTGCGAATAGTAAAGGCGATCGGAGAAGGCGGGAAAGTGTACGAGAGCGCCGACGGCGCTCCCCTCTCCGCAGTCTTCCTGGGCAAGAAGAACTACGCCTTCGGCAACAGTAAAAACAAGAACATCACCTCCCTGGAACAGTCCATACGCGCGGCTCTGGAGGAGAGCGGCATCAGCAGGACGGAAGCCCTCATATACGAAAAGGAGAAGGACTTCGCCGTGCTGCGCTACGACGGTTTCGACATACGCGTGGAACTGGACGAGAAAAGAAAGGTAAAGAAGGACTCTGTCTCCTTCGTGAACTATTTCACCACGGAGGACATAGAGACGAGATTCGACCAGAACGGCGTGGATGTCTTTGAGAGAGACCTGGCCATAGCGATATACAGATGCGTCCTTAAGGATGTAAAGGAAAAAGAGATAAAAGAGAAGGTCGCAGAGTTCTACAGCAGCTACACATCCTCCATCGACTTCTCGGACGGCACCTACTCCACGATCTACAAGAGCAGCGTCGTAAGGGATGAGAACTACTCGACCGTGTTCTGCTCCATATGCGGACTCGGTAAAGAGTTCGATTACGACCCGTACGTCACCATGTTCTGGGCTTATAACACCATCTACTGACCGGTTTTCCCGAACCGCTCATAAATCAGCCCCGGCAGATCTGCCGGGGCTTCTGTATGCTTGACTATAACCGAACGTTCGTTTATTATAGGATCAGGAATTTCATGGAGGTCGACCGGCGATGCGTTTCAAGGACGAAGACAAGCGCCAGAGGATAAAGGACGCACTGGTGCGCCTGATCCTCAGGGACGGCATAGACGGCGTCTCCGTGTCCAAGATCGCCAGGGAGGCCGGCGTTTCCCCCGCCACCATCTATGTCTACTACGACAGCAAGGAGGAGATGCTGGCGGAAGTCTTCCGCGAGTACTCCAGAAGGCCCTACCAGTACCTCATGCATCTTGTGAGGCCTGAGATGAGCGGTTATGAGCTCATCGACACCATCGTGAGAGGCTGGTACTCCTTCTCCACCGAGTACGAGGACGTGTTCAGCTTCGTGGAGCAGTGCTCCAGGTGTCCTTCCCTCTCCGACCAGGTCAGCGAGCAGGACAACAGCTATGACATCTTCGACGTCATACGCTCCTACCAGAACCGCGGCATCATGAGGCGCTGCGACGACTGGAACATGGGAGCCATGCTCTTCGCCCCTGTCAGGTTCCTGGCAGTCAACCGGGCGGCCGATCCCTCAGCCGACACGCAGCTGGACGAGCTGATACGGATGCTCCAGGCGATGCTGCTTTTATAAGTCAAAAGATCCCTGCCTCACCGGCAGGGATATAAAAAGACCAATAATTAAATGAACATTCACTTTTGAGACAACAAATAAAGGAGATATAAACGCAAATGTTAGTAGTACCAGTATTCGAGACCATAATCGCCCCGGACGCCACCCTGCTGTTCCGCACGAAGCAGCTGCGGCGCAATTCCGGCGGCAGGAGCGTCGCCGTCGGTGAGCGGGTGGTCATCATCGTCGCCAGGGAGAACGTCAGCTACGACGAGCTCAACGAGCACAGCTTCTACCCCATCGGCGTGTCCGGAGTAATAACCGACATCGACCAGCACGGATTCGCCGCGGTCCGCACCCAGTACCGCGTCAACATTCAGGACGTCATCGTCAACGACGACCACACCATTGAGCTGGTCATATCCCGCAGAAGGGACGAGGACGACCTCACCGCCGAGGAAGAGGCGGCCAAAGTCGCCGCTCTCAAGAAGGAGATGAGGCGCCTAGCGGAGGCCATGGAGGGCGGAGAGACAGCCAACTACATCATCGACCAGGTGGACACAGTCAGCGCGGCCGCCTGCGCCATGTCCCCTCTCATGAAGCTGAGCAACGAGGAGTGCTACGCCATCCTGGAACAGGACAGCAAAGCGAAGCGCACCGAGCTCATAGAGAAGACCCTCTATGAGTTCATGGAGGTCGGCCGCATCACCAGCGAGGCCAATTCCTCCCAGCAGCAGGAGTACCAGCAGCGCTACAGGGAGGCTGCCATTAAGAGACAGATGGAGCACCTGCAGAAGGAGCTGGACGACATGCACCCGGAGAACGTCACCGACGTGCAGAAGTTCGAGCAGCGCATCGCCGATTCCGGCATGAACGAGACGGCCCGCAAGGAGGCCGAGAAGGTGCTCAACCGCCTCAGGCAGGAAGGAAAGGAAGGCGTCGAGGCAGGGATGCTCTACGACTACCTGGACTTCGTGACCACGCTCAACTGGAAAAAGGCGGACCCCGAGATGATAGATCTCGCGGAGGCAAGAAGGATACTGGATGAGGACCACTACGGTCTCGGAAAGGTAAAGGACCGCGTGATCCAGCAGATCGCCGTCATGAACCTCAAGCACAAGCAGTCCGGTTCCATACTTCTCTTTGTTGGAGCTCCGGGAACCGGCAAGACCAGCATTGGCAAGAGCATCGCCAGAGCCCTCGGGCGCGAGTACGTCAGAGTAAGCCTCGGCGGCGTCCACGACGAGAGCGACATAAGAGGACACCGCAGGACCTACATCGGATCCATGCCGGGACGAATCATGGACGGGATCCACAAGAGCGGAGCCTCCAACCCCGTGATGGTGCTGGATGAGGTGGACAAGCTCTCCGCATCCTACAACGGAAGTCCGGCCAGCGCTCTTCTCGAGGTGCTGGACCCCGAGCAGAACAATACCTTCACCGACCATTACATGAATGTGCCCTACGATCTGTCCGACGTGCTGTTCATCTGCACTGCAAACAGCACAGACACCATCCCCCAGCCTCTGCTGGACAGGATGGAGGTCATACAGTTCCAGGGATACACGCCCATCGAGAAGCTGCATATCGCTAAGGAACACCTTGTGCCGAAGTCCATGGAAGCCATGGGCATCCCGGAGGACAGGATGTCCTTCTCGGATGAAGCCCTGCAGTCCCTCATTTCCGACTACACAATGGAGGCTGGAGTGCGCGGGCTCAGAAAGCAGATCGACACAGTCTGCAGGATCCTCGCCGTGAAGGTCGCGTCCGATCCGGACATGACCCTCGAAGTCACTCCGGAAACTGTGCGTGAGGAGCTGGACGCGAGGCCGATACGCCATGACACGATACTCCCCGAGCCCAAGGCAGGAGTTGTGACGGGACTCGCCTGGACTCCGGTAGGCGGAGACATCCTCTACATCGAGACCATGCTGGTGCCCGGAAGAGGCGAACTGATCATCACGGGACAGCTCGGTGATGTCATGAAGGAATCCGCCCGCATCGCCCTCAGTCTCGTAAAGAGCCTGTTCTCGGACGAATGCGGCAAGCTCAAGGACCATGACATACATATCCACGTTCCGGAAGGTGCTGTGCCCAAGGACGGCCCGTCCGCGGGAGTCACGCTCACAACGGCCCTGTCTTCCCTGCTCACGGGACGCGTTGTGGATCCTCACATCGCGATGACCGGAGAGGTTGCGCTGCGCGGGGCGGTCACGCCAATAGGAGGACTGCCGGAGAAACTCATGGCAGCCCACAGGGCGGGCATCACCAAGGTGTTCATCCCAGAGGAGAACCTTTTCGATCTCAAGGATGTCGCCAGGGAGGTCCTGGACAGCATCGAGATAATTCCGGTGACCCGCGTCACAGACATACTCACTGCAGCGGGCATCATGGATCCCGAGATCATGATCGCCTGAACGGAATACTGATCATCACAAAACCGGCCTGAAGAATCCCTTCAGGCCGGTTTTGCTTATAAATAGCCGATATTTCAATACTTTATGGAAACGTCACAGTTTCTTTTTGAAGCGATAATCGGCGCATTCTCGTGACTTTAGTCGTGAGTTAGCCGATTTTATATATTTATCGTTATTGTAGATGCATGCTATTTACAGGATCCTTTATCTGAGAGTGACAGTTTAAATAACATATGGTATCATTTATGCATGGATATTAATATTTACAAACAAAACAATAGTGACTTATCGTATGGTAGAGGATATGTCTATTCTCTGCAGTACCATCTTGTATGGTGCACTAAGTACAGGCGCGACGTGCTCGTAGATGGTGTAGATGACGACTGCAAGGCTTTACTTCTCTCGATCGCGGAAGAGTATAGATTTGAGATACGTGCAATGGAAGTGATGCCCGACCATATTCATCTTCTGCTCAATACCAGTCCGCAGTTTTATATACCGGATATGATAAGGATCATGAAAGGAGTCCTTGCAAGAAAACTGTTTCAGATGCATCCGGAGATCAAGGAGAAACTGTGGAAAGGCCATCTGTGGAATCCATCATATTGTATCGTAACGGTAAGTGAGAGAAGCCGTGAGATGGTTGAGAAGTATATTGAGGAACAGAAGGAGAAAGAATGGAGCGGAGCCGGTAGGCCGCCAAGAGATCTTGAGAGACTACAGGCATATCACCGTGAGTTCCTGAACAGTAAGAACAGTCAGAAGTAACGGCATCGGTTTCTGTTTCATCGTCGCGTAAGAACATTTGTAGAGAGGAGGTCATGCATGAAGACAAAGGCGATGTACAGTCAGAAGATCAGGCATTACAGCCATGTCTTCGATGAAACGGTAAAAGTCTACCGTGATGCAGTGACCTTCTTTATCTCTGTATGTATTAAGGAATGGGACATCATATCGTTTCAGACATCGCCTCAAAGGAGGATGAATGCTCTGGAGGCGATGACGCATCCTACTGCCAAACGTCCTTATGTACTGCATTGTTTTGATGACGCTGACAAGCGCTTTTATAAATTCCCGAGTTATCTGCGCAGAGCAGCATGTATGGAGGCTATAGGAAAGGTATCATCATACAAGAGCAGCCTTGAGAACTGGAGGAACGACCATACCGGGAAGAGACCAGGAGATCCTAAAGCAGGATATGTCTATCCTTGTCTGTATCACGAAAACATGTATAAAGCCGCAGAAGGATATACAGCTAAGATCAAGGTCTATATCCGAAACACGTGGGACTGGATAACGATAAAACTGAGGAAATCTGATGTTGACTATGTCAGGAAACACTGCTCAGACATGAAGCAGAGTTCACCTACACTGCAGAAGAGAGGAAAGGAATGGTTCCTTGATTTTCTCTATGAAAAAGAAGTTGATCTCACAGATAAGCCCATACTGGAACAAACGGTACTAGCAGTAGATCTGGGCATCAACAGCGCGTGCACATGTTCAGCTCTGTTGTCAGACGGCACTGTCGTCGGAAGAAGATTTCTGCATCTTCCGACAGAAGAAGACTGTCTGAGCAAGAGCATCGGACGTATAAAGAAAGCACAGCAGCATTGCAGCAGAAATACACCGCGGCTGTGGGCGGTAACAAAAGGCATCAGCGATGATATCGCAGTCAAGACAGCTTCATTTATCATGGAATGCGCTGAAAGGTTTTACGCAGACGTAATCGTATTCGAGTATCTGGATAGAAAAGGGAAAAAACGCGGTTCCAGAAAACAGCGTATCCACATATGGAGAGCTGAGTATGTGCAGTCCATGGTAGAGAACAAAGCTCACAGACTGGGACTCAGGATCAGCCGTGTGAATGCCTGGGGAACGAGCCGTCTGGCTTTCGACGGAAGCGGAAGAGTCAAAAGAGGCAAAGAGTCAGAAAAGACGTGTGGCAGTTACAGTATGTGTGAGTTTATGACAGGGAAGGTATATAACTGTGATCTGAACGCAAGCTACAATATTGGAGCAAGATATTTCATAAGAGAGATAACAAAATCCTTGCCCGAAAGGGAGAGGTTGGCGTCAGAGGCAAAAGTTCCTCAGATAGCCAGGAGAAGCACCTGCACCTTATCCACGTTGATTGACCTGTATGCGGAACTTACAGCTGCATAGCTGCAGGTATCTGAGTACAGGTTGTATGGTGGAAAGGCAGTCCGATCCTCCTAAAGAGGAACCGGTTTTACACCGGCATTAGGAAGCACGTGACTTTAGTCATGTGAGGCTTCACGCAGATTATCCTGTTCTGCTCCTCGAATCCTGTATGCATGTGGAACCTCAGGGAGTCCGTATTGCTCAGTTCACGGTCGCTCTCATTTTTCCCAGTTACTTTCCTTCTGTAAACGGTCCTCGTGTATCTTATCTCCTCTCCCAGGGTCTCACCTGTCTCCTTCTCGAAATCCTCTTCATCGAATTGCGGGAAGAACACGTCCCCGTCCTCTATCACAAGATCGACTTCGGTGATGTACATCACATCCGCGACAGGGATCGCTTCCTTGTACAGGCTGCTGCCGCCGGCTATGTACACATCTCTGCCGTTCGCGGTCTCCATAGCTTCCGCAAGAGATGCAGCCGTCCGGAGGCCTTCCCCGACGAACTGCTTCGTCCCTGAGACGACGATGATCTCGCGGCCGGGCAGCGGATGTCCTATCTCCTCAAAGGTGCGCCGTCCCATGATGACGGTATTGCCCACGGTGAGATCCCTGAACTGCTTCTGTTCTCCCCGGATATTCCAGGGTATCTTCCCGCCTTTGCCGATCACGTTGTTCCTTGAACGGGCAACTATAAGAGCTGTCATGCTGCCTCCTGTATTTCAGGATCCCTAGTCGATCCAGTGGCGATAAGTGCCGTCATATGCCGGTGACGTCGGATCAGGATCTTCAACGCTTTCTTCATTTTGACCCCTTCTCTTATTTTTCGAGCAGCGCAAGGCCGTGACTTTGCACTTCGCCGTTTACGGCGGCATAGATCCAATCCGCAACGCTGACGCCGTCCTCCAGTTTGTCAAAAACATTGCTGGAGATGATCGTGTGCTGCGTATTGTGGGTCTCTGCGTCTTCGGCCTGATTCCAAATGTAGATCCCGATTCCCGGGATATTTTCCTGCAAACCTTTGACCATTTCTCCAAGATCCTTTTGAAACAGGTCGCCGTTTTCTTTGTCTTTTGTCATCGTACCGGTACGGATATATGCCTGATACTGCTGAAGCGTATCGTCCCGGTAGGAGCAGTCGAACAAGATCTTGACGCTGTCGCCGCGCTTTTCGTGCAGTGCGGTCAGGCTGTCCAATACCAGGTTGTCCGTGGTCAGCCTATCGGTTATTTCCTTTGGCGAATGCCAGAGGCCAACCGCTGTCTCGTGCCACCCGTCATAGAGCAGCAGCGAGCTGTCCACACAGACCGTGATATTCTTCGCACTGGAGAAACGGTCAATCACATCATCAGCCAGAAGGGACGTGGCAAAGCCGCCTGCGGAGAAACCTGTTACCAACAGGGTGTCC
>JAEEGL011070278.1_pt1 | contig 12661 bp, 7 predicted proteins | sample 9134231 | NCBI WGS metagenome assembly JAEEGL01 (sample SAMN16246548, study PRJNA631951) | gut metagenome | biome: gut microbiome; feature: rumen; material: fiber-attached | host: Bos | place: Iran: Karaj | collected 2018-10
ACGCGCTTGCTCTCCATGTCGAAGAGCTTGTACTTGATACTACTGCTACCGCAGTTCAAAACCAAGATTTTCATAATTCAATTGTGTTTTATAGTATTATATAAGGTTACTTATTTTATTGCTTGATTGGCAGTAATTACCGCCATTTGTACAATATCCTGCACTTTGCATCCACGGCTCAGATCGTTCACCGGCGCTGCGATACCTTGCAGGATCGGGCCTACGGCGTCCGCGCCCGAGAAGCGCTCCACGAGTTTGTAACCGATATTTCCGGCTTGCAGATCCGGGAAGACGAGTACGTTCGCTTTGCCGGCCACCGGGCTGCCCGGCGCTTTGGTCTTCGCCACGCTCACTACCAGCGCTGCATCAGCCTGCAGCTCACCGTCCAACTGGAGCTCCGGCGCCATCTCTTTGGCCAGTTTCGTAGCCTCAGCCACCTTGTCCACGAGTTCATGCTTTGCACTACCCTTTGTGCTGAATGACAACATCGCCACACGCGGCTCTATGCCGGCGATAGCACGTGCCGTCTCGGCCGTTGAGATAGCGATCTCCGCCAACTGCTTTGCATCCGGATTCGGGTTCACAGCGCAGTCCGCAAAGAGCAGGAAGCCGTTCTCGCCAAGGTGTTTCGCCGGCGTGAACATTAGGAACGCACCGCTCACGATGGAGCAACCGGGTTTGGTCTTCAGGATCTGGAAAGCAGGACGAATGGTATCGGCCGTCGTGCCGCGCGCACCGGCTAACTCGCCGTCTGCGTCGCCCGCCTTGATCATCAAACAACCCAGATACAAGGGATCTTGCGCTTTCTTCGCAGCTTCTTCCTCCGTCATACCCTTCGCTTTGCGAAGTTCGAAAAGAAGATTGGCATACTCCGGCATCTTCGGATCATGAATCGGATCCACGATCTTCGCCTCCTTGATATGCTCAAAACCCTTCTCGGAAGCCATACTCTTGATCTTCTCCGGATCACCAATCAAAATAAGCTGCGCAATCTTGTCTCGCAACAAGATATTAGCAGCCTCTAACGTACGCGGTTCATCGCCTTCCGGCAATACAATGCGCTGCGGATTTGCTTTCGCACGCGCAACCATTTGCTCTAAAATATCCATAATATAACGCAATTAAGTATTTGTTTCAAAAATCGACTGCAAATGTACAAAAAAATTCTCATATGCGCAATAGTTTAGGTAAAAAATATATTTTTTTCAAAAAATATTTGGTTATGTCAAAAAAAAGTTGTACCTTTGCGCCCTGAATTGTGAAATTAATTTATTACTAAATAAAAACAATCTCTTTTCTATCATGAAGAAAAGTTTACTAGTAATCTCGCTTTTATGTTTCTCCGTAGCAATGTTTGCGCAGGAGGAGCAGCAGAATGAAGAAGTTAAGGGTGCTCATCCTTACAAAGTAGAGGAAAACAAAGAAGTTGCTTCCGAGTATGCACACTGGTCGTTAATCCCGCGCGCAGGTTTCAATGCGTTCGACGGTGATTTCACCTCGGAGATGAAGCACAACGTGGCTGTGCCGTCTGCCGGTGTGGCACTGGAGTATAACTTTACTCCGGTATGGAGTATCGGTATCCAGTACATGTACGATATGTACACGGTGACCGGCAATCCGACTCCAAAGGATGAATTCGGCGACCAGCTGAATGCCGACACTTTGCTCCATGGTCACATGCACAAGGCCGGCGGTTACCTGGCGATGGACTTCACGAACCTGATTTTCCCGAGACTGGAGAAGAAGATCGTATCCATTATCCCGTACATCGGTGGTGGTGCAGCATGGTACAGACGTGCTTGCTACTACAAGGATGATTACTATATTGATGCGAAAACAGGACAGCCGAAGAACCCGTCGCACAAGCGCGGACACACCTACTGGTATCAAAATGTGAACGGAGACTTCGCCGGAGATTATGATACCAACTATAACCTCGTCGGTTATCTGCAGGCCGGGTTGAATGTCGAGTTTAACCTCAACCGTACGCTTGCGCTTGGCGTTTGTGCCGACTACACGTATTTCACGCGTGACTATGTGGATGGTCGTGGTTATCACAAGTACAGTGAATCTGCCTACCCCTCGAAGAACAACGATGGTATTTTTGATGTTACGTTAAACCTGCGTATTAAGTTTGAGTCCGGTAAGAAGACCCACGTCCGCAACATCTCCAGCTTTGAGACCTGGGAGAAGAAGCAAGACTTCCAGCCTTGCCACGATACGGTTATCATCCGTCATGACTCGATCATTGTTCGTGAGACCTATGAGCATTTCGAGAAAGATCAAGAGACGGTTTACTATGTATATTTCGACAACAACAAGTCTAATCTGGATAACAAAGCGCTTATCACGATCCAACAGGTGGCTGATCGCTTAGCGGATGACTCTACGCTCTACGCAGTGGTTACCGGTTATTGCGACAACACGGGTTCGGATAAGCTCAACCTCGCGTTGGGTGACAAGCGCGCAGAGAACGTGGTTGACGAGTTGCAAGCTGAGCACGGTATTGACACGACACGTCTGCACGGACGCGGTATGGGTAAGATCATCGGTCGCCGCAGCACCGCCGCTTACAGTCCTAACCGTCGCGCTGCTATCCGCCTCGTGGACAAAGACACCTTCGAGCGTATGAAAGCGAACCTCGATGAGCAACATGCAGTCCTCGAAGAGGAGATTCTGCTGGAGCCGGAACCGGCACCTGCACCCGCACCGGTAAAGACCGTTCCGTTGGCAGAGAGTGCACGCAAAGAAAAAGTAAACCAATACACGCAGCGCGAGAGTGAAACAGTGGTTACCGAACCTACCACTACGCTCTCCAAGTTGGCTCGCCAATACTACGACAACACCTACTGCTGGGTATTTATCTACATTGCTAACAAGGATAAGATCACTAACCCGAACAAGTTGACCCCGGGAATCGAGCTGACCATTCCTGAGTTGACGGAGCAAGAGATGGATATCACCAAAGACGAAGGTCTGGTGCTGTACAACAACGCTCGTCTGGGTAAATAACATTCGCGCTCGCCTACGCTTGCGCGGGGTCCCATAGCTCAGTTGGTTAGTAGCACCTGACTCATAATCAGGGGGTCCTTGGTTCAAGCCCAAGTGGGACCACAGCAGGAGGATAGTCCCAACGACTATCCTCCTGCTTATATAAAAGACAATGAAACGTTTCGCGACCATAGTATTTCTCCTTCTCTCCTTATTTATAGGAGACGCGTACACGTATGCGCGTACGCCTGCGCAGAAGCGCGCGAAGGCGAAAGAGATACAAATGCGTAAACGCGAAGCGGCCAAGCGCAAGGCGGAGAAGAAACGGGCGGCGAAAGCGAAAGCAGCCAAGCGGCAACGTATCAAAGACGGCAAACCGCTGCTGTATATCTACACCTATAACTTAAAAACGCAGGAACCGCTGCCCGCAACGTTTGTCACCGCGCAGGATGTCAACGCCCGGCCGAACAGGAAGCCGAAGATCAGCAAAGCGACAGACACTAAGCGTTCGCGCGTGTCCAAGGCGTTGCCCGAAGGACAATATTGGGCAAGCGCAGCCAAGACCGGTTTCTTTGCCTCCGACACCGTCTTTTTCAAGCATAAAGAAGACGAAGACGCTGTTCAGTTATACCTGTACCCGGAGACGCGGCTCACGTTCACCGTCACGGACAGTCTGACGGACAGACCGGTCGTAGCCAACATCATCGTGCGCAATCCCGCCGGACGAAAAATCATGCAGACCACTTCCGACTCCTTGCATGCCACCATCGCCGTACTCTTAGACGACCGCATTCCGTTCTACACGATTGATGCTACGGCCGTCGATTACTTCCCGTTCCACGACACCATCAGCGACCCGACCCTGTTTGCCGGCGTACGGATGAACCCCAAAGAGATCAAATCATTCGTATTGCATAACATCTATTTTGCAACGGGAAAAACACGTATTCTTCCTTCTTCGGAGCCGGCTCTTAACGAACTGTTCCGCTTCCTCTCCATCCGTCCGACGCAACGCATTCGCATCGTCGGTCACACGGATAATATAGGTTCTGACCGCTCGAACCAGATCCTCTCGGAGGGTCGCTGCAAAGAGGTGCGGAAAGAGATGATAGACCGAGGCATTCGCCCCGAGCGGATAGAAATAGAGGGCCGCGGAGAGCGCGACCCTATTGTGCCTAATACCTCAGAAGATAATCGGCAAATGAACCGAAGAGTGGAGATTGTCTTGATTTAAATCTCCTTACCCGTCTGCTCCTTCGTCTCGAAGGGGAAGAGACCGAATAGCTCGGCGTCGATACGATCGGTCACCCAGCGGAAGTCCTCCGGGTTCTCCCCGAACTTAATCCTATCGCCTTCTACAATCAGCAGTTTGCCCTTGTAGTCCTTGATCCAGTTCTCATATTTATCATTCAAGCCCTGCAGGTAGTCCATGCGGATGGATTGCTCGTAGCCACGACCGCGTTTCTGGATTTGCGCCACCAGCGTCGGAAGCGAAGCGCGCACATAGATCAACAGGTCCGGCATCTTAACGAGCGACATCATCAAGTCAAACAGATCGCGGTAGTTGTCAAAATCGCGATCGGACATAAAGCCCTGCTCGTGTAGGTTCGGCGCAAAAATACGCGCATCCTCGTATATCGTACGATCCTGGATGATGTACTTGTCTTGTTTCCCTATCTCCACTACGTCCTTGAAGCGCTTATTGAGGAAATAGACTTGAAGATTAAAAGACCAACGTGCCATGTCGGCATAGAAATCCGACAGGTACGGATTGTACTCCACGCTCTCGAAACGAGGTTCCCAGCCATAATGTTTGGCTAACATGTTTGTCAGGGTGGTCTTGCCGCACCCGATGTTTCCTGCTACTGCTATATGCATAATTGTATAATTTATTTCGACCAGTTATTTTCGCTGAATAAGCCGAACAACTCGGCATCCACCTTATCCACCACCTTGCGGAAGTCCGCAGGGTTGTTCTCAAAATCCATCCCGTCCGAATCGATCACCAGCACGCGACCTTCGTATTTATGGAAGATGAAATCTTCGTATTTGTCATTCAGGTCCTTCAGATAATCAATCTGCATCGTCTGCTCATAATCGCGGCCGCGCTTCTGGATCTGCGCAATGAGTGCCGGCACGGACTTACGCAAGTATATCATCATATCCGGCATCTTCATCTGCGACTTCATCAAGTCAAAGAGTTCCATGAAGGTCGTGAAATCGCGTTCACTCAAGTCACCGCGCTCGTAGTTATTGCGCACGAACACATACACGCCCTCGAAAATGCTACGGTCCTGTACGATGGTATGGCTGGCTTTTTGCACCGCCATCATATCCTTGAAGCGCTCCTTTAAGAAATAGGTCTCCAAGCAGAAGGCCCAACGCTGTATATCGCCGTAGTAATCCTCCAGGTAAGGGTTGAAACTCACGCTCTCAAAGCGCGGTTCCCATCCGTAGTACTTCGCTAGCATCTTTGTCAGCGTCGTCTTTCCTGCTCCGATATTTCCTGCGATAGCGATATACATTACTGTACGAGCGAACCTGTGACGGTATATGTTTTGTCTCCGCGAAGAATCAATAACTGACCGTTGATCATTACTTTGCGGGCTTTCTCTTGTACTTCCGTATTATCAATTGCCTGAGTGGATTGAGGAATGATATGATAGGCATCATACGTCGCCTTATCTACACTCTCCAACACGATATCACCCTTGAATTTCACCTTGCGCATAATGATATAACGCGTTCCTTCCAAGAGCGCCCAGCGTTGACCACCGGCCCAACCGTTACACCAACTGAGCGTTGCCGTATTACCTTGCACAACAGAATTGCCTTTAGCCTGGTAGTAGTTACCCTGCTCATCTTTGATAGCGATATAACTACCCATTTTGCAATCAATGGTCAACTTGCCATCCACGAACAGGTATTTGTCATCGCATGCACTACCGGTATTGGCATCCGCTCCGTTGATCCAGCCGAGGGCATAGAATTTATACGTCACGCCATCATATACGTCCGGATCTATCTCGGGCAATACTTCGCCTCCACCTCCGGTGTCCGTACTCGGCACATAGGTATCTCCCGTGTAATACATCGCGATCTTGCTTTCCTTAAGCGCCAAGGTGTATCCCTCCGGCGCAGCTTTCGTTGCCGACGAACCCAAGTACAACACCACTTTACCGCGCTTACCCGTCACGGTGGCTTCGTACCAGCCGTTACCGCTCTGCTCCGTTACCGTACTCTCCGAATGGATACCGGCGGACTTACGGGCAATGATCATCTTCTGTATCTCGCTTTGGTACTTTATCCAATGCGGCCAGAACACACACGGCACACCCGGCATCGACAGTATGTACGCATTGCACTGCAGCATCAGTGCGCGGTCATTCACGCTCGCGCCGTCTGTACTGTTCACGATATCCGATTCGGTGTTCGTACGTTGGAACGTGTCATGGTTATCCACAAACGTCACGGCATACTTACTGATTCCCTGCCCGCGTAATCCGGCATTGACGCATTTGCTATAGTCGTTCTTCGCTATGCCGTTCTTGAAGGCCGCAGCACGGCATGGGAAATCAAACGCCAAGGTGTTTTGACTTGCCTCATTGACGCGTGTCTTGATCTCACTGGCGCTCTCTACCCAATATTCCATTACGGAGAAATAAGGACCGGATGCCGCATTGTAATCATTGAGGTGACTCACATGAAAACCACCGGCGTAGTCGTATCGGAATCCGTCATAACCCACTTTGTTCTTCATGAACTTCAGGTAGGCTTTACACATGTTCTGTACTTGCGCATTTTGATGATCCCAGTCGCGTGCCGAACCATAATTGGCATTGTGCTGACCATCATCCGGATGGCTGCCTGACTGACCATGCTCATCATTCTGTGTGATCCAACTCGTTTGCGGATAGAAATGGCCATACTCACCGAAATCCTGGTCCATGAACTCCACCGTATTCACATCGCCCGAGTGGTTTATGACGATATCGGCAATCACGCGCGTACCGCTATTATGGAATGCATTGATGAGCGCTTTTAACTCATACTCGTTGCCCCATATATTGCTGTTTTGATTGGAATACTGCGCCGGGATATAACCCATATTATCCTTGGTCTTGCAGGAAGGCGGCAACCAGACCATATCGAAATACGGATTGATCTCGCTCGTCTTTCCGCTAAGCGCTGCCCAGGTGCTGGTACCAAACCCATGATCGTTGGAACTGTCCCAATAGAAAGCCTGCAGCATAATGTCTTCGCACTCTGCCGGAACCGCTTTCTCATAATCGCCCGGCGTCACAGGATCATCGCCACCCGGAGTGTCTCCTCCGCCGGGATTGTCGCCTCCACCTGGGTTATCACCACCTGCAGGGGTATAGGTAGACCACGTACCGTTACCGTAATCCCATGTACCCTCTGCGATAGTGTACATATTCTCTGTACCTAAGGTCAGATCTCCGGTCTGATTCCATTTAACACCTTGATTCCAGTTGTTCTCCGTCGTAGCAGGATTCATACGACAGAAGATCACTTTCGGATACTTGTCGTCAATCGTTCCCTGATACAAATCGGTCTCACCGGAGACAGAAGTCATACTGGTCCATCCATCACCGTTGCCGAACATATAAATGGCAAAACGGGCGTTGTCTTTTTTCCAATTGCTGCTCGGCCTTAGATATAAGGTTCTTGCGCACGCGAGGGCAGCTATACTCAAGCCGCCCCACACGCACAAGATTTTAAAAAACGAATTATTGCACATTTCTTCCCATTACATCATAAACCTTGTCACCAATACGGATATAGAGCAGACCGTTGTGGATAAACTTCTCTGTCATCACTGCGTTCTGTCCTTCCTCTACTTCCTCAATACCTTGCGGAATCGGAGTACGCTCCGTATCCTTGTCGCCGCGCGGCGAGTTCAGCTTATAGTAAACGCCGAAGTTCGTGCCCTTGACCGCCAAGGTATAACCGGCAGGCGTGCTGTTGTAACCCGATGCCGGACCAATCAACAGACGAATATCGCCGTTCGTACCGTGAATAGTAGCCTTGTAGTAATCATGACTTGCCTCATCCTCCACGCTACTCTGGCTATGTACACCCGTTTTATAACGTGCGTTAATCATCGCCTTGATCTCGTTCTTGAAGGTAATCCAGTGCGGGAAGAAGACGCACGGCACACCCGGCATGGACAGAATGAATGCGTTACATTGCAGCACTTTCGCCTTGTTCTCATCGTTAGCCAGTGAGTTTCCATAACCCAGGAACTCTTTCTCGTCACGAAGGAACGTATCGTGGTTATCGATGAACGTTACGGCATAACGGCTCTCACCGGCGCCTAACAAGCCACTGCCTCTCAGCGCACCGTAGTTGCCGTTTGCGATACCATCGTTGAAAGCCGAGAACTTCGTTGCGAAGTCAAACGTCATCGAGGTACGTCTTGCCTCATTCAGGTGATACTGCAAATCTCCTACGCGGTTATCCCACATCTCCATTACCGTGAAGTACGGACTGGCTACTGAGTTATAATCCGCGATGTAACCATTCTTGAAGCCCTTGCAGTAGTCATAACGGAAACCATCTACATACACGTTATTAACCAACCATTTGAGGTATGCTTTGCACATGAGCTGCACGTTTACGTTCTTATGATCCAAGTCACGACCGCCTTGGAAATCATCCAAGCCGTCATAACCTTCATCGTTATTACCGGACGCTGTTCCGAAGCAGGATCCGGCACCTTCTTCCGGATCTTGTGCTTCTTCGGACCAGTTCATATCATCCGTCTTGCATATCCATGCGGCCGTCGGCTGGTAAACACCGTACTCGCCAAAATCCTGCTTGGCGAACGTACACCAACTCGGTTCACCCGAACAATGGTTGATCACGATATCTTCAATCACACGCGCACCCAGACCATGGAATTTCTTAATCAGTTTATTCAGGTTCGCCTTCGTACCCCAATCGCTATTCAAGTCACTGTACTGGATCGGCAAATAACCTGTACCACCGGTGGAACGGGAGAACGGAGGCAACCAGATCAAATCGAACCATTTACCCATCTCGTCCGCGATGTACTCGTTTGTCTCTTTCGATTTATTCTTCATCAATCGAGCCCATGCTGTACTACCGTAGACAGACGTGGTGCTACCAGGCATGGTTTCCAGTTCGTTACTGTCCCAATAGAAGCCCTGGATCATGACGTCCGTACACTTTTCCGGAGCAGAGTTGCTATAGCTTGGATCCGGTTTGAGATTTTCCGGAACTTCCGGTTCTGGATCAGGATCTACCGGCTTCGAAGGATCATACTCCCTCGGATCACTGCCGTCGAACATACTTACCCAGATTTCAAAACTCTCGTTATGACCTTCCATTGTGCTATAGTTGGATGCCATCTTATAGTAATTATTATCTGGCAACCATGACGCCGGGGTGTCACCCTGCACTTTGTCGCCCAACATCAGAATCAGGTTACCGCGCTTACCTACCACCGTTATCTTATAACCGGTTGCCGAAGCTTCCTCATCGTTCGTCGAACTCTCGCTATGCACACCCGCTGCCTTACGTGCAGCTATCATCGGTTTCAGGTCCTCTTTGTACTTCGCCCAGTGCGGATAGAATACACACGGAACACCCGGCAACGACAACAGCATGGCGTTACATTGCATCAAACGTGCCTTCACTTCCGGCTTCATCGAGTTACCGCGACCGCAGAACTCATTCTCATTATCCGGACGGAGGAACCAGTCATGGCTCTCCATGAACGTTACCGAGTGCTTGCCGTCACCGCGGCTCATGATACAATCACCGCGACCACGGCTGTAATCCCAACCCGCTATCGAGTTGAATACATGCCATTTGAGGTCGAAATCCAGACCCATCAGGTCTCCTTTGGCCTCATTGATCTCGCGCTGAATCTCATCCGTACCGTTATAACTCTCCATGAAAGCGATATACGGTTTTGCATGCTGGTTATAGTTCCAGTGATGCCAGTTGTTGAATCCGTCGCCCTTGTCGTAGCGGAAACCGTCGTACTTCATCACTTCGCGCATCCATTTCAGATAAGCGATGAACATCTCCTGCACATACACCTTATCATGACTCCAGTCACGCGCACCACTCCAGTTATCACCGTCATCAGGGCTACCGGTAGCTGTTCCCCAACATTCTCCTGAACCTTCTTTCTCTTCGGTCGGCTTATTCTCTTCCCAGTTCACCTCATCGTTCGAACAGATATAACTTGCATCCGGTTGGAACTTACCGAACTCGCCGAAGTCCATCTCCGGGAAATCACACCAGGTACTCCAGCTGGCGCAGTGGTTAATCACGATATCGGCAACCACCTTGCTGCCTGCGTTGTGGAAAGCAGCAATCAGCGCCTCTAACTCTTCGCGGGTACCCCAGTTCGAGTTCTGGTTGCTGTATTGTTTCGGGTGATAACCCATTCCATCGCCGTAGGCACTCGGCGGCAACCAGATCAGGTCGAACGAGTGTGCCATCTCCTCTGCCTGCGGCAGCAAGGTAGCCCATTTGGTATCGCCGTACAGGTCTGTACCTAACTCCGCACTATCCGGCCAGTACGATTCGTTATAGAACGCCTGGATCATCACATCCTCGCATTGACGGGGTACGGAACCGCTCGTCACAGGCGCTTCCTTGCAACTTGCGCACGACACATAGATCTCGTCCGCTCCCATCTTGAACTTCAAATAGAAATCATAGGTATTCGTCTCGCTCACTTTGTAAGCGCCGTTCTCGATAGCGAATTCATAACTCGTGTTCGCATACTTGGTGATGATCCACGATGCCTCAGTGCACTTGCTATGCACTTGCACAAGTTGACCAGCAGTCAACTGTACGCCTTGCAGATAATACTCAATAAACGAAGGATCAAGCGGCTCTGCATTCTTCGTTCCTGCATAGTACACACCGTCAATCAACAGACCGTACGACTCCTCGCAGCCACCGCCGGGAGTACCGCCGCCCTGTCCGTCATCATAAGGCACTCCTTCACCACAGTTCGAACCGTTGCCGATGTACAACTGATCCTCACCATACTTCAACTTGATGTAGCAGTCGTAGCAACCGGTTACCGTAGCATCATAATGGTCGCCATTCAGCGTAAAACCCTCTACTGACCATGTGTCCAACGCAACCGCCCACACAGCCTTTTCACCCGGATCGCATAATTGCAACTTGTCACCCGCCTTTACCGACACGTGTGCCAAATACTGTTTGAAACCACCATTTTCATCTACTTGGGTTCCGGCAAAATACGTTGTGCCGTTCACCAAAATACCGTAGCTCTGCGCGAACGTCATCGTTACGCAAAGCATCAACCCCAAAAACAGAAAAACTTTTTTCATTGTATTGTTAATTTTAAGTAATGTTTCATTCTACCACTCTGCCCGTCACGTCATAAACTCTCTCGCCATGACGAATATAGAGATTCCCGTCTTTCATGAACTTCTTGCTCTTTTCCTGCACGCCCACTTCATCAATCGCCTGCACGTTATCCGATACGTAAATCGCAAACTCACTGCCATACTCCGAACCGTCCAAAGCCAAATGATAGCCCTCCGGAACAGTCGTCGAACGCTTCGGACCCAAGCGCAACACGATATTACCGCGGTGACCCTGAATAGTGGCACTGTAGTATTTCTTCGTGCTTGTTCCGTCTTCATTCGACACTACAGACTCCGAGTGAATACCCGCCAATTTGCGCACAGCGATCAGTGCATTGATGGCATCTCCGTATTTCACCCAATGCGGATAGAACACGCACGGCACACCCGGCATCATCAATATATACGCATTCGCCTGCAGAATCTTGTTCTTAATCGTCGCGTCATCCAGATTCGCGTCATCGCCCGCAAACTCACAATTATTATCGCGGTCAAACGTATCATGGTTATCGATGAACGTCACCGTATATTTGGCCAAACCTTTACCGCGTAACGTACTCGACAAACCTTTCAGTTTTCCATAGTTCGCATTCGCCGTAGAAAACGCACTGTTTAAATCCCATTTGAGCGGAAAATCAAACGCTAACGTATTATAACCCGTAGCCGCCAAATGTTCTGCAATTGCATTGGCATTATCCCAAAACTCCGAAACGGAGAAATAGGGTTTTGCCTCTTCATTATACATTTTCAGGTACTCGCCCAAATAACCTTTCGTCATATCATAGCGAAATCCATCGTACTTCATCTTTTCAATCATCCAACGCACGTACGCTTTTGCCCAATTCTGCACATACTCATTCGTATGATCCAAGTCGCGCGCGCCACCGTCATTCTCGCCGGTATCCGTTGCACCGCGATTCGATACATCCGTACCATAACAAGGCGAAGAAGCCTTGGCTTCAGTCGATGTAAAACACTCGTCGTATCGACATATATGTTTCGTCTCCAATTGGAACGCACCATAACCTGTTCCGAAATTATCCGCTTCGAAATCGCACCAGTTCTTATCCTTACGGTGATTAATTACGATATCTGCAATCACTTTGGTACCACCGCGATGCAATGCAGCAATCAACTTTGTCAACTTATCCTTCTTTCCCCATTCGCTATTCTGGTCGCTCAATTTATAGTGATAATACCCTACACCACCGCCATTTGAATTGGCACTGGGCGGAAACCACACCAAATCAAAGTTATCGCGAATC
>JAEEGL011707240.1_pt1 | contig 12661 bp, 5 predicted proteins | sample 9134231 | NCBI WGS metagenome assembly JAEEGL01 (sample SAMN16246548, study PRJNA631951) | gut metagenome | biome: gut microbiome; feature: rumen; material: fiber-attached | host: Bos | place: Iran: Karaj | collected 2018-10
AATATCACTTGGAAGCATAGGTATTATTTCACCTTGATACTCTTGCTTGAATTCTTGGGGTTCAATGTCAGTGCTCATGGTATTCGATTCTTTGGAAACTAGTTTAAAGAGCTTTGCCGTTAAAGTTAATCAAGATCGCTGGTCCATAGTGTTTAATCATCTATCAGTCCGTAATCCCTCTTGTCTCGAATTAAAACTGGCCTTGTGCCGGCATTTTTTGCAATAGTCTTCCATAGTTGGCGTGCATCCATCGTCTTTATTTCCTCAAATATAGGAATGGATAGACCATATGCCGTTGCCAGAATGGTATAATATACAGGCTCCAATCCACGATTAAGCAGATTAGGTATATTCAATGTATCCTTGTTAATAAGTCGAATATCGGAGAAGTAATGGTGAGCAATGCGCATGTTCGGGAAAACGGAACCGCCTCCGCAGTAAACAATTGGTCTACCCATCATTGCTTCTACTAGTCTAGTAGGATTTAGTCCTGTGCCGACGACTTCCTGATTAAACACGTGAACCACGTGATCAATGATAGTGTTGAGTTCCTTGCGCAATTCCGTTGTGTAAGCGGAAATCGAGCTACTGAATTTGTCGATACTGGTGCGCAACATTGCTTGAGCGTCTCCCATACTGATGCCCGGATGTTCTCTAAGGTAATGCTCAAGAACGTAGTTCAAGCCCTTGTGGAATGATGTCACAGTGTGGATGGACGGCATCAAGGATTCGTCAATGGTAAAGAAAGCTATGTCTGTGGTACCGCCGCCAATGTCCACCAGTAGGTGCATATTTCCCCTGGAAAGGCGCCGACTATAGGTCAATGACTGTAAGCCGGCGTAAGCCTCGGGGATGATCACAAAGCCATACTCTTCAGCCTCGTTTACAACATCGCCTTCAGAGTATTTGGTCATCTCAATCAGATCTTGATACGGCAATGTACACATCTCTTCCGGTGTCCCGAACAACTCCATCAGATGACGAGCTGCGACAAGGATTCGCTGGCCACGATATTTTATCCATCTGGAGGCGCCATCGTCCAAACCGGAAGGCACGCCCATTTGGACAGACACGCTCTCTTCAAAGACTTCGTTGAATCTTTCTTTAACGTAGCGCTTGACTGTGAGCAACAGGTATGTTAGATACCAAATCGAAAGTGTATCTGCCGGGATTTCATCCTTCTCCCATTGCATAGTGTGGGTGAAGGCGGCCTGTTTGAAATAACGCAGGATTCTGGGTTCAGTGCAGTGCTGCTGCCAATAGGCATACTCCTCATCATATTCGGCATTTATTTCATCCACCTTCTTTTGCCAGAGGATCAGCTGGTAGTTGAGGACGCGGCATTTGTTCTCCCATTCTTTATGCCTTTCCCTGATGAAATGACATTTCTTTGCCCAGGCCTTATGCAACTGCTTGAAGTTGCCATTATCCTTTTTCTGGCTTACCATTGAATTCTTGATGGCCTTCAACGCATTCTGCCAATCACCACCATCTTCTATCTGAGGTTTAGGCTCTTCCCGTTTAGGCTCAGGCGGCAAAGTAGAATCAGGCTCTTCAGGGAAAACAATTTCCGGACGTGGCGGTAATTTGGGCTTTCCCGGTGGAGGAATCAGTTTGGAAGCACACGTATCATAGTCAACAGAGCCAATCCGAATCGTATTGTCTTTATTGATTTGAATCAAGGACGGGAATAGGACATTTTTTGAACCATCCGCCAGTGTAAACTCGACGAATTCATATATAGTCTCATTGTTCGGCATGTAACTCATGCAGAGCTTAGACTGATGTGTCCCAAAATCCAATCCCAGAGTTATATCCATAGTTTAGTCTACGATAGAAATTCGACTTAGAGATATGAGTCTGTGCTCCTTCTCAACAATACCGGCATCCTGAATGGAAGCAAGCTTCTCCTCTTTCTCGATAATCATATTCTCAACATTCTTCTTAGCCAGCGGAATCATACGCTTGCGGCCTTCCCGCTCGTGCCTCTCCAAGATGGTCTGCAAGTGCTCGATGCGGGAGTCATAGTACTGCGTGTACTGGTTTACCATAGTGAACTTGTTTGCCTCGATGAGTACTGATTCGTTTTCGATGTATTCTGAACGAATCTGATTGACCTTTTCTTCCATGGCAATCTTCATCGTGAGGATCATTTCACTGTCTTCCTGGTCGTGAGCCCGGCGTGACAAAGCTGAGGAATCTTGTGCTTGCGCGTAAATGGTCTTTACCAGTTCCTCATCCTCCACGATGGTCTGGCTCTTGATGTCAAACAAAACCGGACGTAGCAGCTCCATTGTTGTTGAGCTGCCATACAGGTGCTTTTCGGAGAGTAAAACATAAAGCCCCAAGAAATACTCTCCGGAGATGGGTGCCTCGATGCCTTTCAAGGCGTCACGGGGTATCTCAAGGCTGAAGGTCTTGTCAAGGCTGGCTTTGTTCTTCTCGAAGTACACATACGCAGCCACCACCAAAGGATGATATGCATTGATGAACTCAAGGTCTTTGTGCTGGTATGCCGTATCCTGATCGAAGGTCATGGCGATAGATGTCTCGCCAAATACCTTCGACTTGAACTGGCGGTTCATTTGCTCGTAGTCAAATCCCTTCCCGACGGGTAGATTCTCTTCAAGGAAACTTGTGAGCAACTTAGGCTGTGAAAGAGGAATATTAAAGTGATAGACATTGGGCATGCTATCATCCCTCACGAGCACACAGGAAGGTAGTTTCTTCTCTATCAGAAGACGTACATAGTTGAGGACCTCCTCAGCAGTCACGTACTGGCCATATTTGTCGATATCACCAATGGCCTTGCGGAAATAGGTGTCGTTGGTCAGCGTATTTGTCAGGCCAGTGGCAATCTCTTCCTGGTTATGATTCTCCGTCTCTACTGCCTTGGCAATGGCATCTATCTTTTCATTCTTCTCCTCTTCCGTCAGCTTGTTGCTATACAACTCCTTCTCGAGAGACTCAAACCATTCCTGGACATCAGTGTATCCCGTGTTTTCCAGCACTTTGTCAAGGATGGCCTCAAGGTCACCGATGCAATCCTTGAAGATGCCGATTCTATCCAGCAAGCGCTGATAAATCTTGACGTGAATGGAGTTCTCTACAACGAGGTTGTAGATATGGACCTTCGGGGATATCTGGCCAAATCGGTCAATACGACCGATTCTCTGCTCGACTACCATCGGGTTCCAGGGCAGGTCGTAATTGACCATAGCGTCGCAGAACTGCATATCCAAACCCTCACTACCCACTTCGGAAGAAAGGAGGATAGAGAAGTTAGGCGAATACTGGAACTGCTCGATTATCTTTTCCCGTTCTTCTGCCTTGACATCACCATGAATCTGGAATGTGTTGTATCCCAGCTTGCTCAAGCGAATGCCCAGGTAGCGAAGCGTATCTTTGAAGATGGCAAAGACGATGAGGTGCTTCTTGCCGCCCTTCTGAATGGCGTCAATAATCTTCACCAGCTCATCAATCTTTGCATCAGGCATATCTTCATAGTCGTCATAGCCAAGAATCATACGATCCCTCTCATTGAGGTAGCCATACACGCTGCTGGAGACCTGACGTTTGCGTTGGATAAGGCCTAGGTCGCCGTCAGAATAGTTCTCGATAACTTCGGTGTAAGCTTCCAATTCATCCGGATACAGGTGGATGATTCTGGTATGTGTGTCACGGACAGCCTGGGTCCAGTCGGTGGTGATTTCCCTCTTGCGCGTTCTCGAGAAGAGGTTGTTCATTGGACTCATAGCAGACAGGTCAAACTGGATGTTGACCCTGGTCTCATTGTCCGTCTTGCCGCTTTGGAGGTTCTTTACGATACGCTGGTAAAGCGGAGAATCTTTGAAGCGTTCATCGATTGTCGCTTCCTTTGTATAGTCGTGCTGATACTCGTTCTCACCGATGGTGTAGTATGTCGTGACCTCTGAGCTGGCCAGATCTTCCAGAATGGACTTGAAGTCCTCGTTGGCATTGATGGCAGAGATTGCCTTGATGAATGGCCTGTTTATGGCCAGCGTGTTTAGGAACACAGAGTAGTCGCTATACTGCTTCGGGTCAAGGAGCTTTAGCAGGTTGAACAGATTCTCCCGCTTGGTCATCACCGGTGTTGCCGTAAGGAATACTGCAGCAGCCGGACTCTCTAGGAGTTTGGCGATGCCCATGTGGGTAAGTGTATCGTCATTACGCAGACGATGGGCCTCATCGCAAAGAATGAAGTCAAACTTCTTATACGACTGATCCAGGGTTTCGAAGATGGACTTTTGCCCAGAAGGACGTAGCTGTTCGTAATTGACTATGCCCCGAATGTACCCTTCCTTGTTGTTGATGTCGAAGATGAGCCTGTCCTTGCTATATATCTCGAAATTGAACCCAAATTTGTTCTTCAACTCCTTCTGCCACTTCTCCATAAGGGATTTGGGACAGATGATAAGAGCGTTGTTCAGCTCTCGTCGGGCCGACAGCTCCAACATTATGTGACCAGCCTCGATGGTCTTACCGAGACCTACTTCATCTGCAATGAGGACACGGTGATTCCGGGAGTTAAGGAACTTCAGCAGCGGTTTGAATTGATAGGCCTTGAAGATTGTTCTGGAGGCCTTCAGGGAAGAAATAGTATTGTTGCTAGTGTTCCGGATTTTGTATGACGTGTTGATGCAGGTGAAGTCTGAATTCGAGCCGTAGATGCCCTTTGCGCAGCAATCAAATGGATCACTAAAGTCTGTGAACGGAATAAGCGTAGATTCAAGCACGGGCTTGCGGAGCCCGCTTTCAAAGACAACATCATAGAGCTGTTTTCCAGGCCGTTTGGGATAGACCAGGACGATTGTTCCTTTTTCTCTGGTACTTACTGCCTGTACATTGTCGCCTATGTTGAATCTTGCCATAGTTGATAATCAATCTGCTACAGATTCAACGTTTTTCTTGAGAACTTCGAAGCCTTTTTGGATGACCTCCGCCATCAGCTTGCGACGCTGCTCCAGAAACTCTTCATATGTCAAGTTCTCCCATCCGTGAGGGAGGGCATTTTCCTGTTCCATCTGGAGAATGTCTGCTTGGGTTCGGCCTTGGCAAATGATTGGATAGTACGTAGACGGGGCATCGTCAAGAATGTCCATGTTATCTTTCCAGTCTATATATGCGTAGTTGGCCATCTGGTTAATCTTAGTATCCGAACAGCCATTCGCAGACAAGTAGGCTTTAGGGAACAGGTGGTGCTTCTCAAGAGATTTCCGCTTGCCATCGGTTCCGACCTCAAACAGCTTGGAGACTAGGAGATTGGTCTTTGAGAAGAGGATTCTGCGATTCAGGATATTAAGTGCGGCCACATAGGCAAACCAGGCGTTGTTTCCGGAGCCGGATTTGGCCAATCCGTCACTTCCAACGAGGGTGATGTTGAAGTAGTCGTTGGTGAGTACGGTATTCACTCTAGAAAGGATAAACTGCTTGAATTCATCGAATGAGTGCAGTTCCTTGATCGCATTCAGTTGGTTCTCAAATACGGACTCGAAAGAGCCGGAATACATCGACACCAACGATGTAAAATAGAACCAAAGGGAAATAAGGTGAAGATTGTCGTTTGGCTTGGCGTTGAACCGGTCCTTCGCGATGAGGTACAGCGCATAAGCGAAGAAGATGGTATTGCCGGATAGAATCATGTCTTTGGACATATATCCGGCGTTCAAAATTGCCTTCAGGAACTCGTGCCAGTTATTGACGCTAAGTATATCCGGCAGTTTGGATTTCAATCTGTCAAAGCGGTCCTCCCTAAGGTTCTCATCCACTGCCCCCTTCTTCTCGAAATCAGCGCCCCGGAGAAGTTTATAACCATACTTCAGCCTGGCACGGTCGAATGCGTAGGCTATAAATACACGCACGATGTCCTGCGGGAGAATTTCCGTGATGTAATTGAAGGATGTCACGCCGCTCTTTGGGGGCGTGGTGGATTCTCTGCAGAATTGCTCAATTTGCCGGCGACCTTCATCCCAGTACAGGGACAGAAGGGTCAAGATAAAGTCGTTCTGCTTCAGGGCGATACCACCTGAATTCACGCGGACAAAGATTTCTGACACATCCTCTTCCTCGGCGCTGGATTTGATGTCAAATACAGACAGTTTGCGGTCTTTGAGGTTGAGGACGGCTGATATGTTGTTGGGAATGGTCTTTCTTTCTTCCGTCGTTATTTCTTCTCCTTTCTTGGTACGACCTTCCTGCAGGCGCTCTAAGAATTGAGTTGTGAAGGAGTAAGAGTCTCCAGATATGTACAGCTCGCTGATATTGTAAATCCACTCGGGGTCACGTTTATACTGCGAGTTACCCGTATCAAATTTGTTGATGATGGGGTTATATGAGATTATTATGCTTTTCTCCTCATATTTTGAATTGATCACCTTCTTGCCCTTTATTACGGCATAGAGGGACGTTAAGCGCTGCTGTCCGTCGATAATAACGTCCCGTGGCTCTCCATTAGCATGGGCCTCAACGCCTATATATTTCTTCTTATCGAGAGCCGGGGATTCCCACAGCATAAGGTAACCAATAGGGTAACCCCGCATCATGGAATCAAACAGATCCCTGACCTTTGAGTCGCTCCAGATGAATGGGCGCTGGAGTTCTGGCAAGCCCAATTCGCCGGAATCAATCTTCTCAATCAGATGGTTTATCGTAAACTCGGTGACGCTGTAAATCTCAGACATAATAATTAGCTTTTTAGAGAGATCTATTTCATATTTCCACCAAGGAAGGATTCTTTCATGTTATAGAGGCTAACTCCGTTGTATGTGAAATACTTTGGCCCCTGGCAGACGCCGGAGACGCTGCGCTTGTTACGGGGCATGAACTTGGCCGTGAACTGGGTGAGCGTGTACGTCTCACCCTCGTACTCAACCTCATGGTCTCCTTTCACCGTAAGGACGGCTCCAGTCGGCGTATAGACGATACGGTCACCGGACTTCACGCCACACTCGGCCAGATCGAAGTCGGCAAACGCAGGATCAACGTACTCGTCGGCGTCAAAGAGTGCATCGTCGCCCATGGGCTTGATCATCGACTCAATGTAGTTGATTTCATCCTTAGAGAGTTTATACTTACGGTATAACTCTTCGTCGGTCCACGGCTTGGTAAAGTCCTGAAGAGGGACAAATTGAAACACATCTCTAGGGTTATCTTGAGTTCTCTTTTTGATGGAAACAAGATACCTAAAAAACCGTGTCTTCAGAAAGGTTATTGCATTCTCAGCTTCCAACTGAGATTTGAAATAACCATTATAGCCAATAACAAGGTACGTGACAGAACAAACACTACCAGGTTCACCGTAAATAGGTTTGCCAAGAACAATAGAATCGTTTCCGGACCCACCTGCTTTAGGGATATAAACCTTGTGCATATAGAGAACTTGTTTATTCTTCAAAACATCAGATTCGGAAACCCATCCATATCCTTTGGAATCCATTTGACGATTCAAATAGAACTTGATAGGGTGAGCCGTATCTTTTTCTGACACATACCCGCGCCAATTTGTTCCAAGGATGCTTTCTCCATCAATCTTGGTGGTAAAGAAATCACGCGGTCCAACCAAAGAAGCGAACGAATTGACCAAGATATAGTCCTTGCCTTCATGCTTGATAATCTTCTCCAAGATTTCTCCTGCGTGGACATCTCGAATGACGATGCCTGCTCCAAGGGAATCCAAAGGACCGGTTTTGCTAACAATACCGCTCCGTTGATGAATGATATGTTCACACGGCCCGGAATAATCCGCACTATAAAGGAAATAGTTGACACCTCCTTTAATCTCGACTCCGGGGAAACAGTCAGACGCATCAGGATAATCCGTCAACATAATGAAATGATTGCATTTCAGCATATCGTCTACCCATTCATCCTTAATACCCTGTCCGTCTTTCGTTAACCACCTACTAGGAGTAATCATCGAAATATATGACGGACATAATTTGCGAGCAATCTCAATAAACATCTGATAGATGGATCCCGCATACGCACTAGTATTGGAAAAGCTAACCTGATAAGGCGGATTTCCCACAACTGCGTTGAATTTCATATTGTCTTCGATATCTTTAATGTTCCAATAACTATTTCCACGGACTACCTTCATCAGGAACAGATCCGGCTGATTGGTAATCTTGTTAATCAGGTCCTCGAAGTACCTGGCATTAACCTTCGCCTTCCGGAAGCCTCGCAGCGTCCTTCGGGTGATGGACTTCGCCATCTCGGTCTTGCAGATGACGAAGATATTGTCCTTCAGGACGCCGTCCCAAATCTCATTCTGGACATCCAACGGAACGTCCGTGGCCAGCATGTGCGAATCCCTGTACGCCTGCAGTTTCTCGGCGAAGACGCTGTAGGCCATGTACAGCGGATAGAGGCCGGTCTTGGAGTTGATTTCCAGGATACGCGTGTCTGGATCACGGAAGACCTTCTCCGTGGCCTCGCCGTGGTCGACGAGGCGAGGCTTCAGCAGCTCCGTCTGCATGTCCGTATCGTAGAACACACGCCCGCCGATGCAGTCGCCGATGTGCATGTTCACCACTCTCCACGGCGTCAGGACCGTCTCCTTGTCCGGGTTCCGGAAGTACGAGAAGATCCTGGCCACCTTACGGGTACGCTCCATCGGAGCGAGCTTGTCAGCGGCACGGACAAGGTCGCGGTAGTTGCGGCCGACGGCGCGGAACATATCCGGATCATAGTACGGGGCGAACTCGGCGAAGAGTTCCTTGGTGACGCCACGGGGCATGAACTCCTCCCAGGACTGGTCGTCGATGAGACCGGCGAAGTTCTCCAGCGTGATGTCCTGCCCCTCGTCCTCCAGGTCCGCACCGTACATCAGCAGAGGAAGACGGATGGAGATACCGCGCAGGATAGAGATGGCCGCATCGGCGTTCTTCTTCTTCTCCTTCGCCTCCTCGAGGCGGCGCTTCTCCTCCTCCGTGAGTTCCTTCTTCTTTTTCTTCTGGATCCGCTCCAGCTCCTTGTACTGCTCGTTCGTCAGCCCCGTCTTGGCCATATCGACGTCCGTGGACGTATGGTTCGCCTTCGTCGAGCCGATGATGGCATGGAGGTCCTTGAACTTCGCCAGAGCCTCGGCATCGAGCTTCCGGAGCATTTCCTGGTTATACAGGCGCGGGTCGTCGCAACCATTGCGGGTTACACGGGAGATGTAGGCACGTTTGAGTTGCTCCAACATATTCTCTACGTTGAACTTGGCCATCTGAGTGCCATTGTAGCCAATGACCGGGCAGAAGTTAAGGAATTCTCCCAGTTTTACGCGGTCGCTCTCAGAGGCGGTCTTCTTGGTCTGGACCTTGGCTGTGTCGGCCAGGACCTTCAGGGTACGGTCTGGAGCGAAGTCAAAGACATAGCAGTTCTCTTTGCGGCGGCCGTCCAAAGTAGTATATGGGCTCTGGACGCGGAAAATAGTCTGCATGTATGCCTTGGCGTCGGTGTTGTGGGAGCCGGCGAGCATCATTACGGCTGTCCAGGGCTTCACGGTGACGCCGGTGGTAAGTTTGCCGCAGGACAGCGTGATGGTCCGGGTTTCTTCCGGGTTGTCTCCCATGGCCTTTTCTACCATGTTGAGGGCGTCGTCATTCTCCTCCTCCAGATCTCCTTCGCCGGCCACGTTAACTATGTCAAACTGTCCGAAGATGGGATGGGCCTTGAGCATTGCAGAAAGCGCTCGTGCTTCCTTGACTCCTGGTACCATCCAGAGGGTATGGCGGAATGCGTTACGGAACTCTACGGTAGAATAAGGATAGTTACTTTCCGGGTCGTATTTCACTATGAGGTCCAGGAAAGACTGGACGTGCTCCTCGTGGATGAAACGGCCTTCCATCCCTTCTGGCATCGCACGGTGGTCGCGTTCCGGATCGCCGGTCCAGGTCCTGAAGAATTCCTTGAAGTTGAAGGCAGAGTCCTCTATGTCTTCGAAGCCTGCGAGGGCTTTGCCCAGGTCAAAGGTGAAGATATTCAGGCGCGGCAGGCCGGCATAGGGGTTAGGGTCTCCAAAGTGGTTGAGGTCCCATTCGGCTTTGGCCCGCTGCTCCATCACGTAGTCCCAGGTATAGATTTCATCTTCCTTGTAATCGTCAAGCAGGTTGAATGGAGTACCGGAGAGGTTGAGGACCTTTGTCTTTTCCTTAGTGAGCAACTTGATTACGTTCTGGCCAAGTTCGGTCTGGGTACCCTCGTGGGCCTCATCGATGATTAGCATGTCGTAGTCGGCCTTGAAGATGGCGGCGTTCTTGTCAAATTTACCTCCGGCCATTTCAGCGCCTCTTAGGTCTTGCATTGAGGCAAAGTAGACATAGTGGGCGGCCGGATCTTTCTTGGCAAACTTCTCCAGCAGTTCAAACGGTTCTCCCTTCTCCCGGGAGCCATAGGTGTAGCCGTCCATCATGTTGAAGATTTTGTAGAAATCCTCAAACCAGCCCTTATCAACTACCGGCCGGTGCGTAATGATGATGGTGCGGTGGAACTGCATTTCCTTGACCACCTGTAGTGCAGTGAGGGTTTTACCGAAACGCATCTTGGCGTTCCAGAGCATCACCTTGCCGCCGGTGGAGAATTTTTTGACGGTCTTGTCAATGGCCAGCTGCTGCTCGGGACGGAATTCAATGGATTCGTCAATAGGCTTCATTTCATCTGCCCGGATGGAGAAGCGGCCTTCCTTCGCTGCTTTGATGGCGGCCAGGGCAGTATCTACGCTGCACTCAAACCATTCCCGTCCCTGGTGCTTCTGGCTAAAGTCGTGACGCTTCACGCCGGAGCGCAGGAGGATCTCATGGACCTGTTTGTCGTTGAATGTAGTGATGTTTCCTCCATGGATGGCCAAGGTGAGTTCCGTGTGCTTCAGCTGGTAAGCAATACCGGCAGTCTTGGTGTACTGGTCAATACGCTTACGGGCCGCGGCGTTGAGCTCCTTGCAGTTGGGCTGTAGGGTTGAATCTGTGGCTTCATCCAGCGTTGCTTCTCCAATCTTTACGCATCCCTGGTGTGCTGCATCTGGGATGGTAAAGATGTAGATGAGTTTAGCTTTTAATGTAGAGTAATACTGCATAAGCCTACTTCTTTATGAGGTCAATATATTTTACGGGCTTTCCTATTTCCCAGTCCATAATCTTGCAATATATGCCGTTGTGGCGACGGATATCGTCGGTATCGCAGCCTTTGCAAGGAATGCGTACCTCAACTCCGTCACCGAAGAGGGTCTCCTCAACGTGGACATCTTCGTGGCAACTGTTTGGTATGACTCCTTTGAGTCCATCCATCTGCCAAAAGTTCCAGGATATGATTTCGGCAATCTCACGAGCCATTTCCTTGGTAGGCTTGCCTGGAAACTTATCACCGTAGTAATCAAAGAATGTGTAGAGAGCGTTCTCACGAGCAAGAAGAAGACTGTCACCCTGCCATTCATAGCCGTATATGGATTTGTACGCCTTTTGGGCCCACTCAAACCATTCTTCGGGTGTGGCTGTATCCTCCGCTACAACACGGAGTTTACGGTCCAGGAGTCCAATACGGTCTTTTACTGGGATTATGTCGCCAGTGATGGCGTCATATCTACTTACAAGGTACGGGGCCTCACCACAAGTGATTTCCAAGCGAATATCATTCACGTAGTCCTGCCAAGTCTTTCCATCTTTTGTAGGAAATGGAATAGGGCTTGGATTCGTTTTCCAGCCATCTTCTATCTCTTCGTTGAACAGACCCTTTTGACCAAACCATTCATTGTCAACCAGGTTATTCTGGGCATTGCAGACCCATGACGGCGTGAAAACTTCAGCTTTATCTCTTACGCGGGACTGCTGCTCATCCTTGGTCTTACGTACGCGCGGCTGAATAATATTGCCGTGTTCGCCTGTAATGGCAGCAACGGCAATCTGTGTATTTTCACCGTATTCAGGACCCAGAGATTCGTAATTGTCAGTAGCCCAAATGATGTGTTGAGGCTTCCTGCTACCATTCTTGGGGCGACTACGATCTATCAGAATTGTTTCCAGAAGAACAGGGTCTTGCTGGAGAATAACGTTTTCACGTATGTCGACGTCAATACTCACGAGGTAAGGGTTGTGTGGTTAAATACTTATCTAACAAATATAACAATTTTCATCGGGTATCGATTGTTATTAGTCATTTTCGCAAAACATCTTCCTCCTCGCCTACTTATCGCGAAGTTATGGCGCAGAGGGTTTCTCACGGTAGACCTTCGCTAACGAGGTAGCGCTTATTTGCGTAGAATGCGGCGTTAATGGCTTCCTGAAAATAGTCGGGCATAGTTTCTAATCCACAAGGATTACAGTGTGTTCATAAGGATCGATGTCGAAGGCTTTGAAGGCCGTGTAAGCAAACTGAGAGAAGGGAGTATGGAAATTCATCTTCGTAGTGGGAAGCCAACCTTTCAGAAGGGTGTCATCAAGCAAGTTGCTGTTCAGTGATAGAGTGCCGATATCTGACTGCACCGAGATTTTGACTTCGTTACCACCACGCCTATCCTTATCAGGGAAGATGTCGGCATTATTGATCGACATGAAATCATTGTTCTGAGCAAGGCGGACCATACGCTCAAGAGCTTCTGAAGGGATATCTACGGAAGTAACCAGCCTTCTTCCACCGGAGCTTTCAACACTCTCAGCTGCTG
>JAEEGL013113741.1_pt1 | contig 12661 bp, 11 predicted proteins | sample 9134231 | NCBI WGS metagenome assembly JAEEGL01 (sample SAMN16246548, study PRJNA631951) | gut metagenome | biome: gut microbiome; feature: rumen; material: fiber-attached | host: Bos | place: Iran: Karaj | collected 2018-10
GGACAAGATGCAGTGATAACAGTATTCTCAAACTACTCCAGCTCTAAACAGCAGATGGCACAATATACCTTCAAGGTCAGGAAGCTGCCGGAACCTACTCCGTTCATAGATCTGAAGGATGACAAAGGAAACCCTGACAGATATAGAGGCGGAGCAATACCAAAGGCAAAGCTTCTTGTGGCAACACGAATAGGAGCAGCAGTGGATGACGGACTGCTGAACATCCCATTCAAAGTACTCTCTTTTGAAATGGTGTTCTTCGACAATATGGGCGATGCCGTTCCTATAACATCAGACGGGGCGAATTTCTCAACACAACAGAAGGAGACCATCAAGAGACTCAACAGAAACAAACGCCTCTATATCTCACGGCTCACTGCCGTAGGACCTGATGGTATTACAAGAAAACTCAACACCTCTATGGAGGTCATCATAAAATAATTATTATATAATATTATGACTAAATTTTCAACAATAATTTTTACTCTCCTGCTTACACTCACCATGCAGGCAGAGTCCAGGGTTTCTTTCCTCTGCGTTCCAGTCAAAGGAACAAAGGCAAATTTTGTAAAGAATCTTGTCAACAAAGGATGCCAACTGACAAAAGACGGAAAGCTTAAAGCCGTCATAGCAAATGACACCTGTACTGTTGTCGTCAACACTAACAATGGAACGGTAACAAGCATCACGGCTATTGAGGATAGAACCCTCTCCGACGAAACTGAAGCAGTAAAACGCTACAATGCCCTTCTGGAGTACTATAAGAAAAGCCTGGAATACATTGAATATGAAGTAAACGCCCTGCCTGACCTGCAAGACCCTGAAACGGTCAGACAATATATACATGAGGGAGGATATTACTACGCTGAGTTCTTCCAGACTACTGAGAGAAGTATGCAAGATTTCTCACGACGTATGTCTATAGCACTCGTTGAACTGCCAGACGGCTACCATATCGCAAGAAAATACGATACTACCAACGATATTGTTCTGTTAGACAAATCTATAGGAACAACAGTAAACAACAGAAAATAGATATTAAATAATATATATTATATATTAGATATGATAGGGTTATCTAAATTGCTCATAATGACCACTCTCTCTGTCAACGCAGCACTGGCACAAAGCCACGTGACGCTACGGCAGCAGAACTTCCCCGTTGACCTCCCCACAGAAGAGGATAACGTCGAATGGAGAAGAGACATTTACCGTGAGGTGAACCTGGCTGAAGATGAGAACGCCGGACTGTATTGCCCGCAAGAGCCGACGGAATACCAACAAGGACTGTTTACAAGGATTTTCTCTCTCGCCATTGAAAGGAAGATACCAATATATCGATATAACATCGACGGCAACGAGGTGTTCAACGACAACTCCAAGGTGGATATTAAGGATATCCTCTCTAACCACCATATCTACTTCGAAGAGAACGACAGCTCTGTCATCGTCAATATGAGTGATGTGCCGGCAACGGAGGTACTGACATATTATATTAAGGAAAGCGTGTTCTATGACCTCACAAACTCTGCTTTCAGAATTAGGGTCACAGCACTGTGCCCGGTACTCATTGAAGATGATGACTTTAACGATGGTACGACAAGATACCCGCTCTTCTGGGTCAGATATAAAGACCTTGAACCATATCTGAAGAGTATGCCGATTATTCCCGACTACCGTAACAGCGCAAGAGTTGTGTCAATGGCAGACTATTTCACAAGAAACCTCTACAAGGGCGAGATATACAAGGTCTCTAACGCCCTCGGCAAGACACTACGACAAATGGCTGGCTCTGACTCCGCAATGAAGGTCATGCAACAACGCATCGAGAACGACTTGCGAAAGATACGCATTACTACATATAACACCTATTACTCTCCTACCCCACCGAAGACGTTCATAAAACAACCGGAGAAACCAGCACGGAAACCACTGAAGTTCCTCTTCTGGCAAAAAAAAGAAGCGATAAAGAACGAAACAGAACAAACTAAGGATACCGACAATGAGACCGACAAAGACACTGAATAGAATAACAGTAACACTGTTCTCAGCACTGCTGAGCATCCTGCCTATACAAGCACAGGAGGTGTATAGAACTGAAGGCTCATCTATAACAGTACAGCTCCGCTCAAACGGACTGTATGACATAGCTCTGTGTCCGAACATCGGAGTAGAACTGCAAACCGACTACGGACTGGCTTTTCAGCTGGACTATACCGGAGCATGGTGGAATAACGATGCAAAGCACCGATATTTCTCTAACTACGCATTTCAGACTGAGCTGCGATACTATTTCGACAAGAAAAGGATTCAGCCTTACAACGGACACCATGTCGGTATCTACGCCCAGATGATTACCTATGACTTCGAATTTGGCAAGAAAGGCTATATGTGCCGGAACCTCGATGATACCTTCGCCATAGGAGCAAGCTACGGATATTCCTTCGTACTCAGCAAGCATTGGAACCTCGACATCACAGCAGGCATAGCATATCTGCATTCCAAATATGACGTATATAACCCTAACAGCAGAGGGACATATACACGAGAATATACAAAAAAGAAGTCTCTCTTCATACCAACAAAACTTGAAGCGACTTTCGTCTGGAACATAAACAGGAAAAATAACTGACACACATGACAAAGGATCTTTACATAACACTGCTCACTGCAATATCAGTACTCAGCGCATTGACATCGTGCGAGTATAAGGAACTCGAGGAACCCGACCGTAGGACCGACGTCACTCTCTCTATGGATTTCTCGAGCGTTGACTCCATACCCAATTCCGTCAGAGTGTCTTTCTATCCCATAGGAAACGAGATAACATATACACCGTCATACTTCGACCTGCCAAAGTCTATATGGACAAATGTAAGCGGCAACACCTGGCAGACACAGGTAAAGATACCACAAGGGTACTATGACGTAGTGGCTTGGAATAACGATACCGAGCACGTCATAACAGATGGTATAAACAACCAGATGACATTGACAGCAACAACACCGGAGTATTCCTCACGAGGCAGCTTCAACACACATGAAATACTTGACAGCATATATAACGGACAGAAAGTACTCGACTACCCGGACTATATGGTACATGCCATCTCTACCGATAACGAGATTACAACCGAATACAACGAGGTGAAACTCAAACAGGACAGCATGGTCATCAGCGTACAGCTCCGCATCAACGGTATAGCCGGACTCTCCACCGTTAAACAAGTAAGAGGAACAATTAACAACGTAGCAGGTAAAAGATATATCGCCTATCCAAACAAGACAGAAGAGAACGTGGCCGTTATCTTTGACTGTAACTGCAACGCACAGGACAGCGTCGTTTACGCTAACTTCTACCTCTTCGGACTCGAACCGACGGAAACGGCAAAGACATCACATAAGATGGTTCTCTTCTTCTGGCTCGACGAAGCTAAAATCTTCCTGCCTATTGACATCACGAAGTACATCAACCAGTATTCCAAGGAGGACAAGAGAATCAACCTGACAACACCGCCACTGAACATTGATCTCAGAGACTACTTCACATCAAAGAATACTTTCGATGTCAACGTAGAAACATGGGACAACATTGATATTAACGTAGGATTTTAATTTCACATTATATTATATTTCTATTTTTTCATTCCTTTTGTTTTATAACTTAATTATTAACCAAAAATTTTTACAACAATGAAGAAAGTAATTTTATTCGCTGCTATCGCAGCACTGACAACAGTTTCTTTCACTTCTTGCAGCAATGATGATGACGTTGTAAGCAGTGGTGCAGCCGGTGCTAAAAGCATTGTGTCATTCAATGTGAATCAGGACAATGCTACAGGCACCCGTGGTACAGCAACAACCGCTGAAAACTTCCTCTCTCGTATCAACGACTTCCAGGTGCTCGGCTACTATTCTGACGGCTCCGGTAAGTATGTAGGTGCTGCCGCTACCCCCGCCGCTGGAATTGTGATCGATGGTGATGGCGCAGGTGCTTGGACCTACCACACTGCATCTGAACTTCAGTACTGGCCCTCTGGCAACCTCGACTTCCAGGCTATCACTCCTTCGGCTGACGCTTCGTTCGCTCTGGCTAACACCGTTTCTGAAGGACATCCCCGTCTGGTGGCTAACGTGACTGTTCCTGCTGCTGTAGCAGACCAGAAGGACATCATGTTCGCTTCTGCTACTGGACTGAATAACGCCGCTACTGGTACTCCCGTTAGCTTGACCTTTAAGCACGCTCTTTCTCAGGTAGTGTTCTCTGGTAAGGTTGCTAACCCAACCATTACAGCTGTCGTTGACGAGATTAGCATTTGCAACATTCACAACACTGGTACGGTAGGTTATCGCGAGGCCTTGGCTACTCTGAGTGCTGAAGCAACTGGAAGTGCTGCTTCGAACTTCTCTGTAGGTCTGATTGAGGGTGCTGACGCTGCTGCTACTGTTGCCGCACGCACTATGACTACAACAGATGCTAAGAACCTTACCAATGGTAACGGCGCTCTGATGATGATTCCTCAGACTCAGGTTGCTTGGACTCATGATGGTTCTGAGAAGGCAATTGCTAACGCAACTGGTTCTTACCTGAAGATCAAGTGTAAGGTACAGGACAACAACTCTGGTACTTGGCTGATTGGTGCTGCTAATGGTGAGAATGAGTTCGAGTATGTCTATGTTCCCTTCGACCTGACAACTGTTGCTTGGGAACTGGGCAAGAAGTACACCTACACGCTCGTATTCGGTAACGGCTCTGGCGGTTACGACGAGGAGGGTAATCCTCTCACCAACCTGGTACCCATCACCTATACCGTTGCAGCTGCTGACGACTGGACAGCCGTTGATGGTGGTGAGTATGCTTTCTAAGCATCACCTGACAGTATGACAGGGAAGTCAACCCTGATGATTCGACTATCAAGGTAGATTACGTGGCGGGCGGGGCTTCTTAAAATCCCGTCCGCCTTTTATCTTTTCTTAAAACAAAATCACACGACAATGAAAAAAATAAATATCATAGCAGCTTTGATAGTTGCAATTCTTACAGCATGCTCAGAGCAAATAGAAACAAATGAAGAAACTAATAACTTAACAACAGATCTTATCACCTTCACACCAATGGAATTTGGTGCATCGGATGTGACAAGAGGAACACAGATAACTAAGAATACTATAACAGAATACGGTGTTAGCGCAGCTATCTATCCCGCAGCAAATACATTCTCTACTGCTGCGTGCGGCTCATACTGGTTTAACCAGACAATTATAGCTGCAACAGGGGAAAGTGGACACTACTGGCCTGGTAATGACTACCGCCTGTCTTTCTATGCATATGCACCAACTAATACAACAACACTCTATCCAACGAACAAGAACAAAACAGGCTATCCGGAATATACCTATACTGTACCATCTGCAATAGCAAATCATGCCGACTTTATCACAGCAAATGTCACAAACATCAGCGGGGAAGCAAGGACAGAACCTGTAGAACTTGCTTTCTCACATCAATGCGCAGACATATGCTTTAACATATATAACCAAGGATCGGATAATATCACAGTCCACTCAATAGCAATTGCTGGAGTTAAATACTCAGGAACATTCTGCGAAGGGAACGATCCGAAGTGGACGCTAAACGATGCGGTTAACTCAACATCTGTGAATCCCTTCCTCCTTTCACTCGGAACAGTCATCGCAGCGGAAGCTACTGTTGACGTGACTGGAACAACAAACCATTTCATAATGCTACCCCAAACAATAGCTTCAGGCACATCAGTATTCGATGTTGATGCAACAGTGAGTGGGGTAAGAAAACATTATTATCATACTCTTAAAACAGACCTGACTCTTCTTCCTGCGAAATGCTACACATTCAAGCTGACACTTGGAGAAGGTTCGATGATTGTTGATGAAGAAACAGACGTCCAAGACTGGGAGGTAGAAGTTAAGTATCTCGAAGTAAAGTCTGTTGGAACGAACAATACATGGACACAGCCAAGCATCAACGACGCACAAGACCTTGGCATCGAAAACTGGGTTGAAGAAGAATAGATGATAACGAAAACGATAACATATACAATATCCCACCAACTACCTTAGCCGAAAGCAAAAAGGACATTACAGAAATCATTAACAACATAACATCTGACATCTATGAACATCAATCATTCACTCATCACAAAAACAAAGGCCTTCCTCCTTATCACTCTCTTTATCGTTGATGTAGTCATTGTCTCAGCCTGCATCATAGGGATGTTCTCGTCATGCAACAACAGTGACGAAGAAGCAGAGACAAACGCAACGGAACAAACGCCTGAAACAGTGACAATACATGCCACAGTGCAGAAATGGGAGGACAGTACAACACGCGCCTCTTATTCCTCTGTCTCGGAAAACTCGGGAAACAAAACATTCTCAACGACATTCCAAAGTGGAGACAATATAGGCATCTTCGCTGTTGACGAAGATGGTAGAGTGGTTATAGCTAACCAAAAATACACCTATTCAGGTTCTTCCTGGACTACAGAGAATCCTACAGAGTATTCTACCTCACTCAGGACATACACCTTCTTCGCATACTACCCCTGGAAAGAAACACTCACAGGAGCACCAGAGATAGACAGCAGACCGGATATAACGTCTGCTGAAACATTCTTTCAGACAGCAGCGGATGAGTGGTATCCCGCCAATGATCAAAGCACGCAGGCTTTGTTCTCAGCACAAGATCTTATGATCGCCAAAGGAACAAACAGCGTTCCATACTTCCATGAGGTGCAGGTGACATTCACAATGACACACCAGATGGGACTGCTCGTGACAAAAACATCATTACCATACTATAGCGAAGATGACCCGACAGATACATGGAACGTGGACCAAGAGTTTACAACGAACATACCATATATAAGTGGCGGTTACTGCTATTACTTCGCCAAGCCGAACGTATCAACAACTCTCGGAACAAAGACAACTACAGTACAGGCAGGCCAAATTGAACAACTTTACTTTACAAATGGAGAACCCTCTAATAACTAAATGAGGAAATGATGGATAGTTACAAATATACATAGTATATAAACTTTTATATTAAACATAAGAACATGAAAACAACAAATTATCTATTACTTTGCCTCATGGCTACCATAGGCATTGCATCATGCTCTGAAAATGAAGAGCTAACAACAGGTTATGTTGATGATGGCACCGGACTAAAAGTTGAAGTAACTGACGAGTTTGCCGCAGCTGCCACACGTGCCGCCTATAACGGTTTCCCAGCAACCACCTTCGAGGAAGGTGATGCCATCGGTGTATATGCCTTCAATGGTTCATCCTACGTCAGCAGTAACATCAAGTTCACACGCCAGTCTGACGGCTCATGGACTCCTGCGTCAAAGGTAATCTATAATCCCGATTACACCTACTACGCTTACTTCCCATGGCGATCATCATCATATACCCCCAGCACCGGAGGTACGGTTGATGCTGTCGATACCAAGTTTGCAAGCTTTATCAGTGACAGCAATAACTACTTCTGGCAAGCCAACCAATCAACCAAGGCTGGATTTACCTATAGTAACCTAATGATTGCAAAAGGTATTGTTACTGGTACTCGCACTGTAAAATTCACTATGGCACATAAACGAGGACTGGCCATCGTCAGCAATGCAGTTAATCAGTGGTACTACTCTGATAATGCAGGAACAAAGTATAATCTCACACCTGTTTTCTCAGGTAACATACCTTATGTAGATGCTGATGATGCTACGGGAACAAGATACTTCTTACTGAAACCTAATACAACGACTTCTGTAGCCGGTCTTTCCCTTCGAGCTGGAGCAGGAAAATACATGCGTTCCGAAGGGATTGAAATGACGGGATCGCCAAGTTATACGTATTCCACATCTACAAACTCTGGAAGCTCATGGAGCAGCTATAGTTCAAGTAGACCGTCTTGGTTGACTATCACGGCCAATGTCGTAGACGGTGAACCTACTGAATTTAGTGCTTCTATGACTAACACTAAAACAACATCAACATCTAAAGGGTCATTCTCTAACAAAGTTATTGTTGAAAACCTTCACGATGCTGCATTGAAAGCCGCTTCGCCGGTGTCTAACGTTGATCTTTCAATGAGAAATAACGATGGAACGCCCAGAGGTTCACGGACTACGGCAAACTGTTACCTCGTACATGCTCCTGGTACATACAAAATTCCTTTAGTATATGGTAATGCCATCAAGAATGGCGATGATACTCAAACGACAGCCTTTAAGACGACACAAACATCTAACACCTTACAGCAACTTAGAAACCATACCGATGCTGCAATAACAACACCATGGATTAAAACACAAATCGGCTCATGTCCTGATGGTGCCAAGTTGGTTTGGGAAGATGTTCAAGGCATGATTTCTTCTGTAGGTATTGATACCAGTGATAACGGTTACCTTACATTTACCGTTGATGCAGACAAAATTGCTGAAGGAAATGCTGTCATCGCAGCAACGCTTGGCGGAACTGTAGTATGGTCTTGGCATATCTGGGTAACTACAGAAACATTAAACAACACAACGGTAGTTTCAACAGGTTCACACAATTATACCGTGGCTCCTGTTAATGTAGGTCAAGTAAATACAGTAGTAGGTTCAGGAACTATATACGCTGGCTCTATGTGTAGAGTAAGAGTCACTGCTAACGGCGTTACTCTTGAATTTGAAGTAACACAACCTGACTACACGGAAATGACAACGGTTATGCCATATCCAAGTCCTTATTATCAGTGGGGACGTAAAGATGCCATGTACCCGCCAACCGGAGCATATAATTCTGCTGGCACACTGATTAACACCTATACAAGCGGAACAACTTTGATTACTGCTACATCCGCAACACCTGGTGCAACAATAAAAAATCCTGATTATTGGTATTACAATAGTTCTAACTATGGCCCTTACGGTACTAATTCTACTTACGCAGGTAAGTATAATTATTGGGATATGAATCAAACTTCAACGGGAAACATATCAACAAAAACGATTAAAACCGTTTATGATCCATGTCCTCCTGGTTTCTGCGTACCAACGAGTAACCTTTGGTACTTTATATCAGGAAATAGTGGAGGTAGCCGCTCTGATGCTTCATGGGATAATACAACCAGAGTGAAAACATGGTCTGCAACCACTTATTCTGCAAACACCACCGGGCCCGATTTACTTTTCCCCGCTTCCGGTCTACGTAACTACGGCAGTGGCTCGCTCGGCAGCGTTGGGGGCTACGGTTGCTACTGGTCTGCGTCAGCCAGCAATAGCTACTACGGTCACTATCTCGTCTTCGATTCGAGCTACTGGTACTGGAGCAACTACTATCGCGCTTACGGCTTCCCCGTCCGGGCGGTTGCCGAAGAATAAATTATTAAGTTTCTCGTTAAAATACGGCTGGCCCTTAAAAGGCCAGCCGTTTCTTTCTCGGCTTTGCCGAGTCGGCGCACATGAAAATAACGACATTAACAATAATTAACCGTGACAATCTGCACTTTATTTTAGTTTTTTATTAAATTTGCAATTTGAACTTCATTCAAAATTCAAAAAATGACTTTCAAAGAAAAATTAGAAATTGAAAAAAACAATCATTCTAAGATTATTCTTTTTAATGATAAAGGTTTGTTCTATAATCTAATAGAACGATCTGCATATTCTTTCTATACAAGATTAAAACCATTTAAAGTACACGTCAAAACAATCAAGGGGATTGAAATACCAATAGTATATTTGGGTGTACCTGTAGGTAAAAGAGAAGAATATCTGAAAGGGTTGACAACAACAACCGATGAGCAAGGAAATATAACAGCGCTTCTTAACGAACCAATAGATGAAAACGATTATCAAGTATGGAAGAAGAACATAATTGATAAATACCTTGCTCAAAAGACATCTGAAGTTCAACAGCTAAACTCAGAGAAGTCGAATGTAGAAACGATACAAGAAAACATTCTCATACATCAATGTATTCAAGAAATAAAATCGTTGAATATTGCATCAATGACTCCAATGGATGCAATGCTATATCTGAATAGCTTGCAACAGAAAGTTAAAGACATTAAGCTATAACGTATGTCAGAAATAAACTCAAAACCTAAGAAACAGAAACGTGACTGGGATGCCGAAGGCAGTCTTCCCTACGAAAAAATACCAGCATACAAAGCAGCATATGATTTCTACAAGGAATGCCAGTTCCGCTTCCGGAATGTTCCTGTCAATGCAAGACCTATAGCCAGAGAGGTCAAAACAAAAATAATGAGAATTCTGGTGTGTATTGTGCATGCCAGACTTAACATAAATGTTTTAGGCTCTCTGCGGGAGGCTGTTGACCTCTCTATAGAAACTCAAATCATGCTCAGAGTTCTCGTAGAAACCAACTCTTTGACTAAAAAAGATTTTGCAATGATATCTCGATACTCTGATAGTCTTGTCAGACAAATGGTAGGATGGAGTACAAGCGAAGAAAAGAAAACTACGCCACAAAACCTGTTTTCAATGCAAAATTAGTTTTATAACATAAAGGAAGAGTCCCATAAAGCAATGGGAGAGATTGTAACGGGCCACGATGCCCGAACAGAGTTCCCGCAAATTCAGTGGCCTACCTCTTAGGATAAAGTCTATTTGGTTATGGTACACCAGTCTGGGGTTCCTGTCAAGGATAAATCACCAAGATACTCCGTGTCACGGTGGTTTGTGGTTTGGTAAATACCATCCCACTCCCCATTCAATAAAAAGGCCACCTTTTCCCCGCTTCCGGTCAACGTAACAACAGCAGTGGCTCGCTCAGCAACGTTGGGAGCAACGGTTACTACTGGTCTGCGTCAGCCAACAATAGCAACAACGGTCACAATCTCAACTTCAATTCGAGCAACTGGAACTGGAACAACAACAATCGCGCTAACGGCTTCCCCGTCCGGGCGGTTGCCGAAGCATTTGCAAGCTCACGGACTCTTCCTTCCTTATTGTGCCCACATAATGGTCATCACCGAGGAACAAATAAGGGAAGACTTATATCTGGCCTATTTTGATGCAAGAAAAAACAAGCGCAACACGCTTGCTGCGCTTAATTTTGAAGTATTCTTCGAACACCAACTTGAAGATCTCTACACGGTACTCGTTCGACGAACATACCAACCACTACCAGCCTACTGCTTTATAACTTTTGACCCAATACAACGTGAGGTATATGCCTCACAATTTCGAGACAGGGTAGTTCAACATATGCTGTTCAACTACTTAGCACCTCTCTTCGAAACTCTCTTCATTTACGACACCTATTCATGCAGAGAAGAGAAAGGTACTCTGTTTGGAGTTAAACGATATCAACATCATCTAAGGTCTGTAACCAACAACTTCACTAAGGAAGCATGGGTGTTGTATCTCGATTTATCAGGCTATTTTATGTCGATTGACAAAAAATTAGTCATCGACACCGTCATGTACGAGGTTTATAAACACCTTAACCGAAGATCACCTGATGGAAGGCTATGGAATGAAAGGATAGATCCTGACTTTGTCAAATACCTGATGCACTGTCAGCTTGACCGTAACCCGTCAACTGACTGCATCCGAATGGGAAACATCCATAACTGGGATGGACTGCCGCACAGAAAATGCCTTGCTTTCAGCCCTGAAGGAAGAGGTATCGTCATAGGCGATATTACTTCGCAACTTTTCAGTAATATCCTTCTGAATATCTATGACCAATGGGTCAAACGTGTCTTGAAAATCAAACACTACGGTCACTATGTCGATGATATGTTCCATATGCACCAAAGCGAACAGTTCCTACTCGATGCCATACCACAGATAGAAGACTTCCTGGAAAAAGAAGTACACGTGAAAGTGAACCACGACAAATGGCGACTGCTATCTGCCTACAACGCTAACCAATATCTCGGAGCTTATGTTAGACCATACTATGTCATGCCACGACAACGTACTATCAACAAGTTCTGCAGAACTATGAGAGAAGTGGAGTATTCTCTTATCTTTGATGATCTATCCGTTGACGAACTAATAGAGATAAGAGCAAAAATAAATTCATATTGCGGACTTCTCGGACACTACAAATCATACAACCTTAAAAAGAAATATCTGGACCACCCAGCATTTTACACATACTTCACATTCAACAAAGGCTTTTCAAAAGCCATACTAAGACCAGAATACGGAGGAAAAGAAGTTTATCCCTATGAATGGTATAAACCATATTATGAAACGACAGGTTTGAATAGCCAAGTGCTTTTCAATGAAAACCCCTTATATAACTTCGACCATCTTGGATATACTATAAACGAACAGAATGCCATGCTTCTGCTGTAAAAATAAACTTATTGACATCAGCTTTTCTCATATCAACCAAAGATGTAACAAATAACACCGCAGAAGAAAAACACCGGTTACGTGACGAGAACGTCTTTTTGCGTGAGGTTCCGGCACTGTACTTATTCCGAAATTGGAACCCAGAGAATGTCACGGGTCTCTTGGCGGGTAGTCTTTCTTGATGAGAAGAATATAGGCATATACTCCTCATCATGGACTGAATATGACATAATTCAGCGCACCGAAAGACAAGCCGCTAAGAGACCTTCTCGCAACATACTCCTGCTTCCAAATCCTTA
>JAEEGL014625984.1_pt1 | contig 12661 bp, 4 predicted proteins | sample 9134231 | NCBI WGS metagenome assembly JAEEGL01 (sample SAMN16246548, study PRJNA631951) | gut metagenome | biome: gut microbiome; feature: rumen; material: fiber-attached | host: Bos | place: Iran: Karaj | collected 2018-10
ACTCTCTCCACCTGCCAGCTGCCGATCGGCTGGTTGAAAGATTCAGCACCCTCAAACATCCTGCTCATATATTTTACCGACGAGGTGTTCCATCCGCCCAGCGGCTGATTGAACTTTACTGCCTTGCTAAACATTAAATTCTAATCCTACATCGTCTTTGATACGAACCTAAAATGTAGTAAAAATGCGTGTAAAGCGTTGATATATAAGGGATTGGAGAAACAGAATAAAATCGGCAATCGCCAAAATACAAGACAAATGCCTTACAGTCATGTTACTTTTTCACCATGGTTCAATTATATGCCACTACACTATCTAAATAATTGAAAAATAAAGAAAAATTTAAATATGTATAGAACTGCTGATTTTTGGGTAAAATCCTACCATAAATGACTAGAAACGAGACACCTCCGATTAACGAAAATCTCCAATACGATCAAGAAGTTTACCTAAAACCAGCGTCTTCAATACAGCAATCACTTAGATCTTCTTAGAATGGAATATCATCATCCTTTTCCCCTATCGGTTGGTTGAAAGAACTTGCACGATCGAACATACTGCCCATATCAGTAACATTTGATGTATCCCTGTCTCCTATCGGCTGATTGAAGGATTCGGCACTGCTAAACATACCGCTCATATCCGTAACATTTGAAGTATCCCAGTCTCCTATCGGCTGGTTGAAGGATTCTGCGCCCCAGAACATATAACCCATATCCGTAACATTTGAAGTATCCCAGTCTCCTATCGGCTGGTTGAAGGATTTAGCGTCTCTGAACATATTACCCATATCCGTAACTTTTGAAGTATCCCAGTCTCCTATCGGCTGATTAAAGGATTTAGCCTCACAGAACGTATATCTCATATCAGTAACATTTGAAGTGTCCCAGCCTCCTATCGGCTGATTGAAGGATTCTGCGCCCCAGAACATACCACTCATATATGTAACATTTGAAGTGTCCCAGTCTCCTATTGGCTGATTGAAGGAGCTGGCACAATAGAACATACCGTACATATTCGTTACATTTGAAGTATCCCAGTCTCCTATCGGTTGATTGAAGGAAATTGCACGATCGAACATACTGCCCATATTGGTAACATTCGAAGTGTCCCAGTCTCCTATCGGCTGATTGAATGAATAGGCTTCTTCGAACATATGGTTCATATCCGTAACATTTGATGTATCCCAGTCTCCTATCGGCTGGTTGAAGGATTTAGCGTTTCTGAACATATGGCTCATATCTGTAACATTTGAAGTGTCCCAATCTCCTATCGGCTGATTGAAGGAACTAGCACAAAAGAACATACAGGACATATTGGTAACATTTGAAGTGTCCCAGCCTCCTATCAGATGATTGAAAGAGCTAGCATATTTGAACATTTGATTCATATCTCTAACATTTGAAGTGTCCCAATCTCCTATCGACTGGTTGAAAGAACTAGCACCATGGAACATCTCACTCATATCAGTAACATTTGATGTATCCCAATCTCCTATCGGCTGATTAAAATAAGAATATATACACTCATAGCCTTCGCCTTCATCAAAATCGACAAGTACACCATAAAACATACATCTCATATTAGTAACATTTGATGTATCCCAGTCTCCTATCGGCTGATTGAAGGATGTTGCTCTTGAGAACATATATTCCATATTAGTAACCTTGGAGGTATCCCAGTCTCCTATCGGCTGGTTGAAGGATTTAGCGTCACTGAACATATGGCTCATATCTGTAACATTTGAAGTGTCCCAATCTCCTATCGACTGGTTGAAAGAACTAGCACCATAGAACATGAAGCTCATATCAGTAACATTTGAAGTGTCCCAATCTCCTATCGGCTGATTAAAAGGTATATCGATAAACATCGAACTGAACATATAGCTCATATCAGTAACTTTTGAAGTATCCCAGTCTCCTATCGGCTGATTGAAGGATTTTGCTCCAGCGAACATACAGCTCATATTAGTTACATTTGAAGTATTCCAATCCCCTATTGGCTGATTAAAGGATTCAGCGCGCCAGAACATTTCGCTCATATCAGTAATATTGGATGTATCACGAAGATTTACATATTCTAAATAAGGTTGGCCACTAAAAGCACTGGCTAAAGAGTGAACAGTCGGACCTAAAATTATTTCAAACTCAATTCTTGTTAGTTCAAGTCCCCAGAATGGATTGGTTCTTTCTTGAGATTGTTTCCATTCATGTTCCGCCTTGATGCGTTCATCATTATCTTCAATCTTCCAACCATGAAAACCTTTAGTAAACTCATAATTAATTGTAAGACTGTCCAAATCGTTATTTAGAATAGCATTCCGCAACTCATCAGTAATATCGTCCGGTGAATTAAGTACAGGATTTCGTCTTTCTCCTATCAATTCAAGAAAAAATCGGGAAAAATCAGGTAAAGGGCACAAACTGTAACTTTCAAAATCTCTTAAATTACCGGATAAAAAATGCTCATATTCTGCTTTGTCGGATTCTTTCAGTTCTGACAGATAAGTTCTAAACTCGGATATATTCTGATAGATTCGATCCCCTATTTTTAGTTCCATATTAGGATTCAGAACCGAACAAAGTGTAATAATTCTAGATTTCAAATCGTACTGTTTAAGGTCTGCTAGTTCAAACAGTTTGTTAATCAAATCACCTTCACTGTTACGATCCATAATAGAACACCATTCCGGAAGGTAGTATGTTATTTCTGCATACTTATCTCCGAGTTTAGGATCATTGAAATAACATGAGTTTAATAGACATGACGATAGGTCAGTCAAATTTCCGAAGGCTACATTTCTCCAGTAGAAATTTTTATCTCCGGCAATTTTTTCAAACAGAGTCAGAAATCTGAAATATGCAGGATCTGTTACACGGGCTTCTTCACAGTCCATTGCAAGATCAGCCAAATCGAATAAATCTTGTTTCTGGAAGAAAGCGGAAACAAAACCGCGTCCGATCTGTTTTCTTCCCTTTACCCAGTTTGTACCGAAAGCATACGTAAAATCTGCCAGATTGCATAGTCTTACCCTTTCTTCACGATCTGTGATGAAATCATAGGGAACTGAAAAAACTGTACGGGGATCCTGCTGATTTTCAAACCCGTTCATCTCTCCCGGAACAGGCATCTCCTCACCGTTAAGCCATTTTTCGATGTCCTGCCAGTTCCAGCGGCGATTTGGATTGTCTGTTTTTCCCCGGTTGCTCAAATCCTTGTATGTAAGCCCCTGAATGAGCAGTTTAAGTCTCTCTGGAAAATTTTCTGAAAATGGTATGTTCTGCACTGAAGCGTATGCCGCCATCTGATCTTCAGAAAGAGTTCCTGCAAGTGCAAACGGAGTGTGTCCGGTGAACAGCTCATAAAGAGTTATACCAAGGGAATAAAAATCCGATTCTGCAAGATAAACATTATTAAAGGTCTCAGGAGCCGAATATTCCGGTGACATTCCGGTTTGGGTTACAATCACTGATTGTCCTTCTGATTTGACAGAACTTATACCGAAATCAATTATGAGAATTTTACCACCGTCATCAGCAATCATAAGATTGGATGGTTTGATATCCTTGTGTACGATTCCGTTCTCATGCAGATATTTCAGTCCGCTACTAACACACGGAACAATAACATCTCTGATTTCATCTGAACTGAAAGTTTTACCGGCAAGACTGCCGTTGGCAAAATAAGGAAGAATGACAAAAGGGTATTCCTGCACTGTACCATAATCATGAACTTCAGCGATATATGGAGATTTAAGTTTTGACAGAGTTTCAACAATCTCAGGCTTAACAGCATCTTTTCGGCGGTAAACCTTGGCTACATGGCGGTTGCCGTTTTTATCAGTACAAATATAGAGATCGGCTTCACCTGACTTTACGTTCATTTTCAGTTGAACGATATACTTACCGTCAAGCAAAGACTGACCCTCGATATTTGGAACATTTGATGTAAAGTTAGCTATATTCAGCTTCGTTTTATTCCGATTGCTATTAAGTTTGGTTTCCATTTTTGTTTATTTAATATCCATACGATTCAGAGTTCTTTCACAACTTTATAATAAATTGTTGAAGCAATGCATTTTATCTATATGAAATGGCGTATCTTCGAATGAGAACTTTTGTTTCCGATTCAACGGAAGCCGTATTAATTATCATCCCAATTCACAGAATAATTTGTTCAATTTTGTAACATCTGACGTAAAAAATTAATTATCCGAATCAATCGGACTGACACTGATGAAGTAATAAGTAAGAAAGGAGTGAAAGCTATGTTCAACGAATGTTTTTCAGTACCCAAACAGATGTTTAACATTGCACTACTCAGTCAGGATCTTCTTTTCCACTGCATAGGCCTCGCATAATTCATCACAGGATCGCTCACCAGTTCTATCCTCAAGAAGAGGCTCATCGTAAACCTTCTTGATGTTATTGGCCTCTTCTCCGAAGTTATCTCCAGTTTCATTTGACTCCTTTACAACTATTCACCTCTTTAATTTTGTATTGACCAGTATTAGTTAAAAATCACCACCTCCCTTCAAAATAAAATCTCGTAGCGTGTTATCAATTTTGATATTAACTTTTGGTCTCGGTAATTTCATTCCGGATTTATTCTCAAAGTATGATTTTGCTAGTTCTACGTTAACCGTAGATTTTAATGCATCAAACCGTCCAAATTCATTGATATTATTTTCACACAGATGCTTAGTCATCATGTCCCTCAGCAAACTCTCATCCAAGCCCAAAGCTGTAGCTAATTTATGAATTTGATCATTTTTCGCATTTGATGCGTATTCAGTCACATAATCCATGAATGATTTTCCTTCTGTAATAACAACATCACCGCTTTGAATATCATGAAGAAAGATGTTTGCATATTTTTGCTCTTCCTGTGAAAGAGATGCAAAAGTTTTGTGAAGTTCCTCCTCTGCTATGCGCAGTTCTTCTGCTCCAATACCGGTAGTCAGTAGTAATTTGGTATATTTTTCAAAGCGTGAATTCATATAGTCAAAATCAATTTTACCGGTATCAATGGTCGTTATATAGCCACTTAAATCATAAGGAACCTCGGTTTTTCCTCCGTCTCCATCTCCACCTCCATCTCCGCCGGACAATTCTTTATACCTTTTTACAAGAATAAGATATGTTGTCTCATCAAATTCGACAGATATTTGTTGATCGCAACCAGTATCTTCATTTTTGATGCAATAATCCAAATGATTCCATTTAAAACCTTGAATTTTTGCCGCTTCAAGATGATCATTTAATTTTCTAAATAATTCAGCAAACTTTCTTTTTGCAGCAACATCTGAAGGAAGTCTTTCAAAATTTTGTATTTTCTCTGTTCTATAAAGTTCTTTAATTTCTCTAAATAACGAATTCATTTTTAATAGATTGCTGTACAGTCTCTGTACGAATAACCCCAAAGGCTTGTCACCAGAATATAATTTGATTGCCGCATCCACATTCCTTTTCATTGTATGCGGTTTCCTATAATATTTTATAGTTCCAAACGGCTTATCTGGACCAAAAATTCTATTTGTTCTGGAAAATGCTTGAATAATATTCTCGTATTCCAAAATCTTATCCAAATATAGTGTATTAATCCATTTTGAATCAAAGCCCGTTAACATTTGATCAACGACGATTAAAAGATCTATTTCTTCTTCGGGTGCACGCTCAATTCTTTCATAAGGTTTTTTATGGGCAAGTCTCGCAGCAATATCCTTTTTCATTTTTGGAAACGAAGCAATGGTAAAATTCTGGTTATATTTTTCGTTATAATCGGATATAAGTTCAATTAAACCATCTTCCTTTTGTTTTATTTTCTCGCCACCACTATTATCGATGCTTGGGTCAAAAAGGGCAGTAACTTTTAACCGGGGTTCAGTTGATTTAAAAAGATGGTAATACTCCAAAGCCTCCGGGATACTACTTGTTGCAAAGATTGCGTGAAACTTACTGCATTGAGATAGAACATCCCAATTCCCCACGATGTCCTCCACTACCTTTGCCTGATGTATCGCATTTTTGTACTGGCCTATCGGCAAATAATCTTCTATGCCGTGAATATACTTACCTCCATCGGTATAGCTACCAGCCATACTCTTCTGCATAAATTCCAAATAAACTTTTTTCTTTTTAGGATCTTCTAGAGCCTCGTTTATCGTTTTTGACTTTGCCTTTTCTAAAGCAATAGCTTTTCGAACATCCTCATCCTTGAAAGTCAAAACCATATACGGGTCAAATGCTAGAACATTCTTATCGCGAATACCATCAGCAATGCTATACCTGTGCAGTTCTTTACCAAATACTGTTGATGTCGTACTTAATTTTTTTTGGTTTTCATCTTGTATCGGTGTACCGGTGAATCCGAAGAAAAGTGCTCTAGGGAAAGTATTTTTTATTGTTAAGAGCATTTCTCCGAATGTAGATCTATGGGCTTCATCAACTATGAAAACTAGCCTTTTTTTATTGATTGTTTCAATATCAGCAATCTTCAAACTCTCGTTTTCTGCACTTATATTGCTCATTTTCTGAATAGAAGTCACTATCAACGTATCAGCAGGATCAGAACTCTTAAGCTTTCCTATTAGAACATGCGTATCTTCCGTTTCTTGTACTGTATTTTCTTTCTGCTTTTCTGTAAGATCTGCTCCGGCAAAATTACGATATTCCTTAAGAGATTGCGTACCTAATTCAATTCGATCCATCAAAAAAACGACCTTGTCAGCGTCTTTTGATGTAGATATTAACTGAGCTGATTTAAAAGAGGTCATTGTTTTGCCAGAGCCAGTAGTATGCCAAACATACCCCCCTAACTGATCTTTATCCTCCCATTTTGTCTTAGCTACTTTGTCGGAAATCGCATTAGCCGCGTAGTATTGATAACTTCGCATCACTTTCAAAATTCCGTCAGAGCCATCAGCTACAGTATAGAACCCGATAAGCTGGTGGGCCATTGGTATAGACAGAAGTTCCGTACTTACTTGTTTCCAATCATTGAGAGGCTCATTGTTAAAATCTGCCCAATGAAAATAAAAATCAGGGTTAAACTTTCCGTCCGGACCAGGATTAGCAAAATACAATGCCTCATTAGGTTCCATAGCAACGAAGACTTGGATGAGTGAAAAAAGCCCCGTAAAAATACCTTCACCGGCATATTTCTCAATCTGATTTGCAGCTTGAGACACAGGGACACCACTCTTTTTTAATTCTAGGTGAATTACAGGCATTCCATTAATCAAAAGCATTACATCGCCACGACGGTCATTCATTATTTTAGACTTCGTTGGAAACTTTGGCTGACGTACAATTTGGTATACACTTTGTCCAGCCGCAATTTCTAATCTATCATAAATTTTAAGCGATACCTCTTGCCCATAATGCGCTTTGTCTTCAGGATTATCACGAATGATAGTGACACTGCCACCATTTATAAAACCGTTCAAGCGTAGAGGTGTTTTTAACTCTTCAATTTGCTCTAGAATTTGTTGCATCTCTGTATTCGTAAGCGGATAATCATTTAACCTATCTATCGAACGATTATTTTCAAATAAAATCTCAGCCCAGTTTTTTATTAAGTCTTCTTCTGAAGGATAGTTTAATATGGAAGGAAGATTTAATGCTGGGGCTCCTTGCCAGCCACAGCGAGTCCTAAGCAAATCAATCAAGGCTTGTTCAAAATCCGATTCTTTTTTAAAAATCATACTTTCCGTCATTAAGTCCCACCTTTTTATTTCTAAACAAACATTTTCCCAAGCATGGATTTCTTGATATTTTTTAACTTTTCTAACTTACGCTGATGAAGGGTAATAAGGTTGTCAATGTTCTTGAAAAATAATCCTATTTTAACTTGTTCGTCCAACGAAGGGATTCCTAAAATAAAATCACTTAAGTGTTCCTTTGTGATTGTACTAATAGTGGCTCCCCATGCCTTTTCTTTCTCTTTTTGAAAAAGCTTTTTTATAGATTGGGCAAAAAAGATTTTATCTATAGGAATTCGGTATGATTCAAATATCAAAATAGTTCTGTCTACAAATGCATCATATTGAGTTATGGCAGTCCTACCTATACTTGTTTCTATACTTCCTTGTAAAGCAACAATTACTGTTCCGGCCTCTACGAATCTACTCTTACTTTCTGCAATTCTACTAATGTGCGTTTTAGTGTCTTGATTGAGTTCTAACCCCATTCCAATATCGGCGACTTGAACAAAAGGTTTCCCTCCATTTTCGTCATAAAAATCTGGATTAGTATATGGCTGAGGAAAAGATCCTCTTATAAAAGAGGCAATATCTTTTAACTTACGCTGTTCCCAAGCGTCTGTAAAACCCTTGAAACGAATTTCCGGAAATTTTTCACCATTTTTCGGGAACATTTTTTCAAGCATGGATTGTTTTAGATTTTTCAACTTTTCATACTTACGATGATGAAGGGTAATAAGGTTATCGAACTTATGAAAAAAATCCCCTATTTTAGATTCTTCTTTAATACTTTTAGGAAAAAGAATGTCGTAAGAGGATAATTGAGGAACTGTAAGTTGCGGTACTCCTGTAGATTCAACAATTACACTGTGATTATTAATCGCATTTTCTAAAAAATAGCAGTCATGATTTGAACGAACCGCAAGAAGTCGAACAACTGGCGTAAAATCAAGTACTCTTGCCTGTGCATGACCGACGTCACCGCGTCCCGTTACTGTAACAGCAGGAGCTTTAACTCTGTAATAATCATTATAATATCCAACAATCCCATCGTTAGTTAAAGCATTAGCATAGATAGGATATTTACCATTATCAGTAACCTTATTTTTATCAATATCTCCGCCAGCTAATATTTCGATAGATTCATCTCCCAACTTACGCTGTTCCCAAGCGTCGGTAAAACCTTTAAAACGAATTAACGGCTCTATGATTTTACTCATCTAACTTACCTCCGAGCATTTTTTGAAGTTCTAATAGCCCTTGGGTATCATATTCTGCACCTGATAATTCATTTATCATAAAAGATAACTCATCCTCAACTTTTTCTGTCTGAGATTCAACATCATGCAGTGTTGTACTATATTTTTGCGCCAAGCCATCAAGCGAAGAAGATAACTCAGAAATAACTCCCTCCGGTAATTGCAAAAGTTCATTACACAGTGGGGTAATCCATTTGGCATACAACAATTCGTTAATAAGATTGTCAGATAGAGTTTCTATAGTTTTTTTTGTTTTTAAGTGTAACTCCGTAGATTTTTGTTTTATTATTTTCTTTAATTTTGTTTCTTTTTTATGGTTGGCTTCGGCTTCAGCAAGAATTGAAAGCACATCATTAGATGCATTCTTCGCCTTTAAAACTTTTTTTACTTCCCCCCAAACAAAAGCTGTATTATCTCCATTTACAAAAGGTTTGTCCTTTTCATCATCAGGTAATAAATCTAAAGCTTCTTCATATCTAGATACGATTTCATTCAATTTATTTTCTTCTGTTTTTAATGCAGATAAATCACTTGGTAATAAATATGATTGAACCAGTTCAAATGGAAGTACGTGACCAATCCAGCCATCTTGAACTTCCTGTTCTTTACCATCTTTCTTTTTTATTACCATATGAGGATCAACCTGTCTTACGGCTGACAACCCTTCTGTTTGAATTATTTCGAGATCTACTGCTATTTTATTCCATTCATCGTCTAATATCTGATAACCTTCGTAAGCATCCACCAATGGAATCTTATCGAGTCTGTTGAAGATATCCTTACATAAAATAGACTCTTCACTAGCTATATTTACATTCTCCATAGCATCGATCAATTCTTGTTTCAGATAATCAGAAAAACCATCAAAAGAAGATTTATATTGCTGAACAAAGTTCTTTACATCCATATTCTCAGAAACGCTTGTTTTTACATTATCACTTTGTAAACTAGCGTATGAATCGTTTTTCCATGAAAAAATTGATTCTTTCAAAGTAGGAAACGCTTGCCAATAACTAGAAAATTCAGAAATTTCTGATGACGGAATACCACCAAACATCGTTGCATATATATCCCAACTTTCAGCCTTTTCAGAGGAATCCACGTAACGAGGTATATTCAAATTGTATTCATTAGCTCGTATTTCATCACGAGGAACTACACGAGAAAATTTCGGAACGTCAATTCGTTGAGTCACAACATCAACGATCTTTTTGATATCAGACGCTCTGAGTTTATTATTTTTACCTACTTTCTCAAAACCTTTAGAAGCATCTACAATCAATACATCAGTACGTTCTCTTTTCTGACGTAAGACCATTATAATTGTTGGGATACCGGTCCCGAAAAAGATATTGGCGGGAAGTCCTATTACTGCGTCAATATGGTTATTTTCAATCAAATTTTTTCTTATTTCACCTTCTTCATTTCCTCGAAACAGAACTCCATGAGGAAGAACTATCGTCATGATTCCGTCCCCTTTAATATGATACAAATCATGAAGAAGAAAAGCATAGTCAGCTTTACTCTTTGGAGCCAGACCAAAGCGCTTATATCTAGGATCTGAATCTTTATCTGCAGGATTCCAATTCTGAGAATATGGTGGGTTTGATACTACAGCATCAACATATAATGGATCGTAAGTTTCAGGCTTGCCATCTTCAAAATAAGGCCAGTCATCTTCTAACGTATCTCCATTCCTGGTGACAATATTATCAGGAATGATCCCCCTCATTACCAAATTCATTCTAGTAAGGTTGTAAGTGTTCTCCTTTAACTCCTGCGCGTAATACTTAATTTTATTACTATCATTTGTGTATTTAGCCACGGCCTTACCAATGTTAATTAATAACGAACCAGAGCCAGATGTAGGGTCATAAATTTTAATGTTTTCTTTATCCTTTAGATGATCTGCAACGATCTCTGACATCAGTATCGATACTTCATGAGGGGTATAGAATTCACCTGCTTTCTTGCCAGCGTTAGCTGCAAAGTTAGAAATCAAATATTCATAAATAAAGCCGAGAACATCATAATCTTGCTTTCCGTCCATTGGGATATCTTTTATAAGTTGGAGCAAATCGCTTATCGACTTTGTTCTAGACTTATCAGTATCGCCTAATTTTGATAATCCTGTCTGTAAGGTTACAAAGATGCCATCAAAAACTTTTTTATGATTTCCATTTATGAGTCTACTAAACGCTGATAAAGCATCACGAACACAAACAACGGAAAAGTCACTTCCCATCTTAAGCCAAGTAGAAAAAAGATTATTATATGCAATGAAATATCCAACGTTTTGCTGAACATTAATAACTATTTCCTCATCATCCTCAGTTAGAGTTTCCAGATCATCATCAGAATAACCAATTTCTTTAAGGTACTTAACTTCTTTATCAGAAAGAAACTTATAAAAAATAAACCCCAGAATATAATCTTTATATTCATTTGCTTCTATCTTGGAACGCATCTTATTGGCTGATGCCCAAATTTTTGAAGCGAGTTGTTGCTTGTTCATAACACTGTCCCCACGGATATTTCTTTGTTGACTGAAAGAAGCGTTTAGCTGTCATACGTAACTGCGCCGATATTATCACAATAAAAAGGCATAAAACCTAGCACAAGATAGCAAAATTCATAGAACCACGACATAAAGAATAATTATTAACCATTTTAGCCGCAAGAACAGAGGAATTTTCACACGCGGCTCAAATCATCTTGGTCTTTTACCCCTATCACTGATTTCATTATTGATATATTGGGATACATTATCATTTCCCCGCACACATCCTTACCCATTCTCCATGTCAAAATTTATACACATTTCGCTATTAGTACAATAATTATTCTAACAATTATCAATTAATCGTCACTTAGCCCCAAAGGTCGTTTTATTTTCACACGGACTTCCAATAAACGTGTACAATCAGCCGCTCGCATTAATTGTTAAGTAGATCACATTTTTCAAAAGCGCGTTATCCAAGCAGACACCCTTATCGATGTCTGCTTTTTTGTTTAATTCTTGACCAAATGGATGGAACAACTCCTCCAAACCGTCAGATTTCACCGGCTCTTGTGGCTACTAATTAAAAAGCTAAGAGCAATACCTATTTTTTAACACTCGCCTACGTAAGCTCATCAAGTTGCAAATTGATGAGTGCATGGCTGAAACAGGCGAATTTTTATTAACAGTCCGGTGTCATGCACCACTGGTCACTTCCGAAACGGGGATTAAAAATTAAACAGATCAAAATCGTTGCACAGCGATTGAGAAAATTTCGTCACTTTCGGAGATCCGGCCGGATCAATCAAAATGAATAAAACCAGGGTGAAATGAGATCATATAAAATGGCAGTCTACAAAAAGCATGGAAACTTCATGTACTGCCCGGAGCAGGATTTTGTGAATCTGCATTTCAAGAAGAAATACCCCCTTGCCAATGAGTTCAATGCCATCTGGTTCAATCCGGGATACAAGGAAATGGCTCCGCTGATGGTGCATTATCTTTCCTTCGAGAAGCCGTGGAATAAATTCATCTATCTTGATTTCCGTGCCTATGCCTGGTGGAAAAAATACCTATCTGCCTGCGAACGGGTGGAAACCTATCTCGACAGAGAGTTCATCAGTCGGGTGCGAAGTAACGTAAACAGAGTGAAATGACGGGCGGCAGAGATGTCGCCTTTTTTATTGGGAGAAACAAAAT
>JAEEGL014676959.1_pt1 | contig 12661 bp, 5 predicted proteins | sample 9134231 | NCBI WGS metagenome assembly JAEEGL01 (sample SAMN16246548, study PRJNA631951) | gut metagenome | biome: gut microbiome; feature: rumen; material: fiber-attached | host: Bos | place: Iran: Karaj | collected 2018-10
CATGGGTAGCGTCTACCTCGGTGTAACCCGGATAGTGATCTGTCAGACGGCTCTTGAACTCTTCATTCCAGCAATAGATGTTAAGAACCTTACCCTCTTCCTCACCGGAAATGTCTGTAGCTTCTACAGAAGTATCCAGTTCGTTCTGAGTAGGAGCTGCTGCCTCAGTAGCTGCCGGAGTATCAGTGTCCGGAGTTGCCGGGGTAGCCGGTGCAGCCGGGGTCTCACCGCAAGCTGCCAGAGAGCCCATTGCCATGATTGCTGCCATGCTGAGTGCCATCAATCTCTTTTTCATGTTGCTTCATACCTCCCAAATTGTTTGTGTGTCGAATGGCCCTTTTGCCACTCGCAAAATGGATTTTAACATAGCAAAATTCATTATTCAAGGCAATTTCTTATTTATTCACGTTTCCAAATCAATTTTGTGAAACACTAACAATGTAAGCGCTTCCGTTTTCATCATCTTCACAATCAGTTCATTTTTTATTCATAATCTTGTATACCAGTTCACAAGTTTGCCGAAAAATTCCGTATAATCGATAATCTGACCCACCCCTATCTATAATTTGTCGGGTTATTGTATGGACATCTGGTATAACATCTTATAGCGCATATTATAAATTGTTTCACGGGCGTGCTGACACTTTTTCTTGTATTTTTGACCCTGTTATTGTAAAATTTTAAGTATAAAACAGGTCCCGGCATATATGCCCGGACGAGGAGAGATGTTCCATGCAGGAATCCAGTTTTACCCGACTTAATCACAAATACATTGCAGGAATGCGTCCGATCCTTCGAAAGCATGCTCTGTATTCCGATACCACTTCAAATTATGTCTCACCGGCACAGCCATCCGGCTATGATCAGGTGCAGATCCGCTTCCGTACCCACATCAATAACGTAGATAACGTGATCCTCGTAAACGGTCCGGAAAAGATCACGATGCAAAAGACCGACCGGGATGAGCTTTTCGATTATTATTCCACCAAGATCCAGATGGAGAATGAGCCGTTCTCCTACTATTTTGAGATACATACCGGAAATGTATCCGTGTTCTTTGATACGCGCGGTGTAGTCCGCACCCCGGATGAACACTTCAAATTCCGTATCATCCCCGGATTTCAGATACCTGCCTGGGCGGAAGGTGCCGTTATGTACCAGATCTTTGTTGACCGTTTCTGCAACGGAGATCCTTCCAATGATGTGGAAACCGATGAATACAGTTATATCGGCGAACATACCGTAAAAGTAGATGACTGGGACAAGTACCCTGCTGCTATGGGCGTACGCGAGTTTTACGGCGGCGACCTGCAGGGGGTTCTGGACAAGATGAGTTATCTGGAGAAACTCGGCATTGAAGTGATCTACTTCAATCCCCTGTTTGTATCTCCTTCCAATCATAAATATGACATTCAGGATTATGACTATATCGATCCGCATTTCGGCCGCATCGTAAATGACAGCGGGGAACTGCTGGCACCGGGCGATCAGGAGAATACGCATGCATCCCGCTACATCAACCGTGTGACAAATCTCGAGAACCTGGAAGCCGCTAACGAACTCTTTGCAAAAGTGGTCGCTGAAGCGCACCGCCGCGGCATCCGTGTGATCCTGGATGGTGTTTTCAACCACTGTGGTTCTTTTAACAAATGGCTGGACCGTGAACGGATCTACGAAAATGCCGACGGTTATGCCAAGGGTGCCTATGTAGATGAGAACAGTCCGTATCACGATTTCTTTTATTTCCATGACCGTCACAAATGGCCCTACAACGGCACTTACGACGGCTGGTGGGGGCACGATACCCTGCCGAAACTGAATTATGAAGAATCCAAGGCTTTGCAGGATTATATCCTGCGCATCGGCCAGAAATGGGTATCTCCTCCTTACAATGCGGACGGATGGCGTCTGGATGTAGCCGCCGATCTGGGACATTCCACAGAGTTTAACCATATCTTCTGGCAGGAATTCCGCAAAGCCGTCAAAGCTGCCAATCCGGATGCCATCATCCTGGCGGAGCATTACGGCTCACCTGCTGCCTGGCTGCAGGGAAATGAATGGGATACCGTGATGAACTACGATGCTTTTATGGAACCGCTGACCTGGTTCCTGACCGGTATGCAGAAGCATTCGGATGATTTCAAGGGTGACCAGCTGAATCATACGGAAAACTTCTGGAATGCGATGATGTATCACAATTCCGATATGACGGCGCCTTCCATGTTCTGCGCGATGAATGAGCTGTCCAATCACGATCATTCCCGCTTTCTGACGCGTACCAACCACAAAGTGGGACGTACCGCAACTGCCGGCCCCGCGGCTGCAAATGAAGGGATCAGCACCGCTGTGATGCGCGAAGCCGTACTCTTCCAGTTTACCTGGACCGGCGCTCCCACCATATACTACGGCGATGAAGCCGGCGTATGCGGCTGGACCGATCCGGATAACCGGCGGACTTATCCCTGGGGACACGAAGACCAGGAGATGATCGACTTCCACCGCAAAATGATCCGCATCCGCCGCAACTGTCATGAATTCAAGCATGGCTCGATCAAGGTGTTGGGTAATGACCGCGGTGTGATCGCCTTCGGACGTTTCGACCGGGAAGGACAGTCTGCCGTATTCATCAACAATAACGACGGTCCGGTAACGGAAGAATTCCAGCTCTGGACATTGGGCATCCGCAAAAACGCCACCTTAAAGCAGATCATGCTCACGACGGAAGAAGGCTTTGATGACAGCGGCGAAGAATACTGGCTTGAAAACGGCCGCATCACCATCACTCTGCCGAAGCATTCCGCAATGATCCTGCGGCATGCGGGAGACGGCGGACTGCATTTCTGAAACGATCACAAACACAGATAATCGAACAGCCGCCCGGCCGGGCGGCTGTTTTTACAGTATCTTTTCCAATTTCAAAACTTCAAAACCGTCTGCTTTTCCCTTCAGTTTTATGGTGCCTCCCAGGGAAGTCGTTTCGATCCGGTCCCCCAGGGCATCCGCCACCGCGCGGCTGATATAGACTGTCCCGCCCGGCGCATTTGCTTCCAGACGCGCCGCCGTATTAACGGTATCGCCGATCGCCGTGTAATCCATATGCCGCTCGGCCCCCATATTACCGACGATCGCCGGTCCGAAATGAACCCCAACACCGACCCGGAATTCTTCCCCGATCTCTTCCTTCAGTTCATCCGATACTCTGGCTGCGCCATCCACGATCGCCTGTGCCGTCTTGACAGCATTGTACACCGCATCGTCCTGCGGCAGAGGCGCGCCCCAGAATGCCATCATCGCATCACCAACGAACTTATCCAGCGTTCCTTTGTTCTCTTCCACGCAGCCGCTGGCCATTGTTAAATAATGATTTAAGATATAAACCACTTTTTCCGGTTCAAGTCGTTCGGACATCGTGGTGAAACCGCGCACATCCACAAACAGGACCGCGATATCGCAAAGCTTGCCGCCGAGGGATAACGCTCCGGTTCCTTCCTTCAGGATCTCCCGCACGATCTCCGGCGCTACATACCGCTCAAACGTATGTGTGATCTGCTGCCGCTCTCTGGCTGCCTGTATGTAATGTATGACCACGGTGACCAGATAGATGACCAGCGCTCCCGCAGGCAGCCACAGCGGATGCAGGATGTATCCAGCATCATATACCTTGACGGATATCAGGACCGAAATACCGATCAATGCACCGCAAAGCGCCGTGGAAGGGATTAGTTTCCAGCGGAAAAACAGGATCCCCGCAACGAAGCATACCGCAAACAGCACGATATACTGCAGCCGGTCCGATATTTCCCGGGGATAGTTCTGCGCCAGGAACTGCTGGGCTTCGTTTGCCTGAAACTCCACGCCGTACATTGCCTCCGCACGATCGATCGGAGTGAAATATGCATCCTGCAGACCTGCAGCATACGGTCCTATATAAACGATCTTGCCTGCATAATAACTTGGCGGGATCTGCCCTTCCACCAGATCTGCAAAGGATTGGTCATAATAATCGCCGGGCCTGCCGGTAAATGCTACATAAAACTGACCACGCTTATTACTCTGCGGCGGATTGAATTCCTCTCCGCGGCCCTCCATATATTTGCGGACGACCTGATATGCCATGGAATAGACTCTCTGCTCCGGCTCAATGTACAAAAGCCCATGGCGCATGATCCCGTCATCATCATACATCGCATTGATATGCCCCTGGGTCGTTACTGCCTTCAGCTCATCATATGGCTCTTCATACTGTACAATGCGATAATCATCCCACTGCAGGGAACCGTCTGCTGCTTCATACCAGCCGGGATCGTATTTCGCAGCCGTTGCCGTCACCACACAGCCCAGATCCTCTGCCGCCTTTGCCAGATGCGCATCCGCCTCCGGATCGGTCTGCATCGAATACAGCGTATCGATCGCAACCACGGCCGGTTTCTGCTCCGGATCGGAATTCAATGCCTCCAGCGCCCTGGCCATGATATGCCGGTCCCAGGTATTGTACGGCCCCAGTTCTTTCAGCGAATGTTCATCGATGCCGAACAAAAGCACCTCACCACTCATATACTGCGGTTTCTGGTATAGATGATCCTGCATCCACTGGTCCGGCCAGTCCAACACCCCCAGCATCACCAGGAGAGTGAGTACCAGGGTGATCAAAAAGGAATATAAGATTGTACGGATATTACGTTTTTTCATAAACTAAATTACCCTATCGGAGCTACCGGAAATGAAACATAGATCACTTCATCATAAACCATATCCAAGCCGTCTGATCCCGTAATGTGCAGTTTGGTTGCATAACTGCCTCCTGACTCTCCCTGAACATCAATATGCCCTTCTCCTGTGCTGCTGTCGATATTGCTGTCGTTGAATTCGATAAGTCCTTCCGTTGACTCAGCTATATTGACATAGTACATTTCGTCAGAATTCAGACCGGACAGTGAAAAATGGATCCGCATCACCTCCGCGCTCCTGCTCTCCTGTGTTCCGACGGTCAATACCGGTGCCGTAGACGCTTCCACTACCGTTACCGTACACGACGCTGACACCGCAGGATCCACTGTCGATGTAACTGTGATCGTGGTCGTTCCTACTGCAACACCGGTGATGGTAACCACTTTGTCACTATCCGGTCCGGATATCGTTGCCACAGAAGTATTCGCGATACTCCAGCTTACGCTGTCATCCGCATCCTCAGGATCGATTCCCGAAATCCATACGAAATCCATACCACCCTCGGAGATCGTAAAGGATGACTCATTTAATTCCAGTGATGTCGGTGCTTTGACCGGTGTCAAAACCGTGATGCTGTGCTCTGCCGTTATTGCGCTGTCATCCTTGGATGTCGCAGTGATCGTCACCTCGCCTTCGGCCAGCGCAGTAACCATTCCGTCATTAACCGTTGCTACCGCAGGATTGCTGCTCGTCCATTCCACTTCCTTGTTGGTCGCATTTGACGGCATCACCGATGCGCTAAGGGTAATGGTATCATCCACATAGATCACCTCATCACCGGTAATGGTAATCGATGTTACCGCTACTTTCTGTACCGTCACGGTACAGGTAGCTTTTACGCCGCTGCCATCTTCTGCTTCTGCAGTAACGGTTGCCGTTCCGGCGCTCTTTCCGAAAACAATGCCTTCACTCACCAGCACGACAGATGTGTCACTGCTGGTCCAGCTCAGCTCTTTATTAGCTGCATCTTCCGGTGATACCGTTGCTGTCAGGATCTCTTCCGCACCCACATTTAATGTCAGCGTGGTCTTATTCAGCGTTATTCCCGTTACGGCTACCGGTTTTACAGTAATTGCACAGGAATCCGTCAGACCGCCGTCCTCTGTCGTCACGGTAATATCTGCCGTCCCCGCTTTCAATGCCGTCACGACACCATCCGTCACCACTGCGACCGTTTCATCACTGCTGCTCCAAGTCACTTCCTTATTGGTAGCATTGTCCGGCAGGATTTTGGGCTCCAAAGTCAGCGTATCTCCAATTTCAAGCGTTTTGCTATTCACATTAAGCGCTATTCCCGTTACTGCTACCGGGTTTACCGTTACACTGCAGGTCGCGGTCTTTCCGCCATCCGTAGTTTTAACCGTGATCGTTGCGGTTCCCGCCTTCTTGGCCGTCACTACACCGTTGCTTACTGTTGCCACAGTCGTATCGCTGCTGCTCCAGGTCACGGTCTTATCGCCCGCATCGTCCGGCGATACTGTCGCTGTCAGGGTTCCTTTCTCTCCCACTTCCAGCGTCAGCTCGTCCTGATCCAGTGTCACGCCTGTTACTGCTACCGGATTTACCGTCACGGTACAAGTAGCTTTTACGCCGCTGCCATCCTCTGCCGCTGCAGTGACAGTTGCCGTTCCGGCGCTCTTTCCGAAAACAATGCCTTCACTCACCAGCACGACAGATGTGTCACTGCTGGTCCAGCTCAGCTCTTTATTGGCTGCATCTTCCGGTGTTACCGTTGCCGTCAGGATATCTTCCGCTCCCACATCTAATGTCAACGTGGTCTTATTCAGCGTTATTCCCGTTACCGATACAGGTTTGACTGTTATACTGCAGGTTGCCGTCTTTCCGCCATCAGTAGTTTTAACAGTGATTGTTGCAGTTCCGGCCTTCTTTGCCGTTACTACACCGTTGCTTACTGTTGCCACAGCCGTATTACTGCTGCTCCAGGTCACAGTGGTATCTTCCGCATTTGCCGGTGTGATCTCGGCAGTGAGTGTTGCGCTTTCTCCCACTTCCAGCGTCAGTTCGTCCTGATCCAGCGTTACGCCCGTTACTGCCACCGGTGTAGGGGTCGGCGTTGCCGTCGGAGTCGGAGTAGGAGTCGCTGTGGGCGTAGGTGTTGCTGTCGGCGTTACCGTCGGGGTTGCCGATGGCTTCGCTGTCGGCGTAGGTGTTGCTGACGGTTTCGCCGTAGGGGTTGCAGACGGCTTCACGGTCGGTGTTACCGTCGGGGTCGCGGACGGCTTCACGGTCGGACTCGGCGTTGCCGTCGGCTTCACAGTCGGTGTTGCGGAAGGTAACGAATTCTTATGATCATCCCCCTTCGTCGGTGTCGGGGTCGGAGTGATCGTCGGAGTCGGTGTTACTGTCGGGGTTGGCGTTACCGTCGGGGTAGCAGTTGCTGCCGGCGTCGGGGTGGCGGAAGGATCTCCGTTCCCACCGTTTCCGTTACCGCTGCCACCACCTTGCTGACCGGCATTTACCGTCGTCGGTGTTGCTGCAGGAGAAGGCTTGCTGCTTCCGTTTCCATTTCCATCTCCATTTCCGTTTCCGCCTTCTGCTTCTTCTGTCGGTGTAGGAGTCACTGTCGCTGTCGGACTTGGTGTTGCTGTCGGGGTTGCTGTTGCCTCCGGCGTCGACGTTGCTGCCGCCTTCAATTCTTCTCCGCGCACACGGATCTTTTCCGGATCCCACCCGGTCTCTTCGCACACCTTTTCAAACAGGTCTTCATGCCCCGGTTCCAGCAGGAACAGGATCACCGGCGGATCGATCTCCTCCTCTTTCACATCTACCAATCTGAAAGCAACGGTTTTTTTCGGATCGTCATCATCAATAAGATACACATATACTTTCTGCCCGGCCTGTACGGTGGTCGTTTTTTCTGCGCCGGTAAACGGATTAAAACCGATGATCTCTACTTCACCGGTCGTCAGTAAAATGCCGTCCTGACCGTCTTTCTGAACAAAAACATAACCAGAGGTACCGCGGATACCTACGATCATCGTGGATGTATGCACCTGGAAGGACTCGTCATCCTCCAGTTTCTTATTCACTTCAAAAAAGAGAGACCCCTCTTGCAGGTTCAGATCCAGTTTCTTTCCATCCTGAACAAACTCAGCCGAACTCAGTTCCTGCAATGTTACCGCTTTATTATCATCCAGGCTGATGGAAGCCAGACTCTCCGCTTCCGTAGAAAGCCGGTCACCGCTATTCAGCTTCAGGTTGTTCACGATATCCTTCTTTACCCCGCCCGATTCCAGAGTAACGATACCCTCGATCCGCAGCAGGCGCATCGTGGTTGCCGCAACCTTCTTCTCTTTCCCAAACAGCAAAACAACAGCGACCGCCGCAATGATCACGACCGCTGCTGCCACTCCTCCTATGATCAGCCCCTTCTTTTTTCCCATAATGCCTCCAAAAGGATCTTAGAAAAGGTCCTTTCAAGTTTATATTTCAAACACTTCTCCTGCTTTTGCAAAAGAAGCCCTCGGATCTGTCAATGCATTTTCCATCTCCCGCAGTTTCGCATCGGAATGCCGCGGATCATGATGCACAAACATGATCCGTTTTGCCCCGCTCTGCTCCAGGACTTTCAATCCTTCCGCAACCGTAGAGTGCCCAAAGCCCTTCATACGGGCATATTCTTCTTCCGTGTATTGGGCATCGTACAAAAGCAGGTCTGTATCATGCGCAAATGCTGCCAGCTCTTTCTGCTTTTCTTCCGTATGCTCATAGTCCGTTGCGTATACCAGCGATCTGCCCTCAAAATCCAGACGGTAGATCGTAGACCCGCCCGGATGGTTGGATTCCATACCACTCACCTGCACACCGCCGATCTGCATCGGCAGCTTCAGATCATGAAAGATCACTTCGGAAGGATATTTCTCCACACCTACCGGCCACAAAGGCGGCGCCATCAGACGTTCCAGCTGTTCTCTCGCCGAAAGCCCCTCCCGTTCCTGCAGATACATGTCTAATGTTTTGTCTGAAAGTAATACCGGCGAAAGCGGCAGCCCCAGAATATGATCCATATGCGAATGCGAGAGCAGGATCGACACCTCTGCCGATCCTGTATTCGGCGCACGCAAAAGCCCGCTTCCGGCATCCAGATAGATTGCCTGTCCGTCCGCTTCCACCAGAATGCAGGCTGTTGCACCGCCATACTCGCAAAACTCCGGTCCATCCGTCGGGATGGATCCCCGTACCCCCAATATCGTAATCTTCATGTCTTTATGTCCCTTTCTGTTTGCCAACAAACACCTCATCCGGCCTTCGGCCACCTTCCCCTCAAGGGGAAGGCAAGAAAGGTTTTCTATCCCTCGTATACTACTTTATTGCGCCCGGTTTCTTTTGCCGTGTACAGGCGTCCGTCTGCAACTGCCACATTATCCTCGATCGATTTTTCCGGATCAAAGGTTGCGCAGCCGAAACTCATGGTCAGGTTGATGATGTTGCCCTCCGCGTTGCACGGACTGTTCATCAGTTTCACACGGGCTTCCTCTGCCTTCTGTACCGCCTGTTCCAGAGTGGTATCCGGCATGAGCATAATAAACTCCTCGCCGCCCCAGCGGTATACACCCATATCCTCGCCGGCAAGTGACTCCAGTAATTCCGCAGTAAACGAAAGCACCTCATCACCTGCGTTGTGCCCGTAGGTATCGTTTACACGTTTAAACTTATCGATATCGGAAATAAACATGGAAAGCGGCTTATCACTGTGCAGTACCGCATCGTACTTTCTTGCAAAATCCCCGTAAAAGCCCATACGGTTTTTCAGTCCGGTCAGACGGTCATGCAGCGATGCCTCATGGAACGTCTCCGCCTCCAGCGCGATCCCGCAGATGATGGCTGCCATGGACAGACTGCGCACATCACGTTCCATATCAAAACCGCCTTCCAGCTTGTTGATGATCTGGAATGCGCCGATATACTCACCGTTTACATTCGTGACCGGCATCACGAGAATGGACTTGGTCACATAGCCTGTCTGCTTATCGACATTCCGGTTAAAATCCGGATCGTTGTACGGATCGTTCGTTACGATCACCCGTTTTTCACGCAGCGCTTTGCCTACCAGTCCGGTATCGTCCGGAATGATGATCCGGTCCGTACCGGTCGCGGAGGTGGTCCACAGCTGATGTTTTCTTTTTTCCCATTTCCAGAAACTCGCGCGATCCGCGCCTGCCAGCACTTTGCCAAGCTCCGTCAGATACGTAAAGATCTCGGAATGATCTCTTGTTCTGGCGGTGGACATCCCCGAATAGATCCTGTCGCAGATGTCATAGATGTCTTCCAATACTTTACTGTCGTTTTCCTGCATCCCCAAATACCTCCTCTGAAACTCTGAAAAAATCCATACAAATACGCTATTATTTTATCATACAAACCTCTCGCTCCGCAATGAAAACGAGCGGTTTATACACTTTACTTTTTGTTAAAACGGAACACATTTCCCTTGTCTTCATCACTCATCGAGCGGATGTAATCATAGTATTTCTCCGTGACAAAATCTGCCCTTCCCTCATCGATGATCTTTGCAAACTGTTCCACAGCTTCCTTACGCCGTCCCAGGTGGAACAGGCGCACGCCTTCACGAAAATCCGCTTTGTTCTCTTCCCGTTTCTTGCGTTCGTTTTCCTCCAGGCAGTCCAGGATCTCATACAGGCCGTTCACATCATTAACGCCCGCAACCTGCACCATCCCCAGATAACGGCGGCTGAACATATCCGGATCGGCCATACGGTCCAGCGTGTCCTTGGTAACGATCATCGCCGTGTGATACATCTTGGTCAGTGATTCCAGACGGGAACTGATGTTGACCGTATCCGAGATCACGGTACCGGAAAGACGTTCATCTTCACCGACGATACCGATACTCGCCATACCGGTATGAATGCCTACACCGATGTTGATATCGTGCACATGCAGTTTTTCCGCAGTTTCGGGATTCTGCACGATCTCACGATACATCCGGATCCCCGCCCGGATCGCTGCATCCGGTTTCTCAAAGAGCGCCATGACCGCATCCCCGATATACTTGTCTACAAAGCCTCCGCATTCACGGATGATCGGGCCGGCGATCCCGTATACTACATTGGCAAACTCAAAACTTTCCTTTGCCGTGAGCATCTCGGAATTGATGGAAAACGAACGGATGTCGCAGAAGAGGACGGTAAATTCCTGACTCTTAGCATCCCCCAGGGCAAGATCGGTGATCTTTTCCTTTCCCAGCAATTCCCGGAACTTCTCCGGTACAAACTTGTAATAGAACTGCTCATTCCGATCTTTTTCTTCAAACATCTCTTCCAGATTCTCTGCCATCGTATCGACCTGTCGGCAGATCTCGCCCAGTTCATCTTCCGACCGGCTTTTCATGCGGAAGGCCAGATCTCCGTCCGCGATCCTGGATACCGCATCGGTAGCCTTTCGGATCCGCAGACTGATCAGAAGGGAGACCAGTACGATGATCAGTATCAATCCTGCCAGACATGGGATCAGCGTCTTCATCAGGATCTGCATGACCAGCGCCTGTGTCACACCAAGTGAATAGGTATCCGTGCTCAGTACCATATAACCGGCAATCTTTCCGGACGAATCGCGGATCGCCGTAGCGGCAACGATCATATCTTTTCCGAAATCGCTGTACCACTGTGCCGCTTCATTCTCATCCAGATCAATGATATACAGACTGCTGTCGCTGTTTTCCCCCAAACGGAAAGCATCCAGATAATCCGGATACAGATAACGGTCAGCCACGGTAAACGGGATCCCGTTTTCTCTGGTGTCTGCAACGATCATCGCATACCCGCTCTCCGTCGGAACACTGATCCGCAGATCATAAATGCCGCTCCACCAGTTCCGGTTATGATCCAGCGTATTCAGCATCTGCGTCCGCGCTTCCCGAAACCACTGCGGATCCGAAGCCGGGTCTGCGATAACACCGGCCAGTTTATCCCCATCCACAGCTTCCGCGCTCAACTCACATACGGCTGCCGCGCCGTCTTCTTCTTTTTCAAAATAGATCTCCAGATACTTTTCCCCGATCACCCGACAGATTCCGATCGACATGATCGTCAGTACAGGCACCATCAGCATCAGCAGCTTCAAAAGCAGTCCTTTGCGTACAAAGACCAGAAACAGGATCAGAAAGACCAGCGAAGCTGTCCAAAGCAGCATGTTAATAAAAGGAAGCAAGGTTGCCAGCACATTTTTGGCCGGCATTGTATACGTTGTTTTATGTGCAGCAAGCGTCTCTCCGTCCCAGGTGACGATCTTTCCGCCAAAATCCAGATACAGTACCCCATCCGCACTCTTCATCTGTGTTGTCGTCATTTCCTTTTCCCAGAACAGATCTGCCCCAGGATTTTTGGCAAGCGAATTCAGATCCGCAACCTGCGTCATCGTGCCGTCCTGTAACATGTACAGCTTGTCCTGCCGGTATCCGGCTGTCACATAAAGTTTCCCATCCAGTTCCGCCGCAGCGCCGATAAAATCACCGGCTTCCGGATCTGCCGCCGAAGCACTGCATTCATATACCGTATCGATGAGCTCGCCGGCATCATTGATCCGACGTACCATACCGTCACTCTCCACCAGAAGATAATCCTGATCCAAAGCGATTATATGTCCTGTAAACACTCCGTCTTCCGGTACATACCGTCCCGTCGGTATCTGGCTGTCCGTCGCCGCATCGATCTCATAAAAAGAAACACTTTCAGAATCCGTATAGCAAAAATGCAGTGCCCCGTCCCGGAAGGAAAAAGCACAAAGTCTCGGGGTACGTGTCGGACGATCCTCCGTTTCCTGATAATCGATACCTCCGACATCCATAAAACGTTTTCCGTCCGCAGAGATCTTCAGGATCCGCTCGCATTCGATCGCCGCATTATTTCCGGACCAGCTGACATAATGCAGATACATTTCGCCGGCATTTCCA
>JAEEGL014711756.1_pt1 | contig 12661 bp, 11 predicted proteins | sample 9134231 | NCBI WGS metagenome assembly JAEEGL01 (sample SAMN16246548, study PRJNA631951) | gut metagenome | biome: gut microbiome; feature: rumen; material: fiber-attached | host: Bos | place: Iran: Karaj | collected 2018-10
CAAGCTTTCCGTAAAGATAAATTACCATGTTGGAAGGCTGATAATATTTTTTGTGATAGTCCTTTACGCTCTGCCAGGTAACGTTCAGAATATCTTCAGGTTTTCCGCCGGTGATAAAAGAGTCTGTGCTGGCAGGATACAAAAGTTTACGCAGATTGTAATAGTGAACCATGTTTTTATTGGACATTACTCCGATAAGCTCATTATAAACAGCCCCTGTAGCAGAAATCTGACCGTCAGGAGAATCAAGCACAAAACGTACAGCCTCGCGCTTAAGGTCGTTTTCCTGGGTAAGAACTATAGGATCGAAGATTCCGTTCATGTAAACGTCCAGGCTTGCAAAAAGCTGGTCTTCGGAAAGAGATGCAATCGGATAGCAGGTAAAAAGCTGGTAAGTCAGGGCATTCTGAAAAGTATTGTAGGTCTGAGCGCCCATCTGGAAGGTTAAATTTGAGCTTGGGTATTTATTTGAACCGGCAAGGCAGGAATGCTCAAAAATGTGAGGAAGTCCTACATCATCATAAGAGCGGGTCTGAAAAGCAAGGTTGAAAGCGCGGTTTGTATCGCTGTTCTTCAACCAGACAAGGCGGGCACCTGATTTTACGTGCTCGTAATAAAGAACCTGAGTTCCCGGCGTGTACTTGTATGTTTTAAGATTACGAAATCCAAAGGTTTCTTTTGCAAAAAGTCCTGTAAAAAGAGAAAGGAAAGCTAGCAATAAAATAGAAGAAATACGTTTATTTTTCATTTTTCAACTCCCAAAGTTTTTGATTTACTGCATCAAGCTCCAGATTTGCCTTTTCTTCCTGCTGATTGAGATTTTCTTCATCTTCAAAAGAGGCCGAAATCTGTCGGGTGTGAAGGTCAGAAAGCAGGGCTTCAAGTTCTGTCTTCTGCTTCTTAAGGTCGCTTACAAACTTCGGAGGGCGCCCGCCCTTCTTTCCGTTTTCGCGGCTGGCAGCAACCTTGGCGTTGCTTTTCGAGGTACCGTTATATTTGTAAAGCATATCAATCCAAAGCTTTAGGTTTTGTAATTCTGACTTCATCTGCTCGCAAAGAAGAGCCCCCTCCCCTTCCGAACCTGAGCTTTCATAAAGCTTCTGCTGAATTTCTTCCAGCCGGGCAATTGATTTTTTTATTTCATCAGTTTTTCTAGACATCAGCTCCTCCCGAATTTTTTATTTTATCTCGCGGCTTTTATGACAGGCAAAATAAAGAATCTGCTTTTCCTTTGCCATCTGCTTTAACAAAACCAGTGCGTGATTAATTTTTTCATCATCAAGATTTACAAAAGGGTCATCAAGAATTACAGGAGGCTTTTCTTCCTTAAAAAGAGCATCCACAAGCGCCATTCTGGAACAGAAATTCACTAAATCCTTATAACCGTCACTAAGATACTGGCTTTCACGAAGCTTTCCGTTTTCATCTACGCAAACCTTAAGCTCTGTATCAATCACAAGCTTTTTGGAAAGTGAAGCATCCGAAGCTCCTCCATCAACCATTGAAAGATATTTTGCAAAGCCTTCCTTCATAGGGTCGCTGTAATTTGCATCAAGATTTTCTTTTGCCTGTTTTAAAAAGTCCATTGTCTGTAAAAGAAGCTGATGTTCGCAGTTTTTTTCTTGTTTTTCTACCGCAAGCCGTTCAATTTCGCTTTCAATATCATCCTTTTTTTCTATAAGCGAATTGTTATCAGCCATCTTTTTCTGGTAATCTGCGCGAAGGGCAATTCTTTCATTAACCTGATGATTTATTGAATCAAGCGCCGCTTTAAGCTGCTCGTTCGATTTTTCAGGCTTTTTAAGGGAATCAAAGGCTTTTACATCATTCTGAGGATTTGCTTCAAAATCACGCACCTTTGTCTCAGCCTGTCTGATAAAGGCGTCTGCATTTTTCAAATCATTAATTCTATCGTGCAGTTCCTGAACCTGGGCCGGATAATCCAGAGTTTTTTCGGTCTTATACTGGGACAGAATCTGCATAAGCTTTTCTTTTTTTTCTGCCTGAAGCTGAGAATTCTGGCTGCTGGCGTTTATACGCTTTTCCAGTTCAGAAAGCTTGTTCATTTTTTCATTTAGAATTTGAATTTCTGTTGGAATTGAAGAAATATCATCTGTCTTACAAAAGCGTTTTACAAAAGCACGGAGTTCATTTTCATACTCAGAAGCCATTTTAGGCTGAGCCTGAAGCCAGTCAAAGTGCTCTTTTGACTTTTGCAGGAGCTTGGAATAGCGGTCAAACTCAACTTCACGCTGAATAAGGGCTGCAAGTTCTTCCGGATTTGTTTTTGCCCCCCGACCGCTGATAAATCCCAATACAAAAAAGAAAGCTGCAAGTCCAAAGGCAAGTGCATAGGAAAAGAGCGGAAGACCTTTTACAAAGCAAAGAGAACCGCAGACAATGCTCACAAAACCAAGTCCCATAAATACCGCAGGAAGAAGAGACTTTCCTTCGCCAGCCGGCACTTTTGAAGCAGCTCCTGCTCCCTTACCCGATTCAATGTCTTTATCAGCGAATTTCTGCTTGAGCTCCTTAAAATCAGCCTCTTCTGCAGCCGTAAGTTTTTTTTCACCCTCCTGCTGCTTAAAAAGCCTGTATTGGCCGTCAGTCTTGAGGCAGGAATCAATCTGATTTTTTGAAGGAATATCACCCGCAAAATAATTTTTAAGACTTTCGTACTGGTCTTTTTCACTCTGACTCATCTGCCCGCTTTTAAGATTAGCTGCAAGGGTCGTATAGGAACTTGAAATTTCATCAATTTCTTTTAAAACACTTGTCTCAGGTACCTTTCCGTTAAAGAAATCTTCAAGTGCCGCCTTCCCTCTTTTCGCCTCTTCCAGATCCTTTTTGAGCTGGTCGTAGCGTAATTTTCCTTCGTACTTTGCAAGCAGTGTGAGCTCGCGGGTCATAGCCTGCTGTTCAGCCTTGTATTTTTCTATTTCAGAGCCCAGGGCAGCAGTCTTTTTTTCATAATCTTCGTTCTGAATTTCCTTTGCTTTAATTTCTTCCAGAGTTTCTCGGTCACTGTCAATCTGATTCTGGATTTCATAAAGCTGACCGATTTTTCCTTTTTTTGCCTTGAGGGCAGTTGCCTTTCTATCAAGGGCAAGCATGGCCTTATCAAAAGAAGCAACATCACCGGCTTCTACAAGATTATTCAGGCGGGCAGAAATATCTGTTGAGCCCGCAGGAGATTCACTAAGTACAAGGTGAACGCTGCGTCCGTAAGTTTCGCGGTTAATCCCAAAAAGCTCACTCCCCAAATCTGAGCTAAAATCTGAACTCGGGCGGTTAGTTTTCAAATCTCGGAGTTCAAAAGTATCATCATTTTTTTTAGGGCCAAAGGTTCTAGCCACAAGATAATTTTTTCCCTTATAAGAAAACTCAAGACTGCCACCGTATTCGCCGCCCTGCCAGGGTGCATATTTCAGCTTTTCGTTTTTTTCAAGGTCTTTAGAAGTAGTATATTCCATTCCATAGAACATGGCCTTTATAAAAACAGAAAGAGTTGTTTTTCCCCAGCCGTTTTCGTGAATAAAAGTATTAAGTCCGCTTTTAAAATCTACGTCGTAATTGCTAAGCTTTCCAAAATTTGTGATATGAGCTTTAATCAGTTCCATCAGTTCATTCTCCCCGCAAGAGAGCGGATTCCTGTCATTATAATTTTTGTTTTTTCCTCTTCGCTCAAATCTTTCTGAGCCTTTACCAGCCTGATAAACTCGCCTTTTAAGGAAACATCCTTTTCGTATTTTTCGTAATCAATTTTAGCTTCGGTCTGGTTTTTAAATCTGACAAAATAAAAATTAGAAGCCAGTGCCGCCTCATAAGAGTCAGTTTCAATTTCCGTATCTTCAGAAATTTCGCCGGTTAAATCAATCTGAAGGATATCCTTTGCAGAAATTGCAGCCGTTCGCTGGGCACAGGCCTTAAGAATTTCGTTATAAGTCATTGTGCCGTAAAGAGGCACTTTTATTTCATGAATCACCCGCTGAGAATTTTTTACAAACTGAGCTTCTAGCCTACCACCTTCAATATTCAAAAGTACAAAGCCCTTTTCTCCGCATTCATCAAAACCTCGTCCTTCAAGACAGCCCGGATAGCACCAGACTCCCCGGCTGTCCAGTTTTTCAAGCCGGAAGTTATGAATATGCCCAAGAGCCAGATAATCAATATTCTGATTTACAAGCTTTGGAAGTGAAATTACAGGCGCATCTTCTTTTGGCGCGTAATCTGCAAGCTGCCCGTGCAGCATAACGATATTCACCTTCTGAGAATCAAGCTTGAGCTGGCTGTAGGCGCTGGCTGGAATGGAAGATGCAAATTCACGGCCAGAAATTTCGACCTCGCCGTAAGAATAAGAAGTCCATTCCTTCTGGGAAAAAAGTTTTAGATTTGGATAGTTTTCTTCTATAATAAAGTTTTCATCATGATTTCCGCGAAGATAGAGAAAATCAATCTGTGGATGATTTGAAATAATATAAAAAAGTCTGTTTTTAAGGGTTTTATGCTGGTTTTTCCCTGTATCAAAAAGGTCACCAGAAATAATTATTGCCCGAACACCATTTTTCTGGGCAAAATCAACCATGCGGCCAAAAGCATCTACAATTTCTTCCCTGCGTTGAGAGGCTAGCTTTGAAAAATGCCCCTTCATTGCAGAATCCGCATGAATATCTGCACAATGAATAATTTTCATGTTATTATTTTAACCGATTTAAACACGAAAAAACAATAAAATTTTGCCACATGACTTTTCATGGTGTAAAATAATGAATGGAATTAAAAAATGCTTTTATATTATTACCTTCTTCTTTTTATTAGTTCGATTTTATTAACTGTTTTTTTCTTCGAAAAATGGGGACGCAACGTTTCCATATATCTGGCATTAATTTTTCTTTTAATTCCTCTTATCAATCTCTGTTATTTTAAATTTGCACTTTCTACTTCAACCTCAGAAGCGCTTCTGCTGAACGGTCTTTTGTACTTTCTGAATTTCGGATTGCAGTTTTTTAGTTTTCTCTACGTTTTTACCTTCTGCAAAATTAAATTAAACCGCTATATTACTTCATTTTGTTTTCTGCTTCTTTCTACCGGAATTGTAATTATGGCCTTAAGTCCCTGGACCATTGGAATCCTTTACAAACAGGTTTTTCTCAGGAACACAAACGGCATTTCCTATCTCAAAAAACAGTACACTTCTGTTCATACAATTTACTACTGCATTCTTATTTTCTTTATCATAATCGACTTTTTGATTATGCTGCTCAGCCTGAGAAAAAAGCATATTTCCCGCAGAAATGCCACAGTAATGCTTCTTTCTTACAGTATTATTTCCATTGCCTTTATTATTGGTCGTGCAATTGCTCCGGAATTAGACGTAATGCCTTGTTCCTACACAATTTTACAGATTATGCTACTTATCATGATTCGCCGTATCGCCCTTTACGATACAGACCTGATGGTAAGTATTGCAATTCACCAGAGTGAAACTATCGGCATTGCATCTTTTGATAATGAACACCGCTATCTTGGCTGTAATTCGATTGCAGAGCATTTCTTCCCGGAATTCAAGGAGCTATATGTTGATTCAAAACTGGATTCTTCAACCGAATTCTTTGCAACATTGAATGACTTAATGGATGCTGCAGATAAACACAAGGGAATTGCAGAAACTAACCTGAATTTAAAAAAGCAGAGCTTTAAAATCTCTGCTTCAAACCTTTATGTTTCCAGATTTTTTTCTAAACGTCATAAACCAGCCGGCCATCAGATTAAGATTGAAGATAATACCCGCGAACAGCTGAACCTGCGCCTTTTAAATAATTACAATGAAACCCTTTCAAAAGAAGTAAATGAAAAAACTGAAAAAATCGAAAAACTGTTGGAACAGTTTGTGCTTGGCATGGCAGAAATGGTTCAAAACCGAGACAACAACACCGGAAATCACATCCGCAGAACACGTCAGATTGTAAAAATCATGACAGATGACATGCAGATAGAAAACCGTCTGGGACGTTCAACTAATTTTTATGAAAGTCTTGTAAAAGCTGCACCTATGCATGATTTAGGGAAAATTGCCGTTGATGACCAGATTTTACGCAAGCCGGGCCGCTTTACCCCTGAAGAATTTGAAATTATGAAAACCCACGCTCAAAAGGGCGCTCAAATCGTAAGCAACATTTTTGAAGATTATGATGACCGTGAATTTGTTGAAATCTGCGAAAATGTTGCCCATTACCACCATGAACGTTTTGACGGTTCGGGGTATCCGGAAGGATTAAAAGGAACAAAAATTCCCCTTGAAGCCCGAATAATGGCAATTGCAGATGTTTATGATGCCCTTGTCAGTGAGCGCTGTTATAAAAAAGCTATCCCGTTGGATGAAGCCTTTCAGATAATTCAGGAGGGAATGGGTGTTCAGTTTGATCCTATGCTGAATTATTACTTCCTCCGCTGCCGGGAAAAAATTGAAGATTATTACAAATCCTAACCGTTGATGATTTTATACAAAAGTTTGTAAAGACTTTCTGCTTCCTGCTGGCTAAGATTAACACAGCCACCAATCTTCTGGGGAACAGAGCAGGCTTTTTCACGAAGAGCTTCTCCTTCCGCAGTGATTGCAACCATTACGATACGTTCGTCGCTCTTGCTGCGGGTACGGCACAAAAGATTCTTCTTTTCCATTGATTTTAAAAGCGGAGAAAGCGTTCCTGTATCCAGAAAAAGACGGCTTCCAAGCTCTGTTACCTTAAGTTCTTTTTCTTCCCACAAAACCATCATTACTATGTATTGTGTGTAAGTTAAATCCAACTCTTTTAAAAGCGGAGTATATTTGCGAAGTATTTCGCGCGATGCCGCATACAGCGGAAAGCAAAGCTGATTCTTTAATAAAAGGCAGTCATATTTAGATGACTGATTATCTGTGTCGCTCATTTTTTTAGTCCTCTTACATATTCTACCGCACTTAAGCCTGCAACACCACCTTCATATACGGCTTTACATACCTGTAAAAGTCCGCCGTTTACATTACCGCAGGAATAAACGCCGGGAGCATTTGTTGCCATTTTTTCATCAGTTGCAATACTGTCTCCGTTGAGATTAAGACCAAGTTTTTTAGCAAAGTCTGCACCACCGGCACTTCCAAGGGCAACAAAGAATCCGTCTACTGCAAGTTCGCTGCCATCTTCAAATACAACAGCTTCTACTTTACCTTCGCCTTTGATTTCTGAAAGCTTCTGGTTATTAAGCACAATTTTTTCTGCTGCCCCACCCTTTGCTTTTTCTTCTTCAAGAAGTGATTTTACTTCTGAATCATCCATTCCGTTTGTAAGGATAGTAACCGACTCTGCCATATTGGCAAGGTGCATAGCTTCTTCCAGCGCATAAAGTTTGTTTCCAAGTACGCAAACTTTCTTTTTTCTATAGAAGAAACCATCACAAACAGCACAATAACTTACGCCTTTTCCTTCGTGTTCCAGAAGGCCTTTTAGATTAGGACGAAGTTTTTTGTTTCCTGTAGCAAGGATTACCGCGTGACCTTCGTAGTCGCCGTTTGTTGCAGTCACCATGTACGAATTCTGACTTGCCATCTGAATATTTGTTACTTCGGCATCAAGAACTTCTACACCAAGATTTTTTGCCTGGGTAATTCCCGCAGCATACAAATCAGGGCCTGAAATTCCGTTTTCAAAACCATAGTAATTATCAATTTTATGAGCTTTATCCAACTGACTTTCGCCATGGTAAAGCACCACAACATTCAGATTTGCGCGTTTAGCGTAAAGAGCAGCAGAAATTCCTGCTGGACCAGCACCAATTATAATTACGTCGTACATAGTTTCCTCCTTGTCTAAGGCGGCCGGTCAGAGCCGCCGGTGTTTTATAGCTTTACCTACTTATACTTATAAAAGTCCACCGATTTTTTCATCAATCTTCTTTGGTTCAACAGTTGACTCAAAGCGATCAATAACATTACCTTCACGATCAATAAGGAACTTTGTAAAATTCCATTTGATGTTTGGGTTATTTTCATAGTCAGGGTCAAATTTAGAAACCACAGTCTTCATAAGAGCACCTTTTACACCAGTAAAACCAGTAAAGCCTTTCTGCTCTTTAAGATAATTATACAACGGAATTGCATTTTCTCCATTAACTTCGATCTTCTTAAACTGATCAAAAGTTGTGTGGTATTTCATTGTACAGAATTCGTGGATTTCATCATCATCGCCGGGAGCCTGATGCCCAAACTGATCACAAGGGAAGTCTAAAATCTCAAGTCCCTTATCGTGGTACTTCTGATAGAGTTCTTCAAGCCCCTTGTACTGAGGTGTAAACCCACAGCCAGTGGCAGTATTTACAATCAAAAGAACCTTTCCTTTGAATTCCGACAAAGAAACTTCGTTTCCTTTTCTGTCCATTACCTTAAAATCATAAATTCCCATATTTCACCTCACTATGCGGACGGGTTCCGCGTTTCGATACTTTATTTATATTGCATACAATATAATTTGTCAACATTTATTTTTGATTTTTTTAAATTTATTAATTATAAATAATATGTTATGCTTAAAGAATGACAATGAAATTAAGACAGACCGGATTTTTATTCCTTATAATATTTACAATTGTATTAGATTCTTGCACATTAGCTACTTACGGTGATTCTTCACACAAAAAATTTAGACGAGACATTGTTGGTCATTATGAAATTGCAACCAATGATAATTTTACAGAAGATACAGATGTTTTATTTATGATGTATCTTGATGGTGACAACAATCTGAACAATGTATCCTGGAAAAACCTGATGGATGCTCAAACAGGACTTATGAATTTAGACGAAAATACAAAAGTTACCGTTATTGCTCTTATTGACGGTAACAAAAAAAAAGTAGAAGAAAAGGGTATAGAATCTCCAATAGGATCTGAACAAACATTTCTTTTTAAGCTTGGCTCATTTACAACAACAAAATACACTCAAGAGTATTTTACTGCAGCATCAAGCATAGAATATTCTAACTGCGTAGACTGGATATATAACACATATTACGAAGTTGATATGTCTAGCGGAGACACACTTTATAATTTTCTGAATTGGGCAAAAAAGCATTTTAATGCAAATACAACAATTCTTGCTGTTCAAAATCACGGTGGCGGGCCTTACAATGAAGTAGCAACTTCTATTTCTTCGCGTTCAATTTGTACAGATGATACAAATCATCCCGATGATAATTCTTATCTTTCTACTACAGATGTTGCAACCGCAATTAATAAAACATTTGGAAAAATAGACATGCTTGTAGAAGATGTATGCTTACAGTGTTCAATTGAAGAAATTTATGGATTACAGGATGCAGTACATTATCTTATTGCTTCACCAAACAAAACGTATGTAAATACATATAACTATGACAAAATAATTCCTTATGCAAGCAAAGGCGCAAGTATCGAAGAAATTGGTAAAAAATTTATTGATTATAATTATGACATTTGCAAAAATCGAACTCTCCGTAACGATGAACCTGAATCATATCCTATTTGCATGGAACTTTCACTAACTCTAGTTGACTGCTCAAAAAAAGACGTTCTGGAAAACATAAAAAATCATACAAGTGAACTTGCAGAAGCACTTCTGGCTGATGAAGAACAGACAAGAACTTATATAGATGGCGTTATTGGTAAATTACCATATATATCTGGCAGATTTTATGGACTTTCATTCGAAGCAAGTTATGCTTACACCCAAGATTTAGGAATAATGGCATTTATGCTTGCAAATTACTCAAAGACTGCTCCAAATAATGTAAAAAATGCAGCAACAACTCTACTTAATGACTTAAAAAATAATTCATTAATCGTATATGCCTGGGCTGGAGGAGCCGAACACAACTGGTATTACAGTGGCGATACAAACTATGGCGAAGCTGAGGACTTCAGAATATCAACAGACGGAAAATGCCCATGGGGAATTTCAATAACTTGTGGTCGCATTTATAAAACAACTACAAGCGGTAAGATATTAGCAACTCCAAATCTTAAAAACTATAAAAACTGGTCAGAATTCGCACGGAACAACAAATGGGCAGATTTACTTGCAAAATACAAAAACTAGGCGGAAAATTATGAAAAAAATTATTATTGTTCTTATTGCTTCAATCAGTTTATTTAGTCCGCTTATTGCACAAGCATATAATTTTTCTGCCATTTCAGAATCCGCTACAGAGCAGGAGATAACATTCGAAATCACAGCTCTTCTGAAGAAAGGCAAAAAGGATTACGTACTCCTTACAAAAGTAGAAACTCAAAGCCGAACAAGTTATATCATCAATAAAAAGGCAAGCAACAAAGCTGCATATAAAAATCTTAAAAAACTCAACGGTAAATACGTTACTGCAGAAATAAGAATTTTAAAAAGCTCAAATCCCTTTTCGCACACAGTAGCGGTGTTAAAAGTCAAAGAATAGTCCGCAAAAAATCGTCAGAACAAACAATTATTTTTCTTTTTGAAAAAGCCATAATATAATTCAAGTTATGAATGTAGGAATTATAGGCGCAGGACGAATTGCGGGTACGCTTGCAGAAACGATGGCTGGTATGAAGACAGTAAAACTTTATGCAGTGGGAGCAAGATCTCTGGAACGGGCACAGGCCTTTGCAAAAGAGTACAAGGCAGAAAAAGCCTACGGAAGTTACGAAGAATTGGTTCACGACCCGGCGGTAGATTTAGTTTATATTGCAACACCACACTCACATCACGCAGAACACGCAGAGCTTTGCATCAACAACGGAAAGCCAGTGCTTTGTGAAAAGGCATTTACGATGAACGCATGTCAGGCAGAAAAGCTTATTGAACTTTCGCGCAAAAAAGGCGTTTTTCTTACCGAAGCAATCTGGACCCGCTATATGCCAAGCCGCAAAATGATCAATGATGTTATTAACAGTGGAATTGTAGGAAAAATCCGTGTTCTTACGGCAAACCTTTCTTATACAATGCTTCAAAAAGAACGTATTGTGGAACCGGCGCTGGCAGGCGGAGCTCTTCTTGACGTTGGTGTTTACACACTGAACTTTGCTGCAATGCATTTTGGAACAGATATTGAACGCATAGAAAGTTCAGTTCAGATGACTGATAAAGGCGTAGACGGACTTGAATCAATTACAATTTTCTACCGCGACGGAAAAATGGCTGTTTTAAATGCCGGAATCTATACCCGCAGCGACAGAAAAGGAATTTTCTACGGAGAAAAGGGCTATATTATAGTAGAAAATATTAACAATCCACAGTCAATCAGCGTTTTTGATGATTCTGACCGCTTGATAAAAAAGATTGACGTTCCGCCTCAGATTACAGGCTATGAATACGAACTTTTGGAATGTGAAAAATGCCTTGCCGAAGGTAAAATCGAAAGTGATTCAATGCCACTTGCAGACTCGCTTTACATGATGAAGCAGATGGACGGTCTTAGAAAAGACTGGGGCCTGATCTACCCGCAGGAAAAATAGCAGATTCCTACACTACTCCAGCGTCACATTAAACTTTGGAAGGAGGATTTCCGGGTAATAAGAGCGCTTTGCTTTGCGAAGGCCTTCAATACCCAAATCCTCCTCTCTGTTTATATACTTAGTTGTAATAGTTTTGGCATATTCATTGTTGATAACTGCATAACCACCATCACGGGCAAAATCCGAAAGACATTTTTCAAAATGAATGTCGGTAACGTCCGGGCTCAAATCACTTGAAAGACAGAAAGCGGCAGGTTCATCACCTACAAAAAGGATACCGCCCTTCATGCCAGCCTTAAGTGCAAAGGCCTCGTAATTCTGGAGTGCCGCACAGATAATTTCAGCTTCCTGCTGCAAATCAAGGCTTTCCGAACTTTCAGAAAACCATTTCTTTTCCAATGCGCAAACCGTTTTAAAGTTGTCAGGTGTAATAAGTTCAAGCCTGAATTCAGGATATTTTTTTCTGAACTGATTTATGTGATTTCGCTTTTTGCTGTATTTTGAACCTGGAAGGCCAGCCAAATCTTCCTGTTTGTAAATATAATCGCTAAGATCTGGGGCTTCTTCAATTTTTGAGGCAGTATAGCTGGCTAGTAAAAGCTCTTTTTCTTCCGTGGTGATATTTCTGAATATGCAGGGACGCTTGTTCTGTTTTGCATCTTCTACCAAAAGAGAAAGTGCCTCCTGCTCCCCGTCAGTTTTTCCATCTATGCGATGAGGAAAGGCATAGGAAGTTTCGCCCGTGGCATAATATTTTTCAAAAATCCAGTCGTTTTTAACTGCAATCAGAGAATCGTATTTTTTTGAGTATAAAATAGAATTTACCGCGCTGTAATTATTTGCAAAAACGCCGTTATTCACAGAAGTTTTCTGCAAAAGTTCCAGTTCTTCAATTGTGGCTTTGTGCCAATTCAAATTATTCACATAATAAATTTAACATCAAAAACAGCATTCGTAAAAGAAAAATCGTTATAGCATGCAAAATATATCTCGACACAAGCAGTTTTAATATCTAAGATGAATCAATGACCAAAACCGTAATTCACGAAATTCCGCCGGTGTGGGATTCAGAAAGCCGGGTGCTTCTTTTGGGGACAATGCCTTCTCCGGCAAGCCGCAAAGCAGTTTTTTTCTATATGCATCCGCAAAACAGATTCTGGAA
>JAEEGL012378297.1_pt1 | contig 12660 bp, 9 predicted proteins | sample 9134231 | NCBI WGS metagenome assembly JAEEGL01 (sample SAMN16246548, study PRJNA631951) | gut metagenome | biome: gut microbiome; feature: rumen; material: fiber-attached | host: Bos | place: Iran: Karaj | collected 2018-10
CTACACCTATGTTCACAGCGTAAATGTAGACGTGTCTTCAGTTATTATAGGAATCGGCATGGGGCTTACAAATGCCGAGCTTGAGAAGCTCTCACAGGCTGCCCTTCTTCACGATATCGGTAAGGTTGATGTACCGATTGAAATCCTGAATAAGCCTGCCAGACTTACCCCTGAAGAATATGAAGAAATGAAAAAGCACCCCTTCTATGGTCTGGAGCGCCTTCGTAAGAAAGAAGGTGATGATCTGGCTGCTGTTATCAAAAATGCAGTCTATTCTCATCACGAAAATTGGGATGGGACCGGTTATCCAAGAGGTCTATCCGGCGATAGCATTCATAAATACGCACGCATCATTCATGTAGCAGACGTGTACGATGCGCTTACTACAAAGCGCGCATATAAAGAAGCAATGAATCCTGCAGATGCCATCGAATATCTGATGGCAAATAGTGGAACAATGTTCGATATAAACGTTGTGAACACTTTCATTCATTACATAGCGCCTTATCCTATGGGCTGCACTATTCTCCTCTCAAACGGACAACAGGGTGTTGTCCTTGAGAATAATGCCAAAAATCTGTCTCGCCCTAAGGTTAAGCTTACAAATGGCACCGTAATAGACCTTATGGAAAAACTCAATGTCACAATACTGAGTATTCTGACCTAAAAATTATCAAAGCTTGTATTTGATCTTATCCTCTACGCTGATCTCGTTACCAATCTGAACCTCGATCATCTTGAGCTCTGTGTCAGCACTTACAGTGTGCTTACAGCCAGCCTTCATAGTGATAACATCTCCTGCCTTAACAGGTGTCTCTACACCGTCAATAACAGTCTTACCAACTCCTGAAATCACAACCCATACCTCATCTCTGTGTTGATGGCTGTGATAGTTCATGGAATGGCCTTCATTAAGAGTAACCTTGATTGTCATGCTGCCTGGCTCAACATCAACGACTTTGAAGCTTCCCCAGCTCTTTTCAGCAAACATGATCTGCTGCTCAATTCCATCAACAAATGGCTTAATATATGAGCTCTGCTCCTTGTCTGATACAAGGATTCCCTCTGGAGATGCAGAGATAACAACATCAGAAAGTCCCATTGCCAGAACAGGAACATCCATCTCGTTGACAATATGAACGCCCTTGCAGGTCTCGTTCATGATTCCTTTACCGATAATGCTCTCTTCCATAGCCTCTGTAAGTGTGTTCCATGTTCCAAGATCCTTCCACTGGCCAGCGAAACGCATAACCTGGATCTTATCCTCTTTTTCTACAACAGCATAGTCAAAAGAAATCTTGGTAAGAGTATCATACTTGCCAAAAAGATCATTGTAATCTGTGAAATCAATAAGCTCATGTGCCTTATCAAGAACATACTGAAGCTTATATGCAAATACACCACCATTCCAAAGAGCGCCCTGGCTGATATAATCCTTGGCAACCTCTACTGAAGGCTTCTCCTTGAAAGTAGAAACCTCGCTCACCTCATCCTTGGAAGCAGGAATGATATATCCGTATTTCTCTGAAGGGTATGTAGGCTCAATTCCCATGAGAACAAGATTAGCTTCGCCCTTATCTGCCTGATCTGAAAGAGCCTTGAGTGCCTCAAAATACTCATCCTCAACGAATGGATCTACTGGGCATACAACTACTGACTCCTCAGGGCTGATACCAAGAACATCAACAAGGTAGCTTGTTGCAAGTGCAATTGCAGGGAATGTATCTCTTCTGCAAGGCTCAATAGAAATACCAACATCAGAGCCAAGCTGATTGTGAATAGCAGAAACCTGTGTCTTACTGGTTGCTATTGTAACAGAAGCATCCTTATCAACCTTCTTGATCTGGTGATAAACTCTCTGAACCATAGATTCATAAGAGCCATCCTCTGTCTTGAAAATCTTAATAAACTGTTTGGATCTTATATCGTTTGAAAGTGGCCATAAACGCTTACCTGAACCGCCTGATAAAAGAACAATATTCATGACAAAAACCTCCACAACATAAATCTACCCTGAAAGGTGAAAACCTTTCAGGGCAGGTATTCTTAATTATTATAGCTTGTATTTTTATACAGTCAAGCTTATCAGAAATTGTCTAAATTCTGCTACGGATCAAGCCTGCTGACTGACAACTGACATATAATAGGAATAAAGATTTTTGTAAGTATCCTTATTATAATGAAGTCCGTCGTTAGTACTGTATCCTGTCTGCATCAGATATGAATAGCTGTCTATCCAGTGAACTCTTGGATCAAGGCCACTCTGAAGCTTGGCATTGAAATTCTCTATATCAGCATTGGATACGTTACAGCATCCTACAGGAGTAACTGATGAATAATAAACAGTAATTCCTGCATTCTCCCATGTATCGATGTTGTCATTGACAAGCTTGATATACTTTGAAGCATTAGCCAGGTCATTGACACCAAAGTTGATGATCATAATAGTGCCCTGTCCTGCATAATCATGAATCTTGTCGATAGCTGTATTCTTGAAGTAGCTATAGCCTTCACCTATCTTGGCAATATATGCCTTGTCAGTTGAGCCAACTGCCAGCTGCATCTGCACAGTTCTGGAATCACCCACGAACAAATATGGGATTCCCGGCATCTCATCTACCATGTAATCGCCTCTGATATAACCAATCAGATCATTGTATAATACCTCAAACCAACCATTATCTGTGACGCCTGTAACCTCCATCTCGGTTCCCCAGGCCACCTTGCCAATCCTGTCATAATCTGTTCCAGCACCAGCTCTTACATTAACTGTATCACTGGCAAACATCTTGGCTACGCTCTCATATTCAGTAACGGTAAAAGCAGTAAGTGTAAGCTCAGCTGCATTCTCCTCGGTCGAAACTAATGTAGTATCAAGATATTCCTCGAACTCATCAGTAGCCTCTGCAACTGCATTGATAGTATCGTCAGTAATTGTTCTGACAACCGCATCTGATGAAAAATCAGTAGCCGACAAGGTCTCTATATCTGGTTTATCACCCACAGCCAGTCCAAATCCAAGAGCAATACAGAACACTGCAGAAAAGGCTATGAGTATAATCAGGTTTTTCTTTTTTTCTTTATACATTTTCATAATCCTATTTCTAAGTCGCATAAATAAAAAGTATTCCCCAACCAGTGAAATTTTACAATGGTCTTCATAATATGTCAAATTTGACTAAAAACTATCAAGCTAATATAATATAGCATGTCTTCTTATGGGCAAATTTGGGTACTATAATATAAGGAACAAATAAACACGCGATAGGAGATATTATGTGCGGAATTATTGGTTATATTGGAAAAAGAAGCACTAAAGATATCCTTCTTGATTCCCTCGAGCTTTTGGAATACAGAGGATACGACAGTGCCGGAATAGCTCTTTTCCCAGATGGAGCTAATGAACCTATAGTCAAAAAGATAGCTGGACGTGTTTCAAATCTTCGTGATATCTGTGCTGATGTTACAGATGAATCATGTGCAGGAATTGGACATACCCGTTGGGCAACTCATGGCGGTGTAAGTGATGCTAACGCTCACCCACATCACCATGGCAAGGTTACTCTTGTTCACAATGGTATCATTGAGAACTACAAGGAACTCATCAAGGAATATAATCTCAAGGATCAGCTTCTTTCAGAGACTGATACAGAGGTTGCTGCTTCTATTTTAGATCACTATTACGATGGCGATCCAGAGACAGCTATTAAGGAAACAATCAAGGTTCTGAAGGGAACATTTGCTTTTGCGATCATCTTCTCAGATCAGCCTGGCAAGATCTTCGCTGTCAGAAATGTAAGCCCAATCGTTGTTGCTATGACAGATCATGGTGCACTCCTTGCTTCTGACGTAGCAGCTCTTGGTGTGCATGCCAAGGAGTATGCTTTCCTTCCTGAATATCACGTTGCATGCCTTTCTTCCAAGGGCATCATCGTTCATGACGAGAAGAGACATGAGATTCCTCTCCAGCTGATGACAATAGACTGGGATACAAGCCGTGGTGGCAAGGGTGGATATCCTTTCTATATGGAAAAAGAAATCCACGAGCAGCCAGATGCTATCAAGGATACTGTTTCTCCTCACATTGTTAATGGCAAGACCTCTTTTGCAGAGGAAGGTATTCCTGATTCACTCTTCAGAGAGAATCAGAACATCGTAGTAATTGCCTGCGGAACAGCTATGCACGCCGGACTTATCGGACAGCAGCTCTTCCACACACTTGCTAACATCCACACTGATGTAGCTATTGCTTCTGAGTTTACATATACTAACCCTGTTATCAAGCCAGGTACACTTGTTATCGCAGTTTCACAGTCAGGTGAGACAATCGATACTCTGGAGGCTATCAAGTTCGCCAAGAGAAAGGGTGCCAAGGTGCTCTCAATCGTAAACGTTAAAGGCTCAACAATCGCTGATAACAGCGACTACTGCATTTATACACATGCAGGCCCAGAGATTGCCGTAGCCAGCACCAAGGCTTTCACAAGCCAGGCTTCAGTATTCTATCTTCTGGCTATTCACGCAGCTAGACTTAATGGTCTTCTTGCTCCAGAAGAGGTTGCTCACTATATCGATGAACTTAACAGAATCCCTGAGATCATCAGTCAGATTCTAGAAAAGAAATCCTTCATTCAGAAGATGACTAATAAGTTCCTCACACATGATCAGGCATTCATGATCGGTAGAGGTCTTGACTACTCACTTCTTCTTGAGGGCTCACTTAAGCTCAAAGAGATTTCATACATCCACTCAGAGGCTTATGCTTCTGGAGAGCTCAAACATGGTACTATCGCTCTTATCACAGACGGTATTCCTGTTGTTGCTCTTGTTACACAGTCAGCACTTGCTTCTAAGGAGTACTCAAACATTCGTGAGGTTCAGTCTCGTGGTGCCAGCGTATTGCTGATCACAAGAGATTCCCTCTACAAGGATATGAACATTCCTGAGGAAGATACTTTCATTCTTCCAGAGATGGATGATCTGTTCATGACCTTCCCAGCAGCAGTAGTAATGCAGCTCATCGCTTACTACACATCTTCTGCTAAGGGCTACGATGTTGATAAGCCACGTAACCTTGCTAAGGTTGTTACAGTAGAATAAAACAAGAAAATGCCCAGCCAATGGCTGGGCATTTCTATTATCAATATAAATTCATTTAGCACATAACCTTTGCAGGTGTTTTGGCTTTCTTATCTTCTTTATCCTTCTGAAGCTCTTTTTCGTGAGCCTGCTTCCTCTCAAGGACAAATGCAAGTCCACGTGGATCTATGTGCTCAATCGCACAACCTGCTGCCAGGTTACCATCCATAAAGAAGTTTCTGACTACAACTCCCTGAATTACAATCTTAATACTCTTGAAATCCTTGAAGAACTCTATCCTGATCTTATCACCAACGCTAAGTCCGTAGTAATAACCGACCATCAGAGAAAAACCTCTCATTGAAATATCAGTGAGTACTGCACTGATTCTGGTAGTGTCATTGATAACTGCGCTACACATAACCTCAGTTTCGTATCTCTCTGCTCTTCTCCTGTTGCTGGATGAAATAACCTCTTTTCCATTGACTACCTGGAATGCTGAACCAGAGAAATCAACCTTACTGATATCATCCACCTGGAAAATATGCTTGATATTTGTATAAGGCTCTACATATTCGAAATGAGCCCTGTCACAGAAATCAACCATCTTTCCTTCGACCTCAACAGGTGTGATAAGGATTCCTTCACCATACTTGGTGAGTACAGTTGTCTCAGCAGTTACGCTGTCATTATTATGAACCATGTTAATGGTTATTTTACTCGCCTGTGGAATATCGTAAATTTTCATAGAAAATATAATACAAATATTATGTGAAGAAATTGTGAAGAAATTATGAAATCAGGTCTCAAAAACCGCTATTTCACAACTTTGTTTCGTCCCTAGGACAATAACTACGAAATTATAATTCAAAGCTATAGCTTGAAGTAACAATCATTATGCATTTCTATATAAAAAAGTGCCTGCCTGAAGAAACCGATTTGATACGTAAGTATCATTGGAGGTTTCTTTGGGCAGGCATGATTATTGAATGATTAGCAAACTTCAAGCCCTTCCATCTGCGCAGTGTACAGGTGGTAGTAATCCCCCTTCTTGGCCATAAGCTCTGCATGGCTTCCGCACTCTGTAATTCCACCATCATTGATATACATGATCTTGTCACATCTGGTGATAGTTGATAGTCTATGAGCTATGATAAAGCTTGTTCTGCCAGTAAGCATAGCATCAAGTCCCTGCTGAAGCGCCTTCTCTGTCTGTACATCGATACTTGATGTAGCCTCGTCCAATACCAGAATCGCTGGATCTGATAAAAGAGTTCTTGCAAAAGAGATAAGCTGCTTCTGACCCTGTGAAAGAAGGGCACCTCTCTCTTTTACCTCAGTTCTATAGCCATCCTGCATGCCCTTGATAAAGCTGTGGGCACAAACTGTCTTGCTGGCGCGCCTGATCTCAGCCTCTGTGGCATCAAGCTTACCATATCTGATATTGTCCTCGATAGTTCCTGAGAAAATGAAGCTATCCTGTAGCATGATTCCCATCTGTGAACGGAGCGATTTAAGTGTAACCTTAGAAATATCATGCCCGTCAATCAGAATTCGTCCGCTATCCACGTTGTAGAATCTTGATATCAAGCTTACGATAGTACTCTTTCCTGCACCTGTAGGGCCTACAAGAGCAACGCTCTCTCCTGGCTTAACACTAAAGGATACGTTGTGAAGGATTTCTTTTCCCTTCTCATAAGAAAAAGATACATTCTCAAATGTAACCTCACCAGTAATCGTGGGCATCTCTGCTGCATCTGGCTCGTCGTCTACAGTAACCTTCTCGTCCATGGTCTCAAATATTCTCTCAAGATAAGCCATGTTGTTGATAAAGCCGTTGAAGATGTTACCAAGGTTCATGATAGGCTGCCAGAATCTTGATGCGTAGCTGGAAATTGCTACGATAGTACCAAGGGTCTCGCTTCCCTGTGAAAAGATAAAGAGGCCAAAGAGGAAGATTGCAGCCCTTACCAAAACTGATATTGTATCGATTCCAGGCCATACAAGTGTACTGTAGCCTACAGCTGTCATCCATGTCTTTCTGCAGTTGCCTGAAAGAGTCTTGAATATCTCTGCGTTTTCATCTTCTCTAGCAAATATCTGAGTAATTCTGGCTCCAACGATGTTCTCCTGAAGATAAGCATTAAGATTGGAGTTCTTGTTGGATACTGCCTGCCAGGCCTTTCTCTGCTTATTCTTGATCCAGAACATGAATACCATAAGGAATGGAACGCCTGCCAGAACTACAAGGCTAAGGCTTACATCCACAGCAAACATGAACACTACGATAAACACTAGGTTGATGATCTCAAGCACTACGTTGATAAGACCGTTACTGAGCATGTCGGAAACCGAGTTTACGTAGTTAACAACTCTTACGAGGATCTTACCCTGTGGTCTGTCGTCGTAGTACTGGAATGGAAGCTTCTGTAAGTGTTTAAAAAGATCTGACCTGATCTGATAAATAATGTTCTGGCTGACGCTTACCATAATGTGTGAACGGATAGTTGTGAATATCACGCTTATGATATAAAAGCATGCAACAGCAACAACAAGTCCATACAGCATATTTACGTCGCCATTTGGTATAGCTTCGTCCAAAGCCTTCTGCACGATCATTGGGCTGGCAAGGGCTGCTGCTCCGCCAAGAGCTGACAAAACAAGCGCCAGTACCATTTTGCCTGCGTGCTTTTTGATATACACCCATGCTCTTAACAGGTGGCGCAGGTCAAAAGGCTCTTCAAGGATTTCGTCTTCTTTATATGTATTTCTTCTTGCCATGATTTATCTCCTTTCTCACGCACCTGCCTGTAATTTAACCAGCTCAGCATAGTAGCCGCCAAGCTTGATAAGCTCTTCGTGTGTTCCGCGCTCTTTTATCTCGCCATGCTGCATGATAAGAATCTGATCAGCATCCTTAGTTGTAGAGATACGCTGAGCGATGATGATCTTGGTACATGGGAAATCAAGGTGACGAAGGCTATCCTGGATTTCTTTTTCCGTCTCAAGGTCAACTGCGGAGGTTGTATCATCGAGGATCAGAATAGAAGGTCTAACTGCCAGCGCTCTGGCTAGAGATATTCTCTGCTTCTGTCCACCTGAAAGGCCAACGCCTCTCTCTCCGACGATTGTGTCGTAGCCTTCCGGCATCTTGGCAATGAAGTCGGAAGCTGCAGAATACTTGGCAAAACGCACAACCTCTTCCTTACTGATATTGCTGTCACCGTAGGCGATGTTTCCGTCGATCGTATCTGAATACAGGAGCACGTCCTGAGTAGCAAGTCCGATGTTCTTACGAAGCTGGTTGAGCTTTAACTTATTGACGTTGATTCCATCGATGAGAATCTCTCCCTCAGTAGGCTCATAGAACCTTGGAATCAGGTGAATAAGCGAGGTTTTGCCACAGCCCGTCTCGCCCATGATGGCGATAGTCTGTCCTGGCTTGGCGGTGAAAGAAATATGTTCAAGGACAGGGAGCTTGGCATCCGCATACTGGAATGAAACGTTCTTGAACTCAACCTCTCCCTTGAATCTGTCCGGCACATCAACAGCATCAGGCGCATCCACAATCTCAGGCTCAGAGTAGTAGATCTCCATAACCTTGGCAGAAGCAGCTGAGAATCTCTGGAACTCGTTCATGACGTTACCAAGCTGTCTCATAGGGTTAGCGATAGCCCAGATGAGGCCTGAGAAAGAAACATATTCACCCATTGTCATGTCGCCATGAATGAGGAAAAGACCTCCTACAAGCAGCAGTATTACTGACAGAAGGTTAGCCAGAGTTTCTACAAATGGATAGAAACGAAGCCAGATTCGTGCTGTCTTTTTGTTGGTATCTCTGTAGTCAGTATTACAGTCGTCAAACTTCTCAATCTCATAGTCTTCTCTGGCAAAGGCTTTAACAACTCTATTACCAGCGATATTCTCCTGAGCTACTGTGTTCATATATGCAAGCTTCTCACGAAGAAGAGCGTGCATAGGAGCTACGAGGAGCTTGAACACGTAGATGATAAGGAAAATCAGAGGCGCCACAATCAAAAGGTTAAATGCCAGCTTCCAGTCCATAATAATGAAGTAGATAGCTGTAGCTGTAACCAGTGAAAATGCCTCCACTACCATTCTGACAACCCAGGCTACCATGTGTCTTACAGCATCAAGGTCACCAGTAACTCTGGTCATAAGGTCACCAGTCCTATAGGTGCTATAGAACTTCATGTCCTGTCTCTGAATCTTGTTATAAAGGAAATTACGCACTCTAAAGAGGACTCCCTGGGAGACATGCTCATAGGCCATACAATCCAGATACACGATGATACACCTAAGGATTGTAAGCCCCACCATGAGTGCCAAGAGTTTAAAGAACTGATCAGGATGCTGCGCCATATTCTGCTTGGCACCCTCGCCAGTAAGGAATTCATCTACAATTTTGCCAGAAAAAAAAGGCACTGTCAGTTGCATCATATTATAAACAACTGTGCCCAACACTGCGCAAACATAAATGAATCTGTTGCCTTCCATGTTATCCCATAGCCACTGTAATCTCGTCCTGGGATACTTCCACTTACTACTATTCTTTTTCATAACATCACCCCATCTATAGTAAAACTACGACTATATCTTGATTCTATTCCCCTATTCATACGATTACAATAAAATTTTGCGCAATTTCCTTGTCAATTTCAATCATTTACTTCCTACAAAATGCGATTGACAAGAAGGTTGCGCGGTTGCTATAATATCATTTGTGACTCCACAGAGTTCAAGCTGTTGTAGCACAGTCGGTAGTGCGTCGCATTGGTAGTGCGGAGGTCACGGGTTCGATTCCCGTCAGCAGCTTTCCAACATAAAAGCTCTCAAACTCAGCAAGCGCTGGATTTGAGAGCTTTTATTTATATTATTCAATAGGATACTTATTTAAGTTACATGAAAAGTATGGCGTAGGCTAGTAACATGATCGATGTCATTGTCATCGTCATAACCATAGAAACTGCTATCATATACGTTTTCCAACTAGTTGCCCATACTTTCATAACACGTTCCTCACTTTCTATAACATAACCCCTCATAATTTGTTATTGCTTATTTAGAATATCATGCGATGTCCTACAAATAGTCTACACAAAAATAGGACAATTTTTGTTTTACCAAAAATTGTCCTAATTAACAGTTTCTTTATTCTCTATCAGTAAGATAGCCTTCTGTCTCGCTTGCCCAGGAGTAGGAACTCATGTACTCTCCTCTGAAGCTTGCTATCGCAGCCTCATCATTATCAAGGAATCGATACAGATCGCAGTCAAAATTCTCTGGTACTACACGCATCATGCCACTCTCCGACTCAAAGATATCTGAGATACCGTATTCCTCCAGTGTATCCTTAAGGCTTCTGATGATAGTATCCAGATATTTCTGCTTGGCTCTGTCATAATCATCATCTTCCCACAGAATGTAGAAGACATCTTTTCTTGAAACATACTGACCCTGGCGATCCACAAGGCAAGCAATCAGCTCTTTTGCCTTATTACGCTTGAATATTACAAGTCTGTCATCAACCAGAATATTGAAATAGCCAAAGGTCTCAACCTTGACCTTATGAGCACTCTTAGTTCCTGCTTCTGCTGGTGATACGCTAGTCTGCATGCCTGTTGAAAGTGCATAGTCAATCTCTGACTGAAGCTTATCAAAGCCAACAGGCTTGAGCAGATACCCTGTAGCATGCATCGCATAAGCATCTACAGCGTACTCAGAATATCCGGTCAAGAAAATTATCTTAATATCTGGATTCTTTTTCTTTAGATTATTTGCAAGCTCAAGGCCGCCCATCTGAGGCATATCGATATCCAAAAGAGCCAGGTCAACAGCAGTCTTATCAAGATATGCAATTGCTTCTGATGGCTCAGAAAAGGATTCTACCTTATCAAATTTCTCAGTTTTTTTGACAAGTGAAACTGTTCTGGCAAGAATCAGCTCCTCATCATCTACACATATTGCGTTCATAATACTCCTCTGTATTTCATGCAGGAATTCTGATTGTAATAGATGTACCTTCTCCAATCACGCTTTCTATAGAAAAAGTACCACCTGTCATCTCCTTTATCCTGTCACGAACATTTTTGATTCCAATATGGTCACCATTCTTGGTGTCTTCTATCATCTGATTCACGTCAAAGCCCTTGCCGTTATCGCGGATTGAGATAACATGCATATCGCCCTCGCGATAGATATTGACGCATACCCAGCCATGTTTTTTGCCTCTGACGCCGTGACGAATGGCATTCTCCACCATTGGCTGAATTGTAAGGGGAGGGATCAGGAACTCCTCATCCTCGATTTCATAGTCAATCTTGATAGATGGGAAGCGCACCTCCTCAATATCCGAATAGGTTCTGGTGTGCTCTATCTCTTTGCTCACTGGAATCATTGAATCCTGATTAAGTGAGTTGATATTCTGTCTGAGGTATGTAGCAAACTCCTCAATGACCTTGGATGCTCTCTCGGGATCAGTTTCTGTAAGCGCCTGGATCGTAGATAAGGCATTAAAAAGAAAGTGTGGCTGAATCTGAGACATCATGATCTTGATTCTCTGCTCAGCTCTTACAGCATTCTCGTGCTCACGAACAAACTGAAGATGCATCCAGATATAGAAAAATACTGTACTTCCAGTCATTGCTACATTCAAAAAAGATACCATAGGGCTAAAGCCCATTTCCACATCCCCTAATACTGCAGCAACAACAAATAAGGAAATAATGATCGGAATACTGCTCTCTCTTCGCTTGATTCCCTTAAAGCGGATAATCGAGCCAACAACAAGCCACAGAACCAGTATGAAGCTTGCCACAAAAGGGATAAAACCAAGTGGTCCTCTGTGCCAGCCATAGTTTTCATTGAACACGAACACCCATGGAACAAAAAATGCAGTGCAACAAAAGAATGCATTTATCACCAGAATCGCGCGAAGATAATTCTTACCCCATGTATTGCCGCTAAGCCCAATGAAAAGATATAGCACCACCGTTCTCATAATATAGCTAAAGCTGGAATGGAAGGTGTACCATAAAACACCATGACTTCCAAACAGTGCCGGGCCATACATCTCTGTAACATAAGGCTCAAAGATCAGATACGTAACTATGACAACAATTACGTATATTCTTATCCGATTTTCTCTCTTAATATACGGATCTACCAGAACCGCAAGCGCGACACCCACCAGCTGCATCAGCAGTGATATATAAAGCGCCATAAGAGTTTGTGCATTTGGATCTTCCATAAAATTAAACATAATCGCAATTCTCTTTTATATTAATTCATAATTAGATTATCACTACCTGTCCAACAAAAAGTCGTCATATATCTACAATACCCCATGTTCCGTCGCCCCGACAACGCTTTTTTGCACCAACTCCCACCATTCGTAGTCCCCACGCCCCTCCCCGCCCACACCTCAGGACAAGGCGATGTTCAATGAAGATTTTTTCGTCTGTGTAAGTGAGGATATATTCATGAGCCTTCAGAAGGCGGCAATAAGAATTCTGTCACGGGTCAACATGTCTGAGTACCCAAGGCAGCCTTTCACCTCCC
>JAEEGL012969424.1_pt1 | contig 12660 bp, 13 predicted proteins | sample 9134231 | NCBI WGS metagenome assembly JAEEGL01 (sample SAMN16246548, study PRJNA631951) | gut metagenome | biome: gut microbiome; feature: rumen; material: fiber-attached | host: Bos | place: Iran: Karaj | collected 2018-10
AAGGTCTGTGCATACGCCATTGAGCCATGCTTGAGAAGGCGCGCGGGCCGCGGGTAAAGCCGAGCCATAAGCCAGGAGACCTGCCTGAACTGTCTGAGGCATTGATTTCTTGGGCAGGGGAGAAGGACAGCCGCAAAGCCGGGGCTCACATAAGAGCCTGTGCTTGCTTTGTTTGTGCGTCCCATTCCGTACGGAATTGGGATTTTTCTTTAGCTTGCCCGGAATAATAGAGCTCATAAGGAGGCATCCCAATGAAACGATTCCCGGCAGCGCTTATCCTGATCATTGCGCTCATCCTTACCTGCCTGCCTGTTACGGCGGAAACCACCGGTCTCACTATAACCGGATCCCTGGAACTTGAATATGCAAACCAGTTCAGCGTGGATTTCTGTGAAGGCGGCTACAGCCTTATCACTATCAGCGACGGCGCGCGCTTTCTTACCATTCCCGAAGGCGCTCAGATCCCGGACGGGCTGCCCGAGGATATTGTCACTTTGCAGCTGCCGCTTGACAACCTGCTGATTTCTTCCACTCCCACCGTGTCGCTCATCAACGCCATAGGCGCGCTTGACACCATAGCCACTACCACCCAGGAATACGAAGGCTGGTACATCGACGAAGTCAAGGCTGCCATGGACGAAGGCAAACTGGCCTACATCGGCAGCTACAAAGCTCCCGATTTCGAGGTGCTGACCGCCAACAAGCCTCCGTTTGCCGTGTTCTCCACCATGATCGACAGCGTGCCGGAAGTGGCTGAAAAACTGGCCGAGATCGGTATCCCGTTCATGAGGGACTGCTCCACTTACGAAAACCATCCCCTGGGCCGCATGGAGTGGATCAAGCTCTACGGTGTGCTGCTGGGGAAGGAAGCGGAAGCCCAGGCGCATTTTGACGCCCAGAAGGCGCTTATAGACGCTATCCCAGAGGGCTCCACCGGTAAGACCGTTGCCATGTTCTACATCACTTCCAAGGGTGACCTGTACACCCGCCGTGCGGGCGACTACATGGTCAAGATGCTGGAGCTGGCTGGCGGTGAGTACGTGCTGCCCGAACTGGCGCCTGACAAGAGCGGCACACAGAAGATAGAGGCCGAGGAATTCTACATCGGCGCGGGCGAAGCGGATTACATCGTATACATCTGGTCCATGGGCGGCAAACCCGCTACCATGGAGGAGTTCCTTGCCCGCAGCCCCATTCTGGCGGACTTCAAGGCAGTGAAAGATGGCAATGTGTGGTTCACTACCCCCGATTACTTCCAGATCTCGCACACGCTGGGCTCCATGATCGCGGACTTCAACAAGATGCTCACCAATGACGATCCCGCCGTGACCGAGTTCACCTATCTGTTCAAGCTCCCATGACAAAACAGCTGACGGCGTTCAGGGCTGCCCTGGTGTTCGCGCTGCTGGGCGTCGCTTTCGTGGCGATACTCGTGCTGAACGTGAACACCGGGAGCGTGTCCATAGCGCCCAAAGAAATACTGCGAATAGTGCTCAGCGGCAAATCCGACGGATCTTCCATAGGCAACGTGATATGGAAGATCCGCCTGCCCCGGCTTTTGGCGGCGGCGGTGCTGGGCGGCGCGCTGTCCGTGTCGGGCTTTTTGCTGCAGACATTCTTCCGCAACCCCATAGCCGGGCCGTACGTACTGGGTATCTCATCGGGCGCCAAGCTTTTCGTAGGCGTGATGATGGTGTACGTGCTCAAATACGTGTCCAGCGTGCCTTTCTGGGCGGTAATGGCGGCAGCGTTCGGCGGTTCCATGCTGGTGACGCTGTTCGTGCTCATGTTCGCCCGGAGGGTAAGGAGCATGGCGGCGCTGCTGGTCATAGGCATCATGATAGGCAGCATCTGCACGGCTATAACGGATTTCTTTATCACCTTCGCGGACGAAGCCAACGTGGCGAACCTGCATCACTGGTCCATGGGCAGCTTTTCGGCGGTATCATGGCCGAACCTGCACGTGATATCGGCCATAGTGTTCGTTGCGCTAGCGCTTTCGTTTCTTTTATCCAAACCGATATCAGCTTATAGACTGGGGGAGAACTACGCCCGCAGCATGGGCGTGAACGTAAAACTGTTCCGTGTCGCGCTGATCGGCCTGTCAAGCGTTTTGTCTGCCTGCGTGACGGCACTTTCGGGGCCGATCTCTTTTGTGGGCGTGGCGGTGCCCCATATGACCAAGCTGCTGTTCGGCACATCCAAGCCGTCCCTCATAATCCCCGGGTCGTTTTTGCTGGGGGGCGTGTTCTGCATGGGCTGCGACCTGATCGCCCGCACTGCCTTTGCGCCTTCGGAACTGGCCATAAGCACCGTTACGGCGGTGTTCGGCGCGCCGGTGGTGATCGCGCTAATGATAAGCCGGCAGAGGAGGCGCACCGATGGCTGACGGTTACGTGTTCTCCACCGAGGCGCTGAGCGTAGGTTATAAGGGAAAAGCGCTGATAAACGGCATAAACATATGCCTTGAAAAAGGAAAGATCCTCGCGCTTATCGGGCCCAACGGCGCCGGCAAGTCCACCATACTCAAAACGGTGACGGGCCAGCTGCCGGCGATCAGCGGCAAGACGCTCATAGAGGGCCGTGAGCTGGAAAAGTGGCCCCGGAGCGAACTGGCCAAAAAGCTCGCCGTTGTGCTGACTGAGCGTATCCAGCCGGAGATGATGAGCTGCTTTGAGGTGGCAGCCATGGGGCGCTATCCCTACACGGGGCGCTTCGGCGCTTTGACTGCCAATGACAAGGCCATCGTATGGGACACGCTCAGGCGGGTCAGGGCGGACGATATCGCTGACAGGGACTTTTCCCAGATAAGCGACGGCCAGAGGCAGCGGGTGCTGCTTGCCCGGGCGCTGTGCCAGCAGCCGGAAGTGCTGGTGCTGGACGAGCCCACGTCTTTTCTTGACATACGCAACAAGATCGAGCTGCTGGACATACTGCTTGAGACGGCCAGGGAAAAGCGGACCACAATAATCCTTTCCCTGCACGAGATCGACCTGGCAGAAAAGGTCTCGGACCTGATAATGTGCGTGAGAGGAGATCACGCCGAGGCGCCGGACGCTCCGGAAGAGGTGTTCACAGACGCCCATATAAAGGAACTGTACGGGCTTACGCGGGGCAGCTACCTGGTTAGCCGGGGCAGCGTAGAACTGGTGAAGCCGGAAGGCGAGGTGCGGGTGTTCGTGCTGGGCGGCGCGGGAAGCGGGCTCAATCATTACCGCGAACTGCAGAAAAGGCGTATACCGTTCGCCGCGGGCATACTGGCCGAGAACGATATGGAGTTTGAGGTGGCCAAGGCCCTGGCCCAAACCGTGGTGAGCTGCCCGGCGTTTGAGACCGTGTCCGAAGATACAATAGGGCGGGCAAAAGAAACGATGCTCTCGTGCGGCACGGTGCTTCCTGCCTTCGATCCCGGGAAGCAAAAGGACAATCCCAATAACGGGCTGCTTGAAACCGCCCGGCAACACAACATGAATATTGTGTTCTCCGCGGGAGAACTGCAATAGAATAACAAATTGGAGGGAAACTCATGAAAAAACTGTTGGCGATCCTGCTGGGTTTGTGCTGCTGCTGGGCTGCGCATGGGCTGAGGAAGAGGACGAAGAAAACTACGAGACCGGCGACGCCACCCTGGACCTGGTGCGCAACGAGGACGAGATCGGCGAAAAGGAACTGCTGGTCGTATCTTTCGGCACCAGCTTTAACGACAGCCGCCGTTTGACCATAGGCGGCATCGAGGCGGCTATCGACGAAGCGGTCGAAGACTTCGCCGTGCGCCGCGCGTTCACCGCACAGATTATCATTGACCACGTGGAGAGGCGCGACGGCATCCACATCGACAACGTGGAAGAAGCGCTCGACCGCGCCGTCAAAAACGGCGTGAAGATCCTGGTCGTGCAGCCCACCCACCTTATGCACGGCTTTGAGTACGATGAGCTGTTGGAGGGCCTGGCGGGTTACGCCGACGCCTTCGAGCAGATCGTGGTCTCCGAGCCCCTGCTGACCAGCGACGAGGACTTCGACCGCGTGGCGGACATCATGATCGATATCGTCAAGGATTATGACGACGGCAAGACCGCCATAGTGTACATGGGCCACGGCACCGAGCACGAGTACAATAAGATCTACGCCCAGATGCAGGACGTGCTGGCGGCGAAGGGCGCCGTGAACTACTATATCGGCACCGTGGAAGCCGAGCCTTCCGTGGACACCGTGCTTGAGGCTATCGCGGACAAGGGCTACACCCGCGTAGTGCTCAGGGACATGATGGTAGTGTGCGGCGATCACGCCAACAACGACATGGCGGGCGACGAAGAGGATTCCTGGAAGTCCATCTTCACCGTCGCGGGTTACGAAGTGGAATGCGTGCTGGAGGGCCTGGGCCAGGTGCCCGAGATACAGCAGATTTACGTGGAGCACGCGCTCGAGGCCATCGCGGAACTGGAAAAATAACTCGAAACCGGACGATTCGCGGGGGCGGCCTTCATGCCGCCCCTTGCGGAGGTTATAAGACCCCGACACAGGAGGGTGAATGTGTATGAAACGGATCGTTTGCCTGCTTTTCACGCTTATGTCGCTGTACGGCTGCGCTGAAAGCACACCGATAGGCACCGTAGCCACCGAGGAAGAAATGACTGACGTGAGCGAGCTTGATACGGAAGGAATGGCTCCGGTAACAGCCGAGATGCTTAACGGCGGCGAGTATCAGGTTAAGGTGGACTCGTCTTCGGCTATGTTCAAGGTGGTGGGCTGCGCACTGACAGTAGATAACGGGCAGATGACTGTCCGACTGTATATGAAGAGTAAGGCGTACACATATATGTATCCGGGCACCGCCCTGGACGCGTCACGCACCCCGCAAAATGAACTTGCTCAGCTTAAAGAAGACGATATAGGAATGTATTTCGAACTGCCTGTTGACGCGCTGGACAGCCCCTACATCTGCGCTGCGCTGAGCGACAGGAAGCAGGCGTGGTACCCCAGGACGCTGGTCTTCAGGTCCGACTCTCTGCCTTTGGAAGCGTTCAGGGCCGACAGCCTGGTGACGGCCGAGTCTCTGGGGCTTGCAGACGGCATATACGAATGCGAAGCGGTACTGGAAGGCAAGGGCAGGACGACGGTGCAGTCGCCCGCGCTTGTCACGGTAAACGGAAACGATCTGACCGCGCGCATAGTGTTTTCCACCGCGAAGATAGATTATATAATAGTGAGCGACGAAAAATACACGCCAGTATCCGCCGAAGGCGGCGCGGCGTTTGACATACCAGTAACCGTATTTGACCAAAAGATCGCCGTGACGGTGGATTCCACGGCCATCAAACCCGCTACGGAGGTAGCTTACAGCATCACGTTCTTCTCCGGGACGCTTTCTCCCATAGACGGCGGGGTGACCGAACAGTGAGCATGTCTGAAAAAGGAGGCTACCTGGTGAAAAAACTGCTTTCCTGTGTCCTGATACTGGCGCTGTTTATATGCTGCGGCGCGTGCCCGGCAGTTGCAGAGCCTGACGACGGGACGTACGTTCCCGAGGAATTCGTGTTTTCCGGCGGCACGGGCCGGGTGACGATCACCTGCCCCGAAGTCACAGTAAAAGACGGCGAAGCCGCGGCGAAGATCGTGTTTTCCAGCAAGAATTACACCAATGTAAGGATTGGCGAGGACAACTACGCCGCCGAAGTGACTGACGAGGGCTCTGTCTTCCTCGTGCCGGTGAGCCTCAACCGTGCCTTTACGGTCTACGCCACCACCGTGGCCATGAGTGCGGCCCACGAGATAGAGTACCAGATCTATATCGGTCTGGGAGGCGGCGCTCCCGCGGGCCTCAAATGGGCGGGCAGCATGAAGCTCAGGTACGCCCGGGGTTTCTCGGTAGATTATTACGAGGGCGGCTACGCGCTGATATGTGTGGGAGACAGCGAAAGGTATCTCGTCGTGCCGGAAGACAGTGAAACGCCGGAGGGCCTGCACCCGTCCGTGACCGTGATCAGGCAGCCCTTAGAAAACATATACCTCGCCGCCACGTCTGCCATGGCGCTGTTCGACGCTATCGGCGCGCTGGATACCATACGGCTTTCCGGTACGCAGCAGGATGGCTGGTACGTGGAGAACGCAGTCAGCGCCATGCAAAACGGCGATATCATATTCGCTGGCAAGTACTCGAGCCCGGACTTCGAGCTGCTTATACGGGAACACTGCCGCCTGGCGGTGGAGTCCATGATGATACTCCACACACCGCAGGTGAAGGAGCTTATAGAGCTGCTGGGGATACCGGTATTCATAGACCGTTCCAGCAGCGAGGCGCATCCCCTGGGACGGCTGGAGTGGATCAAGCTGTACGGCCTGCTCACGGGGCACGAGGCCGAGGCGGAAAGCGTGTTTGAAACTCAGGCCGCGCTGGTGGAGGCGATAGACCTGGAGGGCGGCAGCGGCAAGACGGTGGCGTTTTTCTCTATAAAGCCCGACGGCACGGTCACCGTGCGCGGCTCGGAGGACTACATAGCGCGCTCCATAAAGCTTGCGGGAGGCAGCTATGTGTTCGAGTCCATAGAGGGGCAGGAGACCAACGCTTCGGTGAGCGTGACCATGGAGACCTTCTATATGGCAGCGAAGGACGCGGATTACCTGGTCTACAATTCTGCCATAGAGGCGCCGGTTGAGAGCGTCAGCGAGCTCGTATCCATGCAGCCGCTGCTTTCGGACTTTAATGCGGTCAATGAAGGCAATGTGTTCTGCACCCGGAAAAATCTGTACCAGGCCACCAACGGCATAGGCACATTCATCGAAGACCTGGTAAAGATGCTTTCGGGGGAGACGGAAGGCATGATGTTCCTGTATAAACTAAGCTGAAGGAATGACTCATATGAATAAGCTTTATGTGGTTGGCATCGGGCCCGGCAGTTCGGAGGATATGACCCTTCGGGCGGCGAAAGCGCTGGAAAACTCTGACGTTATAGTGGGCTACCAGGTGTACAATGACCTGGTCAGGCCCCTGTTTCCTGACAAGGAGTACCTTCAAACGCCCATGCGCCAGGAAACACAGCGCTGCCAAATGGCGATAGACACGGCGCTGGCAGGCAAGACCACGGCGATGATATGTTCCGGCGACGCGGGAGTGTACGGCATGGCGTCACTGGTCCTGGAATTGAGCGAAGGCGTAGATGGCATCGACGTCGAGATAGTGCCCGGAGTGACCGCGGCGCTGAGCGGCGGAGCGCTCTTGGGGGCGCCGCTGGGCCACGATTTCGCGGTTATATCGCTGTCGGACGCGCTTACGCCTTGGGAGACGATAGAACAGCGGCTGCGCCTTTCCGCAAAGGCGGGGCTGTGCCTGGCCATCTATAACCCTGCCAGCCACAAGCGCCCGGATTACCTTAAGCGCGCCTGTGAGATACTGCTGGAATACCTGCCGCCCGAGACTGCCTGCGGTGTGGCCGCGAACATAGGTCGGGAGAACGAATTTTCCAGGACAATGACGCTGGAGGAACTCAGGGATTATCCGGCAGACATGTTCACCACCGTGTTCGTGGGTTCCGCCTCTACGCGCATAAGCGACGAAAAGCTTATCACGCCCCGGGGCTACCGGTCCAAAGAGGATAAAGACGCATGAATAAGCTTTATGTGATAGGCGCGGGTCCGGGCAGCGCGGACATGCTGACGCCGGAAGCCCGGAGCGCGATAAACGGCTCTGACCTGGTTTGGTGCGCCGAAAGGAACGGCGCGCTGGTGCCGGAAAACAAACGGCGCCCTCTTACGCCATTTGGAGCCGCCATGGACGAAATGGCACAGGCGCTTGAACGGGGTGAAAACGCGGCCGCGCTGCTGTCCGGAGACACGGGGCTTTACAGCCTGCTGCCTCTGCTCGTGAAGCGCTTTGGCAAGGAAAACATGCATGTGATCTGCGGCATAAGCAGCGTGCAGGCGCTGTGCGCGAGGCTGGGTATGAGCTGGCAGGACGCAAAGATTGTGTCCGCCCACGGAAGGGCGCTTTCCAAAAACGCGCTTTGCCATTTCTGCCGCACGAACCCGAAAACTATCGTGCTGCTGGACGGTGAAAACAACCCCACATGGGTGCGGGACACGCTTTATGAAGGCGGTCTGGGCGAGCTGGAATTGTATATAGGCGAAAAACTGAGCTACCCGGATGAGTGCGTCGGCTTGTACGAGGACAGGGCGTACAACAGCCTTTCCGTAGCCGCGATACTTAACGGTGCGCCGCAAGCAGATGTAAAGCTGAGCGGCCTAAATGATGACAGTTTCATCCGCGGAAAAACGCCCATGACCAAAAGCGAGATACGCGCCCAGGTGATGTCAAAGCTCCTGCTCGCGCCTGACAGCGTGGTATGGGACGTGGGCGCGGGCACGGGCAGCGTGTCTGTGGAGTGCGCCTTAAACTGCCCGCTTGGCGAGGTCTACGCTGTCGAGCGGGACGCGGACGCGCTGGAACTGGTCAGGCAAAACAGGGACAAATTCCACGCGCTCAATATCAGTATTATTCCGGGCAGCGCGCCTGAGGCGCTGGAAGGCCTGCCTGCGCCCACCCATGTGTTCCTGGGCGGTACGGGCGGGGAGACCGAAGAGATACTGAAAAAACTGGAGGGCTTCGGTCGACGCATCCGCGTGTGCGCCACGGCGGTCACCATGGAGAGCGCGCAGCTGTATATGAAACTGCTGTCATGCTACGCTGATTTCTCGGCCGCGCAGACAGCCGTGTCCCGGCTGGAAAAGGTCGGGCGTTACAATATGTTAAAGGCGCAGAACCCCGTATTCGTGTTCGCGGCGACATTGGAGGGCGGAATATGATATACTTTATAGGCGCAGGCCCGGGGGCGGTGGACCTTATCACCGTAAGGGGCACGGAACTGCTCAAACGCGCGGATCTGGTTATCTACGCGGGTTCGCTGGTGAACCCGGAACTGCTTTCTTACTGCGGTGAAAACTGCGAAAAGCTGAACAGCGCGTCCATGACGCTGGAAGAGGTCATCAAGGCGATGACTTCGTATCCGAAAGAAAGCGTGGTGGTGCGCCTGCACACGGGGGATCCCTCCATATACGGCGCCATACGGGAGCAGATGGACGAATTGGACCGCCTGGGGTATAATTATGAAGTGGTGCCCGGAGTGAGCTCCATGAACGCCGCGGCGGCGGTGCTCAAAGCCGAGTATACCCTGCCCGGCGTGAGCCAGACGGTGATAGTGAGCCGCATGGCGGGGAAAACGCCCGTGCCCGAGAAAGAGAATATCCGTTCGCTGGCCGCGCACGGTGCGAGCATGGCGCTGTTTTTGAGCGTGAGCATGCTGAAAAAGCTGTGTGAGGAGCTGATCGAAGGCGGATACGCGCCGGACACGCCCGCGGCGGTGGTCTACAAGGCGTCCTGGCCGGATCAGGAGATAATCAGGGGCACGCTGGCGACCCTGCCTGAAAAGGCGGCGCATATCGGACGCACCGCCCTGGTGCTGGTGGGCGGTTTCATGGGCGGCGAGTATGAACGTTCCAAGCTGTACGATCCCGCGTTTTCCCATATGTTCCGGGAGGCAAGCAAATGATACTGCGGGCGATAGCGTTCACGGATAAGGGGCAAAGCTGGTCCGATACGCTGGGTATACCCATAGACAGGGGAGTGCCCGTTAAGGAGTGGGCGAAAGCGCACTTTGACGAAGCGGACGCCCTGCTGTTTATCGGTGCGGCAGGCATAGCTGTAAGGGCGATAGCGCCGCTGGTAAAGGATAAGACCACCGACCCGGCGGTGGTCGTTATGGATGAGGCGGGGCGCCACGTTATACCCCTGCTGTCCGGACACATAGGCGGGGCGAACGCGCTGGCAGAGCAGATTGCCGCGCTCACGGGAGCGGAAGCGGTGATAACCACCGCGACCGACGTGCGTGGGGTGCCCGCCATAGACAGCTGGGCGGTCGGCCGGGATATGGCCATAGAGAACCCGGGCGCCATCATGGCAGTATCTTCCCGGGCGCTGGCGGGCAAAACCGTAGGCGTCGCCATAACCGAAAGGGAGATAAAGCCGCCTTTTGACGTGACTTTATACCTGCGCCCCCGCACGCTGGCGCTGGGGGCAGGCTGCAGAAAAGGCGCGGACGCGGACGCGTTCGAGAAAAACGCTCTGGAATTCCTGCGCTCAAACGGCGTGTCGCTGCTGTCTGTCAAGGCGCTTGCGAGCATAGACATAAAGAAGGAAGAACCGGCGTTTACGCGCTTCTGTGAGAAATACCACCTGCCGCTTTTGACCTACGATGCGCAGGTGCTGAAGGACGTGCCCGGCGTGTTCGCGCATTCGGACTACGTGGAAAAGACCGTGGGTGTGGGCAACGTGTGCGAGCGGGCGGCAGTGAAAGCTTCTGAAGGCAGACTCCTCGTAGGGAAAACCATTTTCGAAGGCATGACCTTCGCGCTGGCGGGGGACAGGGACATATGACGCCGCTCAGGGAAGGTTTTACTACGGGTTCCTGCGCGGCGGTCTGCGCGCTGGCGTCCTGCCTGTGGCAAAGGGACGGCGAGTGCCCGGACAGAGTCGAGATCGTGGTGCCCGAAGGCCGTGTGTACGCGCCGCAGGTCCATGCGATGGAGCCGTATAGGTGCGCCGTATACAAGGACTCGGGGGACGACCCGGACATCACAAACGGTTCCGAAGTCTGGGCGGAAGTGCTGATCGGACCCGGAAACGGGGATATAAGCTTTGCCGCGGGTGAAGGCGTGGGGACGATAACGCTTCCGGGCCTTAAACTTCCCGTGGGCGAAGCCGCGATAAACCCAGTGCCCAGGCAGATGATAGCCGCGGCGGTAAGGAGTGTGTTCCCGCACAGCGCAGCGACGGTCACCGTGGGAATAACCGGGGGAAGCGAGATAGCAAAAAAGACGTTCAATCCCCGCCTGGGCATAGAGGGCGGGCTGTCTATCCTCGGCACAACGGGCATCGTGCGTCCCATGAGTGAGGAGGCGCTCACCGATACTATACGCCTTGAGATGAGCGTGCGCCGGGAAAACGGCGCCCAGACGCTGGGGCTCGTGTTCGGCAGCCAGGGAGAAACTGCGCTAAGCAGGCTTATGCCCGGCTTAAGCTGCGTGCAGATAAGCAATTTCGTGGGTTTTGCCCTGGACACGGCTGCAGAGCTCGGTTTTCAGCGCGTCGTACTCGCGGGGCAGCCCGGGAAGCTCGCCAAGGTGGCGGGCGGCTCAATGCAGACCCACAGCAAATACGGCGACGGGCGGCGCGAACCTGTTGCGGCGCATCTGGCACTTATGGGCGCTCCTAAAGATTTTCTGGAAGCGGTCATGGCAAGTGTAACGCTTGACGGCGTAATACCGCTCATATGCGATGCGGGTTACGCGGAAGTATGGAACAGGCTGTGCAAGGCAGCGTCGATGTACTGCGAGGCGCGCGTGAAAGGTGCCATCAGGGTGGATACTATTATGCTGGACGGACAGGGCAATAAACTCGGCGCATTCGGGGAGTGAGCAAACGTGAGCAAACTGCACGTATACACGGGAAATGGCAAGGGCAAGACCACGGCGGCTATGGGGCTGGCGCTGCGCTCTGCCGGGCACGGCAGCAAAGTGCTGGTGGCCCAGTTCATGAAAAAGGGCAATTCGGGGGAGCTTAAAGCGTTTGGGGTATTCGATAACGTGCGCGTGATGACCGCGAAACCCATAAAAGGCTTTACGTCGCGCCTGAGCCCGGAGGACAGATCGTCCGCCCGCGCCGATCAGACGGCGTTTGCGGAAGAAGTCGCCGCGCAGATCGATCTTTGGCAGCCGGAAACGGTAATACTGGACGAGCTTGGCATCGCCCTGGCGCTGGACATGGTGGATGAGGAAGGCGCGGGAAAACTCATAGACAAGGCGCTTTCATCCGGCGAGACCGTGGTAACGGGACGCACGGTCCCGAAGTGGCTGACGGAAAAAGCCGATTATCTAAGCCGTATAACGGCTGAAAAACACCCTTATGCGACTGAAAAACTGCCTGCCAGGAAAGGGGTCGAATGGTAATATGCTGCCCATGGACATTGAAGCCAGGAGCATGGAGATAATAGAGTCCGAACTTCAGGTTGAGCTTGAAGAGGACATAAAGCCCATAGTCAAGCGGGTGATCCACGCCACTGCGGATTTCTCCTTCGCGGAGAATATGCGTTTTACCCCCGAGATAGTGGAATACATACATGGTCTGCTCAAAAACGGCGCGACGATAATTACCGATACGAATATGGCGCTGGCGGGCATCAACAAAAGCGCGCTTGGCAGGCTGGGAGCGAAAGCGCTGTGCTTCGTGGCGGACGATGACGTGGCGAAGGAAGCGAAGGCAAGGGGCGTGACCCGTTCCTTCGTGAGCATGGAGAAAGCGCTCGGCATAGACGGCCCCAAACTGCTGGTGTGCGGAAACGCCCCAACTTTTCTGCTGTCATTGCTGGAAATAGCGGAGAATACCGGCATGCCTGCGGACACGGCGGTGATTGGAGTGCCGGTGGGCTTCGTTAACGTGGTGGAAGCCAAGGAAAATCTGTGGGACAGCGGCATTCCCTGCATCGCCGCCATGGGCCGCAGGGGCGGAAGCAATGTGGCGGCGGCGATAGTGAACGCGCTCATGTACGGCATCGAGGGGGTGCGCTCTTGAGGCTGCTCATAGCGGGCACCGGCAGCGGCTGCGGCAAGACTACG
>JAEEGL013869541.1_pt1 | contig 12660 bp, 9 predicted proteins | sample 9134231 | NCBI WGS metagenome assembly JAEEGL01 (sample SAMN16246548, study PRJNA631951) | gut metagenome | biome: gut microbiome; feature: rumen; material: fiber-attached | host: Bos | place: Iran: Karaj | collected 2018-10
GAGACGCAGGATGATCCTTCGCCGAGCCCCACGGCGGAAACGCAGGACGATCCTTCGCCGAGCCCCACGGCGGAAACGCAGGACGATCCTTCGCCCAGCCCCACGGCGGAAACGCAGGACGATCCCTCGCCCAGCCCCACGGCTGAAACGCAGGACGATCCCTCGCCGAGCCCCACGGCTGAAACGCAGGACGATCCCTCGCCGAGTCCCACGGCGGAAACCGAGCCCATCCCCTCGCCCCAATCCGGGGACAGCGAAGCGTGGATGTACGTCCAGGACGGCGACGCGCAGACGCGATTCGCGGGGGACCTGCGGGACGTGCTGCTGGCCGCCCATGAGGGCGACACGGTATTCCTGCTGAAGGGCGACGGCGTCAAACTGGAGCAATTCCCCGTGCTGAAGCTGAAAAACCTTTCGCTGAAGCCGGATGCCGAGCGCTTCACCGGGGCCGACTTCCGCGTGGTGGTGTCCCTCCAATCTCCCCGGCAGGCGGAGACGGAGGAAATTGAGGAGCTGGACCTGACCGACCTGTCCGAATACGAGGAACAGGAAAGGCAGACCGAGCAGGAGGTCCTGCTGGACATCTACGTCTGGGTGGAGATCATCCTCCCGGACCCGACGCCCACCGTCTCTCCCGCCAGCGAAGTCACCCCCGATCCCACGGGCGAAACCAGCCCGGAACCCACGGGTGAAAACAGCCCGGAACCCACGGGTGAAACCAGCCCGGAACCCACGGGTGAAACCAGCCCGGATCCCACGGGCGAAACAAGCCCGGAACCCACGGGTGAAACCAGCCCGGAACCCACGGGCGAAACCAGCCCGGAACCCACGGGCGAAACCACCCCCGATCCCACGGAGGAGACTGCCCCCGACCCCACCGACCCCGCCGACGGGGATGACATCCGCATCACCGTGGAGGCCGAGGGCTACGCCGGCGGCGAATGGAGCGGCGAACAGCCCCTGTTCACCCTGGGCGGCATGCCGGAGGAAGGGGAATACGAGTATGCCGTCATCGTCTACGATGAGCGCATCGCCATGCTGTCCTCGGATGTGTACGACCAGGCGGACGAGGGCATCTACACCCTCCGCTTCGTGCTGATGGACGAGGCGGGCAGCATCGTGTCCTCCTCGCCGCGCTACACCCTCATGCTGGACTGGACGCCGCCCCTGCTCTACTGCCAGGTGAGCGATACCGAGGCCTACACCATGACGGTCTCCGCGGCGGATTCCCGGAGCGGCGTGTGCGCGCTGTCCCTGGACGGCGGCGAGACCTGGACGGACTTCGCCGACGGCGAGGAACACGTCATCCGCGTTTCGGAAAAGCTGGTCATCCCCGCGGGCATGATCCAGGTGAAGGACAATGCCGGCAACATCACCGCCTCGGACCAGGACTGCGTGCTGGACAAGCTGCCCGACTGGGGCGGCGGCGGTTACGTGACGCCCAGGAAGGACCACGCCTCCGACGGCGAACAGACCACCACGGAGTACAACGCCCTGAAGCTGGAGATCGGCGAGGAGCCCATGAAGGAGCTGGTGATCGGCAGGGAAAAGCTGGCGCTGGCCCTGACGCTGGAATCCGCGGAGGGCTTTGAGACCCCGCGGGACTACGAGCCGGAGTTCACCGCGCGCCTGCTTCGCTGGTACCGGGAACCGGAGCTGGACGCGGAGGGCAATCCCATCCCGGACGAGGACGATACGCCGGACACCCTGGAGCTCACCGTCGTTCCGGAGGAAAAACTGAAAGACGTGTTCGCCTATCGCTGGGACGTCAACGCCTCCGCCTTCAAGCTGCTGGGCAACAGCGATATCCGCTATCTGGTGCTGCGCGTGGGGGACGAGATCGTCTCCCTGCCCACGGAGGGCTTCACCGGCGGCACCAGGTATGTGGAACTGAAGATGGCGGGCGTCGCCAACAAAAAATTCGACTACGCCATCCGCATGCTGTTCGACCTGACCCCCCTCCCGGAGGGACAGGAGGAAGAGGAATTTGTCCCGGACGAGGACGGCGTGTACGTGGACGTAAGCCGCGTCTGCGATATCGAGATCGAAACCACGGTGGAGGAGGAGACCTGGCGCCTCAGCCCCCTCCGCGTGGGCGAGATGTACTATTACGACGTATACGTGGGGCCGTCCGAAATGCTGGAAAAACCCTATGGCGCGTATATGACCCCTGAAACCCCGGAAGAAGAATGAGAAAGGCAGGGAACCAAACATGAAGAAGATCCTGGCGCTGGCGATTGCCTTGTGCGTGCTGCTGATGAGCGGCTCGGCCCTGGCGGAAGTATCCTTTATGGGCAACGTGGTCGCGAGGGAGACCGTGGGCGTGAAGGCGCCCTTCGGCGGCACCATTGAAAAGTCCTACGTGCGCGTGGGCAGTCTGATCTCGGTGGGCGACAGGGTGGCCACCATCGGCACCACCCGCGTGTACGCCGCCGGCGAGGGCACCGTGTGCGGCGTCTTCGGCGAGGAGGGCGATTCCGCCGAGAGCGTCACCACCCGCTACGGCGGCGTGATGTACATAGAGCCCACCAACAAATACGTCGTCTCCGCCACCACGGAAAAGGCGTACAACAGCTCCGAGACGAAGTACATCCGCGTGGGCGAGAAGGTCTACCTGTCCTGCACCAAGGACGGCAGCCACACCGGCACGGCCATGGTGACCTCCGTCAAGGAGGCCGACGAGAGCGGCAACACCGCCTACACCCTGGAAGTGACCGGCGGCGAGTTCTACATGGGCGAAACCGTGGCCGTCTTCCGCAGCAAGGATTACGCCTCCAATTCCTGCATCGGCCGGGGCAACATCGCCCAGAACGCGGCCCTGCCCGTGGCGGGAACCGGCAGCATCCTGAAGCTGCACGCGGCCGTGGGCGACCAGGTGGAGCGCGGCCAACTGCTGTTTGAAACCGTGGACGGCGTGCTGGACGGTCTGTACGCCATGGACAACACGGTGGTCTCGGACGTGGCCGGCGTGGTGGCCTCCTCCGACGCCGCGGTGGGCGGCAGCGCCGTCAAGGGCGGCAACCTGATCACCGTCTATCCCCGGGACGCCTTCCAGATCCAGATGAGCGTCTCCGAGCTGGACCTCTCCGAGATCCACGAGGGCTCCAAGGTATTCATCGAATTCGAGTGGGACAGCCAGAGCATCCGCCGCTACAGGGGCCAGGTGGAGGAAATCTCCTATCTGAACACCACCGGCCTGGACGGCCTGTCTTCCGGCAGCGTATCCTACACGGCCTACGTCAGCTTCACGCCGGACGAGAGCGTGCGCCTGGGCATGAGCGTCATCGTGTACGTGGTGGACGAGGAGACCTGGCAGAACGCCAAAGACGTGGTGGACGTGACCCCCGCCATGGAGGACGGGACCGCCGAAACCGCGGACCAGGAATGACAGATCGTGAAATTGAATGGAGCGTGATCCTATGAAAAAACTGGTTTCCATGCTGCTGGCGCTGCTCGTCGCGGCGCTGTCCGCCGTCGCCCTGGCGGCGCCCGGCGACGCCGTTGTGGCCCGCAGGGACGAAGTGAACTATGAAGATGGCTTCACGGATTACATCCGGGGCAGCGACGTGAGCGGCGATACGCTGTTCCTGATTGGCAACGACGGCATCTATACCTACAAGGTGGGCGAAGCGGACGTCACGCTGTACGCCTTCATGAGCGGGTACAGCTTCGGCGTCTCCGACGACGACGAGGAAATGAAAAAGCTCGTGGGCGACGATTATTCTTACGCGGAGGTCGCGGTCTTCTACGCCGACGGCGGGCGCGCCTACGCGCTGCTGGCGAACAATACCTACATAAACGACAGCTATACGCTGAACAAAAAGGGCTACCTGGTGGAGTATACCCTGGAAAACGGCGAGGCGATCGGCAAGGTTGTGAAGACCGGCATCGACCTGTCCCTGCTGATCGAGGAATACGGCGACTGGAGCTACCTCCGCTCTACGGAGAACGCGTTTACCCTGAACGGCGTCATGTACGCCAGGACCTACGACGGCACCGGGAATTACGTGATCTACGCCTTCGATCCCCAGGCCGGCACGATACGCTATCTGAACAGCGTGCGTGATATCCAGCTGGCGACGCCCTACAAGGACGGCCAGATCCTGATCGAAATGTACAACTACAACCAGCCCCAGAAGGTGCGCTTCTACGCCTTCGACCCCGTGGCGGAGGCTTCCACCCTGCTGGCGGAAGTGGATTCGCTGAACAATTCCTCCTATGACGGCGTCGTCTACTGCGAGGAGACCGGGCTGCTGTATTACGTGGACAAGGGCATGCTCATGTCCATGGACCTGCAGACCGGCAAGACCGTGGAGGTTTCCGACATTCCCGTGTCCGTCTACGGCGACTGCGCCAAGATCCTCTCGGGCACGCACTACGTGTGCACCAGCTATGACGGCACCTGCGTCCGCAACCTGGATCCCGCCCTGAAGTCGGACGCCTTCCTGAAGGTGTACAACGGCAGCTATGCCTCCGTGGTGAACAGCGCCTACTATTCCTTCAGCAACATCAACGGCTCCATCACCCCCGTGGTGTATTCCACCTACACGGCGGACACCCAGATCCTGGAAAACATGATGAACCGCGTCGCGGAGCCGGACATCTATTGCCTGTCCGTGCAGTCCCAGGCGTACAGCGCTATCCGCAGCCGCGGCTACATGGCGGATTTCAACGGCAGCAAGACCCTCTGCGAACTGGTGGACGCCATGTATCCCGCCTTCCGGGACGAATTCATCAGCAACGGCGACCACGTGGCCATTCCCGTGGAGCTGTACGGCTACTGCCTGGGCTTCAACACCGAGGCGCTCACCCGCCTCGGCCTCACCGCGGACGACATTCCCACCAACTGGAGCGATCTGCTGAACTGGTTCGCGGACGAGCTGCCCGCCCTGATGTCGGAGGACGATACCGTCAGCCTGTACTGGCGGGAGGAGACCGCGGACGAGTGCCGGTACGAGCTCTTCGGCATGATCATGAGCTCCTACATCGAATATCTGGACAACGTCGGCTGGGAAAAGGGCTTCAACACCCCGGAGCTGCGCTCCCTGCTGGAGAAGCTGGACCGCATCGACTTCACCGTCCTGGGCCAGCCGGAGGAATCCCCCTACGACGAGAACGGCAATTATATTTCTCCCCGTCCCGCCAGCGGCATGTACGTGGAAAACGCCGTGTCGCTGCTGGACGGTTACAGCGGCTTCGCCCTGGGTTACATGTATAGCGGATCCACCCCCGTTCCCATGGCCATCTCCCCGGATTCGCCGCGCCTGATGCCCGTCACCATGTACGTGGCGTTCATCAATCCCTTCACCAGGCACTACGACGAGGCCGTGCAGTTCCTGGAGTGCGTCGCCGGCTGCCTGGATGCCCGGATCCTGATGAATCTGCGGGACGACATGAACGATCCCGTGCCCAACAGGCATTACGAGGAAAACCTGGAGAACGCCATGACCTGGCTGGATGAGATCACCGCCCAGCTGGAGACAGCCGAGCCCTCCGAAAAGCAGTCCCTGGAGGAGCAGCTGGAGTGGGCCAAGCAGAACGTGGAGTGGGCGGAAAACAACAGGTACGACATCTCCCCCGAGCAGATCGCCTGGTACCGCGCCAACGCGGAATGCCTGCAGGTGGCGCAGTACAACCCGCTGTATTCCGGCGAAAGCTCCGACGAGCTGTACGAAACCATTGAGAAGTACCGCCAGCGCACCATCACCTCCGCGGAGCTTCTGCAGCGCATCGACAAGACCCTGCGCATGATGATCCTCGAGGGGATGTGATCCGGATCCCCGCGCCGTCCGTCCGGCGGACAAACCCCGCCGGGCGGACGGTGAAGCCAAAGGAGCGTTGTCATTGTTCTATAAGAAAAAATCCCTGTGGATCTTCCTGCTGCCGGGCCTTCTGGGCCTTCTGCTGTTCTATGTGGCGCCCTTCGTGGGCGGCATCTGGTACAGCGTCACGGACGGCAGCTACAAAAACAGCTTCGTGGGCCTGGACAACTATATCTCCATCTGGAAAAACCAGATGTTCCTCATCGGCCTGAAAAACACCATGGAGCTCAGTTTCATCTGCGCGCCGCTGGTGTGGCTTCTGAGCTTTGTCTTCGCGGCGCTTCTGAACCGCCTGCAGCCCACGGGCGCGTTTTTCCGCAACGGCATCCTGCTGCCCTATCTGATGCCCTCCTCCGCCATGCTGCTCATCTGGCTGGTGGTGTTCGATTACGGCGGCGTCGTCAACCGCCTGGTGGTCGCCCTGGGCGCGGAGCGGGTCAGCTGGCTGGAGGAATACGCCCTGCGGGTGCCCATCGTGCTGATGTTCGTCTGGAAAAACCTGGGCTTCGCGGTGGTCATCTTCCTGGCGGCGCTGCAGTCCATCCCCAGGCCGCTGTACGAGTTCGCCACCCTGGAGGGCGCGGGCTTCTGGAAGCAGACGTTCTTCATCACCCTCCCCCTGGTGGTGCCCTCGGCCTTTCTGGTCATCATCCTGGAGTGGATCAACGCCTTCAAGATCTTCAAGGAAGTGTACTTTATCGGCGGCGCGTATCCGGATTATTCCGTCTACACGCTGCAAAACTATATGAACAACATGTATTCCAAGCTGAACTATCAGAATGTCACCACCGCGGCCTACAGCTTCGCGCTGATCGTGTTCGTGCTGTTCGGCATCCTGTTTCTGACTCAGCGCCGGCTGATGAAGACCCTGACGTGAGGAGAAGCGGCATGATTACGAACATCAATCGGCCCCGCCAGGGCGCGGGGGTCTGGGTGGCGCGGCTGCTCCTCACCCTGCTTGCGGTGGTGATCCTGCTGCCCGTATGCGTCACGGTGCTGTATTCCTTCTTTTCCCCGTCGGAGATCAAGGCGTTCATGGGCACCCGGAACAACTTCCGCCCGGACGTCTGGATGGACGTCAAGCTGGCGCCCATGATGGTTTCCCTGCGGCAGTATTACGACATCCTCATCCGGGACACCTCCATCCTGCGGATGTTCTGCAATTCCGCCATGTATTCGGCGCTGATCCTGGTGGGCCAGGCCGTGGTGATCCCCATGATGGCCTATGCCCTCTCCCGCTTCCGGTTCCGGGGCCGGGACGTCATCTTCTTCCTCATCATCATGCTGATGCTGCTGCCCTTCCAGGTGACCATGGTGCCGAACGTGCTTACGCTGCGCAGCATCGGCCTGTTGAACACCATCTGGGCGGTGGTGCTGCCCATGTGGTTCGCGCCGTTCTACATATTCCTTATCCGGCAGTTCATGGTGAGCCTGCCCAACGAGCTGCTGGAGGCGGCGCAGATGGACGGCGCGGGCACGGTCCGCTGCTATCTGAACATCGTGCTGCCCGTGTGCCGGCCCATCCTGGGCGCTGCCGTGGCGCTGTCCTTCGCCGATTGCTGGAACCTGGTGGAGCAGCCCATGACCTACCTCTCCAGCCGCACGGACCTGCAGCCGCTCTCCGTCATGTTCAACCAGCTGGCCGCCGAGAGCACCGGCCTGGAATTCGCCGGCGCGGCGCTCTACATCCTTCCCGCGCTGTTCGTGTACCTGTATTTCCTGAAGGATATCCTGACGGGCATCCAGCTTACGGAGCTGAAATAGCGCCGTGCCGGGCCCGGTTTTTCCCGCGCCGGGGGTTCCGGCGCATCCTGCAAACGAGGTGTATCGGAATATGAACCTGAAGAAATTCGCCCTCCGGGGGCTGATCGTCCTGGCCGTGTTCGTGGCGCTGTGCATGTTTTTTTCCGGCACGATCAAGACCATCTCCACCGCCAAAGTGCGGCTGGTGAGCGCCAGGAACGGCAAGCTGGAGGAAAAAATCGCCCTCTCCGGCAAGGTGACGTATCCCTCTGTGGAAAAGCTCACGGTCCCCGTCCCGGACGGCCAGAGCGTGACCATCGTCCGGGTGAACACCCGCCCCGGCTATACCGTCTCAGAGGGCGATGTGCTGGTGGAGGCGGAGATCACCGGCTATGACGCCGCCATCGAGGAGTGCGAGAGCAACTACACCGCGGCCATGGAGCAGCTGATGGCGCTGGAAAACAAGAACACCGTGCGCGTGCGCCGCAGCGACGAGGAATACGCGGACGCGTACTTCGCCCTGCGGGACGCCAGGCAGAATACCATGTTCGCCCAGGTGTCCATGGACGCCCTGCTGTCCAAGGCCGGCCTTGTGCTGCCGGAGGAGGGCTATCCCCGGGGCGCGGACGAGGACCTCGTGTCCGCCGTCGACAGCTACCGGGACGCCCTCTCCGCCGAGGCGGACGCCCAGGCCGTGTTCGACCGCGCCGCCCGGTACGGCGTGGACGAGGCCGCCTGGACCTACATCACCCAGTGCAGGCAGTACCAGGAGCAGATGGACGCCAGCCGGGAGAAGATGCAGCTGCTCATGGAGCTGCAGGAAGCGGTGGCCGAGATCACCGCGCCCTGGGACGGCTACACCGCGGAGGTCAACGTGAGCCAGGGCGACACCTGCACCGGCGCCCAGTGGCTTGTCTCCATCACGGCGGAGGAATCCGACCCCGTGCTGCGGGTGGACCTCGCCAACGTGGAGCGCTCCATCGTCCGGGGCCTCACGGTCAACGTGAACTCCGACCGCTACGGCCTCCTGGAAACCAAGGTGATCGACGTGGGCGCCACCGCCGAAGGCGCGAAGTACTGCGACGTGGAGATTACCCAGGACATGCTCGATTATGTGGGCAGCGTGTATTCCATGAGCCAGTCGGACGTGGAAATGTCCATCGTCTACAAGGCCAAGGAGACCACCAACCTGCTGCCCTCCAGCGCCGTGCACGGCACCGGCAGCGACCGTTACGTGTTCATCGTGGACCGGGACTACAACACCTTCGGCGGCAGCACCATGAAGGTCCGCAAGTATAGCGTCACCGTGCTCAACGAGGTGGACGGCACCGTCTCCATCCAGGAGGAGATCAGCTATAACACCCTGGCCTACATGGAGGACAGGCAGATCAATGACGGCGATACCGTCATGGAATACACCGACTGATGGAGGCCGCCATGAAGAAGATTCGCAAGGGCCCCATCCTGCTGCTGATCCTGGGCCTGGCGCTCACGGGCTACGGCCTGTGGGGCGTGTGGAGCGCCCCCGACGTGCTGCAGTACGTCGTCCAGGCCCCCTCGGCTGCCGCCGAAAACCGCGCCGCGGAGCTGGACCGCCTCATCGACCGCAAGGAAGAGGCCTTCAAGGACATGGCGGACATCGTGACGGCCTCCGCCGTCTACGGCGTCGCGCCCGGCCAGGCGGTGTCCGCCCGGGAGCAGGCCACGGCGCTGCTGCTGGCGGTGGACAAGGGCTATTTCGAGGTCTTCCCCGCCTTCCTGAAGGAGGGCCGGCTCATCGGCGACGCCGAGTGCAGGGCCCGCCAGTACGTCTGCGTGCTGGACGAAAAGCTGGCCTTCGAGCTGTTCCGGGGCGAGGACGCCCTGGACCAGACCGTCACCCTGGGCGGCGAGGAATACCGGGTGATCGGCGTCGCCCGCCACTCCCGGCAGATCGGCCAGGCGGACGATTACCGCGTCTGGATCCCGCTGCGCGCGGCGGCTTCCCAGCCCCTGCTGACGCTGAACGTGGCCGCGAAGCCCCTGCGCAGCTCCGGCGCGCTCATCATGTTCAGAAACACCGTGCGCACCCGCTGGCAGGACGGCGGCAGCGTCTACGCCCTGGAAAAGGAGGCCACCCGCCGGCTGATCCTGCCCCGCATGGTGCTGCTGGCGCTGGGCCTGTACGCCGTGGTGTGGCTCTACGGCTGGATGGGCCGCCGCACCGCGGCCTGCGCCGCGCTGCTGCGCCGGGACCTGAGCCAGAGCTACCTCAAGCAGATCTTCTTCCGCGCGGCCGGCATCGTCCTTCTGCTGGCGCTGGGCTACGCCGCCGTCACGGGCCTTCTGTACCTGCTGATGGTCTTCGCCTTCCGCCCGCTGTACACCTTCACGGAGTGGGTGCCGGAGTGCATCGTGGAGTGGTCGTCCCTGAAGAGCGTGTTCCGCGGCCTGGTGGACGAGGCCTCCGCGCTGGTGTCCGTCTCCACCATTGAAATGGAAAGCCTGAGCTACTACGGCGGCTTCGTGCGCTGGGGCTGCGTGGCGCTGCTGGTGGCGGCGCTGCTGATGTGGATGTCCCGCGCGGAGCGCCGGCGGCACAGAACATGATTTTTCGGAACCGACTTGCTTTTGCCGCAAAAGAATACTATAATGGAACCGACGTCCGGCGGGCGCCGGTTGCGTTATTCCGGAAGCAACAGGGGGATTGAACATGCCTGTAACCAAGCTGACCTGGGCCCGGGTGAAGGATCATCTGACCCGGTATCTTTGGATATACATTCTGGGCTGCGTCGTGAGCGTGGTCCTGTCGGACCTGCTGTTCACCATGCTGCGGCCCCGCACGCCGGAAAACCAGATCGTGCGGTTTTACGTCGCGGAGGACTACACGGACACCACCCTGCTGGACGGCTACGCCGCGGACATCCTGGCTGATCTGCAGGCGAAGGGCCGGGACATCCTGGAGGTGGAGTTCGCCGCCCTGAGCCTGGCGGACGCGGAATCGGACTATTACAGCTCCATGCTGCTGATGGTGCGCCTGGCCGGCGGCGAGGGCGACGTGTTCCTGTGCAACCGGTACAGCTATGAATACCTGCTGGCCAGCGACGCGGAGCTGGCGCTGGACGATTACCTGGCCGAAGGCTGGCTGGACGGGCTGGACGTGGAAACGGAGACATTCACCTCCTCCGAGACCGGCGAGGAGCACATCGTGGCCATCGCCCTGCGGAACGCGGAAAAGCTGCGGAGCATGGGCTTCTACAGCGATGAGCTCTACCTTTGCGTGCTGGCCAACGGCGACAACCTCGATTCCACCATGATCGCGGCGGAGGACTTCCTCCGGATCGCGCTGGAGTGACGCGATGGTGCAGGAAGTGCGGGGCAAGTCCCTGTCCGGCGCGCCGGGCATGCTGCTGGTGGCGGGCGTCGTGGCGTTTCTGTGGCTCGCCTCCCGGGCGCTGGGCCGGCTGCAGCGGTATATCGGCTATCTTGCGGCGTCCGTGCTGCTGTGGGTCGTGGGCATGCTGGCGGCGCTCTGGGTGCTGCGCGCGTTCGTCATGGGCTACCGCTACGAACTGCGCGGGGATGAGCTGATCCTCTCCCGGCTGTACGGCCGCCGCGCCCGGTTCATGGAACAGGTTCCGCTGCGCGCCGCCGTGGCCTGGGGCCCGCCGGAGGACGTAAAGCGCCGCTTCCCCGAAGCCAGGTGGGCGCGCGCCGTGAAGAAGGGCTGCCCGTTGGAGCCCTTCGCCATCGCCGTGAAGGGCGACGGCGTGAGGATCATCTGTCTCCAGCCCGACGCGCGGCTGCGCGAAGGCCTGCTCCGCAGGCTCTCCGTCCGCTGACGCCCGGCCGGGAAAGAACACCTGAAAAAAGCGCAGATCGGAGGCTCCCGTATGGCAGACCATTACAATTGTTATCCCCTGAAGCACTTCGCGGGCATCGTGGCGGACGCCATGGGCATCGCGCTGCCGGACAGCTACGCCCCCGCCATCGGCTGGGTCTCGGATATCCTGCGCAGCCGCCTGGGCGGCATCGCGGACAGGGCCGTGCTCTACCACGCGGACGCCGTGGGGCTGTACATGTGGCAGCAGTACACGTCCCTCTTCGCGCCGGTGTATGCCCACACCAGCCTTGCGGTGCCGTTTCTGAGCACCGTGGAGTCGGTAACGCCCGTGGCCCACGCCTCCATGTACACCGGCCTCGACCCGGAGGGCCACGGGATCCGGACCTATGTCCGCCCGCAATTGACCTGCGACACGCTGTTCGACGTGTGGCTGCGGGAGGGCCGCCGCGTGGCCATCGTGGCCCAGAAGGATTCCACCTTCCTGCACATCTTCGCGGGGCGCGCCCTGGAATACTACGAGTGCGAAAACGCCGTGGAGGTCCAGGAAAAGTCGCTGGAGCTCGTCGCCGCCGACGCCTATGACGTCATCAGCATCCACACCTTCGATTACGACAACGCGGCCCACGCCTACGGCCCCGAGTCCAAGGAGGCGCTGAACGCGGTTTCCCTGGAGGCGGAGGGCTTCCACCGCCTGGCCGAGGCGCTGGAAAAGACCCGCGGCCTCCACAGGACCCTGCTCACCTATTCCCCGGACCACGGGCAGCACCCCGTGATGGGCGGCCGGGGCGCCCACGGCAGCAAGCAGATCGAGGACATGAACATCCTGCACTTTTTCGGGACGCTGTGACCGCCAGGATCCGCGACCCCTGTACCCGGGCGGGGCATTTTCACAATGCCCCGCCTTTTTTGCATACCCGCCGCCGCGCGGTTCCCTTGCGCGGAGGAGGGAATTATGCTATACTGGATAATGGACCGGTATCCAATCGAATTCTCGTATTCCGCCAGCACGGCGGATCTGTCCTGGAGGTGTTCGCATGCGCGTGATATTCAATGGCGAGGAAATGACGGTCGGGGAAGGGGCCACCTACGGCGACGTGGTCGCCGCCGCAGGCAAGGCCAGCGGCGCGCTGGGCGTGCTGGCCAACGGCCATGCGTTTTCCCTGGGAGCGCCCTGCCGGGAGGGCGCCCGGGTGGAGGTGCTGACGTTCATGGACGAGGAGGGCCGCCGCATATACGAGCGGTCTCTGCAGTTGCTGTTCCTGGCGGGGGCCC
>JAEEGL015424359.1_pt1 | contig 12660 bp, 4 predicted proteins | sample 9134231 | NCBI WGS metagenome assembly JAEEGL01 (sample SAMN16246548, study PRJNA631951) | gut metagenome | biome: gut microbiome; feature: rumen; material: fiber-attached | host: Bos | place: Iran: Karaj | collected 2018-10
CATCAAAGATGTTCTTGCCATCAGGATAATCCACCTCCTGTCGTACTTGTTTTCCATCTGGTTCACCTAAACTGGTGACCATGGTGGTAGCAGAGAGCTTTTGTTCCACATACATTTGTTGACATTGCGACTCCGCCTCCAGATATTCCGGAATGCTGTCGAGCAACGAACCAGAAAGATTGTGTATCGTGCCAAGGATATAAGACGGTTCTTTCAGTCCATTGCCGCTGATGCGGAAAAGAAGCTGTGCGTTGGCGCTGAGAACAACAAAAAAGGAAATAACGCTAAGGATTGTCTTCTTGTTCATATCATTAAATTTCTGCTTATCGGAATATAAAAACGCAAAATTCCGATTTATCTGTCTAAACTCAGTACAAAGGTAACACATTTTTTCAATGAATCCGCTCGGAGGAACACACATTTGTATCTTGCAAATCATCTTTCTTGTTCTTTCACCAAGGCTTCAGTGAGATTGTCACCCTTCAAGCCGTGTGACCGTTGCTGTCATGAGCTTCTTTATTTATAGTTGCCGGGTTGGGTGCCATATTGGGCTTTGAAACACCGGCTGAAGTAACTGAGTGAAGCAAAGCCGCACATACTTGAAACCTCGGTAACAGAATATTGACCTTCTTTAAGAAGACGTGCTGCGCGTTTCAGACGTATCGCTCTAATGAAAACACTTGGTTTCTGTCCGGTTAGCGAACGTATCTTGCGGTACAATGTGGAGCGGCTCATAAATACATCAGCTGCTAATGCATCAATATCATATTGCTCGTTGCTGATATTCTTTTCCACCGCATCTACTGCAGTCTGGAAAAATTTTTTGTCCATGTCATTAAGTGCCACTTCCTCTATTTTCACTTCTTCGCCTTTCATGAATTCTTGACTTCGTTTCTGGCGGAGATTCTGCAAATGGCTGATGCGCAGTTGAAGCATTTCCATATTGAATGGTTTGGAAAGGTAATCATCTGCTCCCGCTTTGAATCCTTCTAATTGGGTCTCCTCAGCAGCACGGGCAGTAAGAAGAATGACCATAATATGGGAGGTGCTTATATCTTTTTTGATGCGCCGGCATAACTCCATGCCGTCCATAACGGGCATCATCAGATCTGACACTACAAGGTCTATATCCTGTTCGTTGACAATCTTGTAAGCTTCTTCTCCGTTGGCGGCTTGGACAATATGGTATTGTTCTGACAATTCATCTGCCAAGAACTGACGGAATTCATCGTTGTCGTCTACTATCAGAATAGTTGATTTCGCTTGTTCTGCTTCTTGATTCTCTTGGACAGTCTCCGTCGTGGCAGCCACTATCTTTGTATTCTGAATTTTAAGGTTCGTTGGAATCATGATTGTAAAGGTACTGCCTTCTCCTAATTTGCTTGTCACAGAAATGGACCCTCCATGAAGTTTTACAAATTCTTGCGTGAGATGAAGACCAATTCCTGTGCCAGTGACTGAAGACCCGGCAGCATTTTTGCTTTGATAGTATCTGTCGAATATATGTGGTAAGTCACGGCTTGGTATACCGCATCCACTGTCTTTTACCGTTATGCTGATCAGATTGCATTCAGGTTCTGACACACTGACGGTTATTTGACCGCCGCTGGCTGTGAATTTAAAAGCATTGCTCAGCAAATTATACATGATATGCTGAAGTTTGTTGCTGTCAAAATTAATATAGAGTTGGATGTTGGGTATCGCACAACCTAAGCCTATGCCTTTCTCTGTTGATAGAGGACGGAATGTCTCACATACCGTTCTGACAAAATCATAGATGTTGCCATTGGTCAACTCTAGTTTCTGTTGTCCCATCTCCAGTTTGCGGAAGTCAAGAAGACGGTTGACAAGGGATAGCAATCGTTGTGCGTTCTTTTCAATGAGTATCAGTTGATTGTTTACTGTCACAATCCGATTGTCTTCGGTACCGTCTTGCTCCCACTGCCGTATTTTTTTTAAGATGTTTTCTATTGGTGTGAGAATGAGCGTGAGCGGCGTACGCAACTCATGACTGATGTTGGTGAAGAAACGGAGTTTCATCTCAGTCAGTTGGACATCCATCTTATGCTGTTGTTTTTCTTTTTGGCGTGACAGGAAATAGTTGATGGCAAACATGAGGATGGCTGCTCCTGCCAAGGTGTATAGTATATATGCCCACCAAGATTCATACCATGCGGGTTCTCTGTTCAGTGTCAGCACCTTTGTCTTCTCTCCCCAACATCCATATTCGTCGGTAGCCATCAGTTCAAAAGCATATTCTCCTTTGGGAAGTTTTACGAAAGTGGCCTTGTTAACACCCTGTGGCAGATAGTGCCATTGGTCGTCTATCCCGTCAAGCCGGTATGCGTAACTCACCTTATCAGCATTGAGGTAATTAAGTGTTGAAAACTGAATCTCTATGTTTACGGCATCATGCTCAATATCGATGCTCCGTGTGTCCATGCCTATGATGCGTCTGTTGCCATCGATTGAGATGGAAGTGATGATTGGTTTTGCCGCTGATGACAATTGGTCGATGTTGACCGATGGGGTGATGTAGAGAATGCCGCCGGCACCGTCGATGCAGACTCGGTTGCCCTCTGATTTTACATGATGAAAACAATCCATCTGAATATCACGGTCTGATGTGCGGAAAATACGGTAGGCCCCAATTTGAGGATTGTATTCCTTCAACATCTGATCGCTTAATATCCAAATGTGTCCTTTGTCATCGATGGCAATGCTTTTTATACCTTCGCCATTGGGCGTGCTGCCCTTGGCGTCGGTTGTCAAAGTGTCTTTGACAGGGTCATAGCAAATAAGGTCTCCCGTCTTGCTTGATGCCCAAATCCTTCCGCCTTTGTCCTCTGCCAATGCTGTGTACTCTCCGGTCCTTGAGATGACATGTTCACCGCGTTTTGCATCGTAGCACGCCAGAGGGTTGCTGTCGGAACTGTAGTAAAGAATACCGTTTTTTGCTTTCAGGATATATCTCATACCTCTCGATAGAACGGGTAGCGAATTGCTGCATTTACTCCCTTCATCATACTTGTCTATTCCTTCTTTATGACCAATATAAACATTGCCGTCACCAGCATCGTAAATGCAGTATATTTCGTCTCTCACCGTAGCAACAGCCTCCGACCTGATTCCTTTACCGTCGAACCATACATGGTAGAGCTGATTCTCTTTAAAATCCCAAATGCCTGACCGACGCCGGCATTTGTGGAATTTATCCACACCGAGCCGTGCGATGTTACTATTGTCTTTGTCGAAAAGAATGGCATTTTTCTGTGGTTGATAAAATGCTAATGGAGAGCGGTCCTGCCCCAACCACAGATTTTCACCCTCATTTGTGGAATTCCAGATAAATGGTCTGTTGTACAGCTGCTCACGGATATGATCGAAACTTTCTTTGTGTATACTGATATCTGGGCTTGAAAGAATGAATGTATGAGGAGAAAAACCGGATACCCATAAATTGCCCTTGGAATCGATGGTCAAGTTGTCTATCACGCTCAAACCTTTTGGCAATATATATGATAGATCCACAGAGGTCAGTTGGTTGTCTGTTATATCATAACAGTATAGCCCATACATGGTTGATGCCCACAACCGATGCTCGGAAACGTCTTTGGTAAGATGAATGATCAGCGATGTGTTGCCTTTCCCATATGAGCACGGCTGAGGGGTGAGGGTCTTGTTCTTGGGGTCGTACCGCATGATGCCCATGCCCCAGGTGCCAATCCAGAAAAATTGGTGTGAAGGGTCTTCCACCAAGTCGGCAGGGATGATGCCTTCTTCCCAATATTGCTCTTCGAAGCGGTGTAAATTAGGATTGTAGCGTATCACACCGCCGCCCCATTGTGTTACCCATATTTGGTGATGGCTGTCTTCCATCATCCGAGATGCGTAAATCCTTTCTCCTCTCCATAATGAGGGATGGGTTTCTATCAGATGCAGTCTCTTGTCATAATGGTATATCTGTCGCTGAGAACACACCCATACGGTGCTGTCAGATGCCACAAGTATAGGCCCGACATAAGTGCCTGTCAATCGCTTATCCGCACTACGGATCGTGTAGTCATGCTTGTTGAGCACATAAAGTCCTTCTGGGGTGGAAAAGAGAATCTGGTTGTCGAAGTCTTCGGCTATGCTCGTGATGTCGTTACTCTTACCTATCAAGTCTGGGTGATTGTGGTCCGAGCGGAATACGTCGATATGGTATCCGTTGTCTCGGCAGAGGCCTCCACCACGTGTACCGTACCAGATAAAGCCCTCTCGGTCTTGCAATATGCAATGCACATTGGCGACGGGCAACTGCTGCTGAGTGGGCAACTCAGTCAATACATATTTGTTGGTCTTTTGGGCTTTAAGTGGACCGAAAAAACCTACAAGTAAGAGCAGAAAGATTATTCTCATTTTCTTCACTACACTGTTTTTTGGTATGCAAACATACAAAAAATTCTTTTTATCTTTCTAAATAAATAAGGATAAAATAAAGATAGAACTCATTTTGCACAAATAGTTAAAATCAATGAACGGTATAGTCAAGAGGTGATTTTGAAAACCAATTAATTTTGCAGCCGTGATAAACCGGATGATCAATATTAACCAAATTAAATCTATAATGAGTGATAAAAAAGAAATGTTGAAAACAATTTGCCGTAATCATCTTCGGCGCTTGTTTTTACTGACCATGTTTGCCGTAAGCAGTATTGCAATTATGGCACAGGCTCAGAAAGTTAGTGGAACCGTGACTGATCGTACAGGAATTCCTGTTATCGGTGCGACCATCATGGAAAAGGGCACACAGAATGCCGCTGTTACTGACCTCAACGGACAATTCTCATTGCAAATCCAGAAGGGGGCTTCTATTGTGGTTTCTTATTTAGGTTTTAAACAACAAGAGGTGAAACCTACGAATGCAACTATGAGCATTGTTTTGGAAGAAGAGTCAAATGGTCTTGATGAGGTGGTCGTTATCGGTTATGGTACCTCAAGAAGGAAAGACATCACAGGGTCTGTTGCGTCGGTGAATGCAGAAAAACTGAATTCTGTCAGTTCTACCAGCGTGAGCCAGATGCTGCAGGGACGGATTACGGGTATGGCGGCAACACAAAGCTCCGCACAGCCTGGAGCAGGTATCTCTGTAAACATTCGTGGTGCTGCATCTCCAAACGGCAGCAATGCTCCTCTTTATGTGGTCGATGGTGTACCTCTGCAGACCAATTCCTCTTCAACACCTGGTATCACCACTCCTGGATATGATTACATGGCAGGTGTGGACCGTGACCCTCTGAACACCATCAACCCCAACGACATTGAAAGCATTGATGTGCTGAAAGATGCGTCGGCGGCTGCCATCTATGGTGCTTCTGCTGCCAATGGTGTTGTCTTGATTACTACAAAAAATGGAAAGTCTGGAAAACCAAAAGTGGAATACCGCAGTGCATTTACTGCTCAACTCATGAAAGATTATCCTGAAGTCCTGAACGCACGTCAGTTTAGGGAGCAGGCCAATTTCTGGACTAAAGAGTACTATCTTTATAATAATAAAATGGGACTGTATGGCGACAACCCTGAGGACTTGAGCGGATATACCCCTGTCTTTGACAATGTGGATGGTTACACGGCTGATACAAAATGGATTGATGAGGTTTCCAGGACAGGATACATCATTGACCAGAATCTGTCGTTAAATGGTGGAACGGATAAAACAAAATATTTTGCATCGTATAACTATTATGACAACAAAGGACTGCTGAAGCAGTCGGGAATTACACGCCACAATATTCGACTGAATCTGGATCAGGAATTCTCCAAGATTTTCAAGGCTGGCATTAAATTCAGTTATTCTAATGTAGCGGCCAACAGCACATCGGTAGGCACTGGTGGCAATGGCGACAATATGATTATACGTACCATTGACTATGCTCCGGATATCGCTGTAAAAGACGAAAATGGTAATTATAATAAGAGTTATAATAAATTGTATACCAATCCTGTGTCTTACACAGATATCAAGGATTTAACTACCACAGAACGCATATTCATCGCTCCGACTTTTGATTTGAAACTTTACGACGGCTTGACACTGAGAGGTGTTGGCGGCTATGATACGCAGTCGTCTGTTAGAAAATTCTTCATACCTAAAAAGGCCAACAATGTTAATGCACAGGAGGGAATGGCCAGCCTTGGTCATTCAAAAGTAGTCAATGCAAGTGCCGAAGCGTTTCTGAATTATGATAAGACTATCGCCGAAGTCCACCATATCTCTGCTGTATTGGGTGCAGGCTATTATAAGACAATAAACGAAAACTTTGGCCTCTCCGGTTCTGGCTTCTTCACGGATGCTTTCGGCTATGATAATGTGGGGATAGCAAGCGACAAGGATAAAGAGAAAATAAGTTCGTACCGTGCAGAGAGGACCAAAATGTCTCAATTCATGCGTGCTAATTACACTTACAACGACCGCTATATCTTTACCTTCACAGCACGTCGCGATGGCTCAAGTTATTTTGCTGAAAACAACAAGTGGGGTATTTTCCCAAGTGCTTCTGTAGCATGGAGAATTAGCGAAGAGGCTTTTATGGATAATGCCAAGTTCATCAGCAACCTGAAACTGAGAGTAGGCTATGGTGCTACCGGTAATGAGAATGTACTGGGCACGAACTCACAGTCGCTCTATCGCTCGGGCTATGATTTCCTCATCGGATCGACGATGCACACGGGATTGATGCTGACGCAAATAGAGAATCCCGAACTGAAATGGGAAACCGACTATACATTCAATATCGGTATCGACTATGGTTTCTTCAATCAGCGTCTCAATGGTTCAATAGAGTTTTTCAACCGTGGGGTGAAAGACTTGCTCGACTATCAGACTCTGCCCTCAAACAATGCCGTAGGACGTGTGGCAGCCAATATTGGAGAGACTAAGAGTCAGGGATTTGAGTTCTCGTTGAATAGCGATAATCTCACCAGCAAAGAAATCAAATGGGAAACCACATTGAATGTTTCCTATTTCAAGGCAAGCTGGGTGAAACGTAATCCTGAGGTTGCTTTGCCTAAATATGTCGGTGAGAAAGACGAGATTGATGCAATCTATGGATGGAAGACTGATGGTATCATCCGAAACAAAAGTGAGATTCCCTCTTATATGCCGGACGCCAATGTGGGCAATGTCAAATATGTAGACTTGAACGGTGACAACGTACTTGACGAAAAGGATGTCGTAAAAATAGGAAACGGCAATGCCCGATGGATGATCGGATTAGGCAACACATGGAGTTGGAAGGGATTCGACCTGAATATCTATTTCTATAGTGCTGCCGGTTTCAAGAAATATGTTGGTTCTTACAATAGTGGCACTGGGAGGACTTATGGACAGATTCCAGTGGCTGCCAATCTTGGGAACAATGGAAATGCTCCGTGCAATACTTACACGAGTGTGATGAATGAGGTGTGGAACAGTCAGAACGGACAAGGATGGATGCCAGGTATCGCTACCAATCCTTATGACAGTAAAAATCCTTCTGGCGCAAACAACTTCTATTTGCAGGATGCAAGTTATATTAAACTGAAGAATATTACGCTGGGTTATACCTTGCCGTACAGCATTTTCCGGAAGAGTAATTTTATCCGTGGCGCACGTTTCTTTGTTGACGCACAGAATGTGGCGACAATTACCTCCTATGATGGTTTCGATCCTGAACTTGCTGCAGGCAACCCCTATCCTCAGGCGTTGGCACTTTCGTTTGGTTTTAATCTTAATTTCTAAATCTGACTTATTATGAAGAAAAATATGATAAGCACCGTGATGTGCGTAGTTGCTTTTGCGACATTTCTTACAGCATGTGATGATTCTTTGGAAACCAAGAATTTCACGGACATGTCTCCGTCGAATTTCTTCAACACAGAGGGGGACTTTGATGCTGCGGTAACAGGACTCTATCTTCCTTTGACAACCAACTGGGGTTATAGTGATGGTGGTACTGGTAAATGGTACAATTCACTTTTCAATGCTGATATCAACTCTTATTTTGCTGCAGGCATGGTGACAACTGACATCATGCGCCATTATTCCAGCTATGTATATGATGAGTTTAATGTAGGTCCTTCTACGGGTGGTGCCATCACTACTACTTATAATGTACTGCGATTTGTGGCAAGGGCTACGGATGTAATCAGTCAGATGGAGAACAGCAATGGTGCTACAGAAAGCATACGGGCTCGCTATATCGCTGAGGCTAAGACGTTGCGCGCTTTCTATATGTACACCTTGTTGGATTTCTTTGGACCATTGAACGTCAAGCTCGACCCCGCCAAACTGATGGACAATACCATTGAACCCAGACCATCGCATGAGACTTATATTGGATATATCGAGAAGGACCTTGACGATGCTTTATCAACAGCAGCTTTCCCCGATAAATACAATGATAATCCTGATGAGTGGGGACGTATGTCAAAATCAATAGCCTATGGTATAAAACTTCGGCTTTACATGCATGAGAAAAACTGGAATAAGGCTAAAGAGGTGGCGCAAAAACTCATGGGTATGGGGTATTCGTTGCTTGACAACTATGAGGATGTTTTTGCAACTGCCGTGAATGATGAGATAATTTGGGGCGTTCCTGCCAATACCGCATCTGACAATTATTATGTGACCGAAGTTTTGCCAAATGACTTCAAAAAAGGCTACAATAATATGGGAAGGTCCTATATCCGTGGCACGGAGGATACTTATTTCTCAGGTTGGAAAGTTTATTGCATGCGCTGGGATTTCTATGACACCTTTGAAGAAAATGACATCAGAAAACAGGTGATTCTTTGTCAATATGATAATTCCAGCGGCGAACGTATCACTCGTGAAAATGGAATGGTGGGTGCCATTCCTATCAAATACATGAACACACAGTTTGCCAATTGGGGTACGCAGACAGCACAGCCTATCCTTCGGTATGCAGAGGTCTTGCTCTCGTATGCTGAGGCAGAGAATGAACTGAATGGACCGAGTGCAGAGGCTGTAAAGGCATTGAAGATGGTGACAGATCGTGCCGGAGTGGAAATTCCTTCGACAGCGACAGCCAGCAAAGAGGCCTTCCGTAGTTATCTGTTGCTCGAACGTGGACATGAACTGTTCTGCGAAGGTGTACGTCGACAAGACTTGATTAGACATGGTGTCTATATCAAATTGGCCCGGGAACGCGGAAACAATGCGCAGGATTATCAAGTGTTGTTCCCCATTCCACAATTCGCTATCACCGAGTCTAATAATATTCTGGAGCAGAATCCTGGCTATTGATATTAGGAGAGCGTTTTCAGCTTGCGTCGTGATGACGTAATCTAAAAAGGTTTTTTAGGTTAGCTTGTGGGGACAGGACCAACAGCCCCTGTCCCCCCTTTTTTTACAATAATAATGGTAATATATGATTAAAATACACTCAACATTATTAGCTGTTCTACTTATAGTCTGTCAGAGTACTAATGCACAGACTATAGAGGAGGATTTTATTCATCCTCCCGAAGAAGCCAAACCTTTGATGATTTGGCAATGGATGGATGGCTTAATTTCAAAAGAAGGCATCACAGCCGACCTTGAGGCATACAAAAAAGCAGGAATAGGGGGAGTTCAGAATTTTCAAGTTGGCGGACGTCTGCAAGCAATGGCAAAAGATACCACAAATGCCATTGGTTCTGAAAACTGGAAACATCTTATGCAATTCGCGATTATGGAATGTAAACGCCTTGGATTGTCTTTTGGAACACATAACTGTCCTGGTTGGTCGTCAAGCGCATTTCCAACAGTCAAGCCTGAATTTGCCATGCAAAAACTAATTTGGAGCAAAACTGTCACCCAAAAGAGGAAAAAGGTTAGACTTGAGATGCCTGCTGTAGATCCACAATATGATTATTACCGTGATGTGGCAGTGGTTGCCATCCCTGACGCTGACACGATTCCAATCGAGTCTGTACTCATATTGACAGAAAAGATGGACGAAAATGGAGTCTTGCATTGCCGTCTTCCAAAAGGTACATGGCGAATATATCGATTTGGACATACGCCTAATGGCCAGACTAACTGGGGCACGTCACCTGAAAGTGGAGTAGGCCTTGAGTGTGACAAGATGAATCGTGAGGCTGTGAAACATTTTTGGAACACATATCCTTCAATGCTACTAGATTTGGCTGGAGAGGAGGCAGGAACTACTTTTAGACGTTTGGAAATAGATAGTTATGAGGCAGGCTCTCAGGATTGGACGATGTCCATGCCAAAGGATTTCAAGGAAAAACGCGGCTATGATATCATTCCATGGTTGCCCGTGGCTGATGGTGTGGTTATCAACAGCAAACAGCAGACTGAAACTTTTCTGCATGATTGGCATGAGACGGTCTCGGATTTGTTTGCTGAGAACTATTATGGGTATATGAGTCAGTTGGCACACGAAAATGGGTTGCAATTGCTGGTACAGCCTTATGGAACAGGTGGGGTAGGGTCTTTCAATCCCATCAATACGGACAAAATATGCCGGGGTTTGGCTAAGGATGATCCTATCAGTGCGGAATTTTGGACTCAACCTCGTTCATGGGGATGGAAAGAGGTGCCGCAAATTGTAAATGCTGCCCGAAAAGTAGGGCGTCAATTGATATATGCCGAAGGCTTTACATGCTGGCCCCTCTACGCATGGAAAGATGACCCCAATGATTTGAAAGCTACTGCTGATTTGGCTTTCTGCCTTGGAATCAATAAATTGATGCTTCATGCAGGAGCACATAATCCGTGGGTGAACAGAAAACCGGGAATGACTTTCGGCATGTGGGGCACTCAGTGGACCCCAGGGCAAACATGGTGGAAAGATGGTGCAAAAGCATTGTTCTCTTATTTCGCGCGCTGTCAGGCTCTTTTGCAAAGAGGTGTCTATGTGGATGATTATAAAAGCAGGAATCCATCACTTTCAGTTCCCTCGCAAAGCATCCAGTGGATACACCGGCAAGATGAGAATAATACTGATATCTATTTTGTGGCTAATACAAGTGATTCTTCTCTGATTTCTACTTTTACAATCAATGGCACGGGACGGATTCCTGAATTATGGGATCCAGAAACGGGTTCTATCGCTGAAGCGGAAGGCTGGTCGTTTGACGGGGGAAATACATTGGTCAGGTTGAATCTTACATCACAAAGATCTTCGTTCATAATACTTAGGAGAAATACAACAGAAACAGGCCCGGGATTGGTCTTGCCTCAAAGAAAGGTGATTGAAAACATCCCTCTCAATGGGAAATGGACAGTTAGATTTGATGAAGGGAAAAATGTGGAAATGACTTCACTCACCCCATGGGATGAGTCAAGTGATATGAATATTAAATATTTCTCGGGGACGGCTTGCTATTCTCAACAGATACATTTGAAGAAGGATAAACATTGCCGCTACGTGCTGAATCTTGGCGAAGTGAAAAATCTCGCAGTTGTTAGCGTGAACGGTGTTGAATGTGGCAAGTTGTGGAGACCTCCTTTCTCTATCGACATCACCGATGCCCTACGTGAGGGTGATAACACACTGGAGATAGATGTGACCAATCTTTGGGTCAACAGAATGATTGGTGATGAGAATGAGATGGATGATGTTGAATGGTCCGAGCCATTCAGTTTTAGTGCTGCTCCCAAAGCTCCATATATTGGACGGTTTATGAAGCAGGTGCCCGAATGGTTGAAAATGGGTTTGCCAAGGCCCTCGTCCAAACGAAAAGCGGTCATTTCATTCAAATTCTTTGAGAAAGGCGACCCTCTTCTTCGTTCGGGTATGATAGGTCCTGTGGTATTGTCCAAACAGGAGGGGAAAACTTTTTGACACAGCAAGCATACTTGGCTCTGCATTCGGATCGCACATGAATTGATGCCGATGACAATGTCAACACAGCCATATGGGGAAAGACCTACAAGGAGGCTCTTGACAGACTAAAGAAGTGCCTGTAACAAAAATGCTCCACACCCCTAGAAACGAGGGTGTGGAGATTTTCAGTGCATCATGGTCGCCCATGTTGTATATGTAGTGTTAGTGCTTACCTGCTTCCACCGAAGGTTCCGTGAGCGGCTGATGTGCCACCATTGCCATGGCTGGCCACGTTGCCCGACGGACGGGTGCCGAAAGTGCGGCTTGGAGTATTGGCCGACCCACTGCGATGACTGTTGCCGAAGCCGCCACCCATAGAGGGGTTGCCGTTGCCATTACCCGTCATTGGACGGTTGCCGTGGTTTATTGAAGGATTGTGGTTGCCGTTGCCATTGGGGTTCCCATTGTGGTTGCCACCATGATTCCAGTTTCCGTTGTTGTTGTGATTGTAGTTGTGATTTCCGTTATTGTGGTTGCCATGACCTCTTGGAGGGTTAGGCTTGTCGAAGTGGTGGTGGGCATAGAAACTGCCACCTCTATGGCTATGGCCACCCCTGAAGGTCACGAAGACTGCAGGACGATGGTAGAACATCCTTCCGACACCATAGCGGGTGTAGATGGAGAAGGTCCAGCCACCATGCCCCAGACGACGGGACGATAGAACCACTCACTGGCCATGAAGCGGTCGTACTGCCAGGTGCTGAGCACAAGGCGCAGGTCGCGGTTGCGCACCTCCCACCAAAATCCGAACACGTCGGCGCGGGTATCTACGTTGAGCAGG
>JAEEGL015641545.1_pt1 | contig 12660 bp, 11 predicted proteins | sample 9134231 | NCBI WGS metagenome assembly JAEEGL01 (sample SAMN16246548, study PRJNA631951) | gut metagenome | biome: gut microbiome; feature: rumen; material: fiber-attached | host: Bos | place: Iran: Karaj | collected 2018-10
CATGGTGCTGTGCGGCGGCAAGGCTTGGTGCACATCCCAAGTGCTGGAGTATATGCGCTATGTGCGCGACGCCGGCGCGGATGTGGGCCTGCCCCTGATCGTGGACTGGGCGCAGTCCTCCGGGGTGGAGGAGATGACGGAACTGCTGAAGGCATCCGGTAAGATCATACCCAGCCTGGCCATGACCAATATGGGCCGCGGACTGCCCCTGGAGGTGTTCCGGAACCTGATCGATTCCAAAGCCGAGGGCTTTGCAGGCGCGAAGGACGACATGTGCGGCCCTTATGGCCGCCGACTCGCCGCGCTGTTGGGCGGACGGTACGCCTTCCTGTCCGGCGGCCGCGCCGAAAATCACCTGGATGTGGCCCCATACGGCGCGGACGGGTATCTTTCGATCTACATGCGCTTCAAGCCGGAGTGGGCCTGGAAATACTGGAAGCTGTACAAAGCCGGAGACATGGCGGGCTGCGCGAAGTGGATTATGCGCTATGAAGTTCCCTTCATGGATTTCGTGACGTCTACCGGTATGTGCTTCGACCTGGTGATCCATGCGCTGATGGAGATCGAGGGCCTGTGCGGGCGGTGGCGTCGCGCGCCCTACGCCAGCGCCACGGAGGCGCAGATGGAGAAGATCCGCGCATTCTGGATGGACCTGAACCAGCCCCGGGAGGGAGATCAGTAAACCAATCAATACTGCCGGAGACGTCCGCTTGCGGAGCGTGTTCCGGCTGATATGCTGCGCACCCCTTCCCGTTTTCTATAATGGTCCCCGTTGGAGAACCTGCGGAAAACGGGAAGAGGCGCGTTATGTGCGTCAAATGCCTGGGAAGCTGCCATTTCCGGGGATAATACATCGTATCTGCTGGATGGGCGGGACAGGCATTCGGCCCCATCTAAAGAAGGCTTTGAAGGCATCAGGTCTGATTCCGCCTTTGTCCGGATTCCTGCGAAAAAACGCCCTGCGGAGTTTTCTCCGCAGGGCGTGCTGTTTATTATTCCAGGATGTACCGTTCCACCAGAGGATAGATGGCACGGTAGCCTTCCTCCCGGATGTGCATTCCTTCGATGGTGTACTCCGCGCGGAGGTTCCCGTCCCGGTCTTTCAGCGGCGCATTGACGTCGATATAGCGGGCGCCGTATTTCTCTGCCAGCGCCTGCAGCTCCCTGTTGGCGCGGTTGATCTTTTCGTTGGTACGGATTTTCAGGTTCGGCTTGAGTTCCTCGCTGGCTGCGTCACAGTTCACGGGATAGTACGCCATGACGTACACGACGACCTTCGGCACCGCTTCCCGCACCCTGGTCAGAATCTCTCCGTAGCGCTCCATCACCGTGGAGATGGGCCTGTCCGCACGGCTTAGGTCGTTGGTCCCGATGTTGATGAACAGCTTCGAGGGCCGCAGATCCAGCACGCAGACATCCAGGAGCGCCAGCAGTTCATCCGTGATCAGGCCGCTTACCCCGCGGTTGTATACCGTGATGCCCCGCTCCGCGGCGAAGCGCTCAACGGGAAACATCTCCATCAGGGAGGAACCCGCGAACAGGATGCCGCCTTTGGGAGTAGTCTTGTTGAGCTCCCGGTATCGTTCCAGTGTCCGCCTTCTTCCCTCCGGCATGTTCTGCACTTCCATCACTTCCCTTCGATGGTGTCCGTCAGCGGGCGAACCAGCGGATAGCGTGGCGCTCATGGGTGCGGAAGGGGATCAGGGTATAGGGATCGTAGTACAGCCCCGCCACGGTACCGTCGCTGCGCACGATGTTCCAGCCAAAGTCCCAGTTGTGGCTGGCATACTGCAGCGGCACGGCGGGCGCTACGCGGACGAAGGGCCGCGTCTCCGCCACCATCACGCCCTCGCGATGATAGAAGTAATGGGGGCCTGTCTGCACGAACATGGTGTGGGGGAGCGCCTCCCCGCCTGCGAGGCTCTGACAGACGCCGTCGATGCCCACCTTCAGTTCGCAGCCGTCCAGAGAGGCCGCCTCGATGTCCCGGGGCGAACCCGAGAGCACGTTGCCGTTCTCGTCCACCGAGCAGATCTCCTGCCAGCAGTCGTTTATCATGAAGCGGAAGGAGAAGAAGTCGTAGACGAAATTGGAGCAGGGAGCGTTGGTGTCCGCGTCGAAGGAGGAGATCGTGTGGTACTTCTCCATGAGGCACGGGGTCTCCTTCACCGTGGGATCGAAGTGTCCGCCGTCCAGGAAGGGCCTGGCGATGGACTGCAGCCCGTTTTCGTTGTACATGAAGAACGACATGGACGCCCGGGGCCCGAAGCGGTCCGGCAGCTGCACCGGCTGGCGGAAGGTCATCATGGCGGCGACCCAGCGATCATCCAGCAGATAGGTGCAGGGGAAGTCGGACACTTCCTGGATCAGGTCGTCGTTATCGGAGGTGGTGTCGATGTGCTCGTTGTGCTGGAAGCCGGTGTAGATGCGCAGGTCCGCACCGCCGCGGATGGCAGCGCGCAAGGCCTCGGGGCTGCCCGCGGTGATGTTCCTCTGGGAATCCAACTCCAGGACGCTCGTCCACTTCTTCATCCCGGTTTCTCCTTTTCGTATTTGTCCGTGCCGTGATTTAAGCATCCTTGTCCACGATGGGCTCTACGGCGATGACCTCAGGGGCGTTCCCTTCCCGGGCGACGGCGTAGCCGAAGCCCTTGTGGTTGGCCGCGCCACCGTACTCGCCTCGGGCGTTCATGCACACCATGGCGATGCAATTCGGCTTGTCGCCCCGGCGGAGAATGGCCTGGTGCGCGCTCAGCACCACGGCTTCCACGGCAGCCTGGGGGTGCATGCCCGCGCGCATCAGTTCCACGCAGCGGAAGCTGCAGCATGTGCGCATGATGTGTTCGCCCAGGCCGGTAGCAGCGGCGCCGCCCACGCTGCTTTCAGCGTAGAAGCCGCTGCCCACGATGGGCGTATCGCCCACGCGGCCGGGCAGCTTCATGCTGGCGCCGCTGGTGGAAGTGGCCGCTATCATGGCGCCCCGAACGTCCAGCGCGATGAGGCCGATGGTGTCGTGCCCCTGGGCCTGGCGTTCCCGCCATATGCGCTCCGCTTCTTCCGTGACGAGGCGCTCCCGGGTGGCCTCGGGAAGCCCGATCTTTCGGGCAAACTGCTCGGCGCCCGTTCCGACGATGATGGAGTGGTTGGTGCGCTCCAATACAGCGCGGGCGATGGAAACGGGGTGCTCAAAGCCGCGGACAGCTGCCACCGCGCCGGAGCGCAGGGTATTACCGTCCATGATGGCGGCGTCCAGTTCCAGGTCCCCGTTTTCGTTGAGATAGCCGCCCCGGCCTACACAGTCCACGGTCGGGTCGCTTTCCACCGTCCAGATGCCATGTTCGGCGGCATCTATGGCTTTTCCGCCCGCGGAGAGGATTTCAGCGGCGGTTTGTACGGCCTGCAGGGAGAATTGCCAGGTTGCGATGGTGCCCCACATATCGGCTCCTCCTGTTTTGCGTTTCATACAGCGGCCCGCCGCGCCGTCAAGCGGCCGGCGGGCTCGTTTTTATTCATTCCTGTTCGATCCTGGCGTGGTCGGGATTGCTGATGACCAGTTTGTCGTCCACCATTTCCATGCGGATCTTGTTGCCCTCCACGTGCAGCTGCTCCAGCAGCTCGTGGGGGATCTGCACCCGGCCCGCCCTGTCCAGGATGGCGTATTCCTCCTGCACCTCAGAAAACTCGGTGAGGGAGGTGATCTCGTTCAGTCGCTCCGCGTAGCCCTGCTTCATGATGCGCTCAGTGCTGATCTTGCCGTCCCGGATGGCGGCCACGCGGTTGACCTTCTTGCTGAGCATCTGATCGTGGGTGACGATGATGATGGTCAGCCCGGAATCCCGGTTGATCTGCCGGAACATGTCCAGGATATACGCGCCGGTCTTGACGTCCACCGCGCCGGTGGGTTCGTCCGCCAGCAGAATCTTGGGGTCATTGGCTAGGGCAATGGCGATGGCGACGCGCTGCTGTTCGCCGCCGGAGAGCTGGCTGAGCCGGCTGTTCTTTCGGTGGCTGAGGCCCACGAGGTCCAATAGCTCCAGTGCCCGCTGCCGCTTCTTCGCGCCGTTGTTGAACAGCATGGGCATCTGCACATTTTGCCAGGCGGTGAGATAGGGGAGGAGGTTCCGCGCGTTGTTCTGCCAGACGAAGCCCACGGTCTTCCGCTTGTAGTCCACCAGTTCCCGGTCGCTGAGCTTGAACAAGTCCTTGCCGTCCACAATGAGCTTGCCGGCAGAAGGCCTGTCCAGCCCGCCGATCATGTTGAGGAAGGTAGATTTTCCTGATCCGCTGTTGCCGATGATGGCCATCAGCTCGCCGCGCTGGATGGTGATCTCCAGCCCCTGGAGGGCCAGCACCTCAATGTCCTTGGTCTTGTATATCTTGACCAGGTTGTCGCACTGGATGATGGGATCATTCTCCATGGATCAGTTCGCCCCCCTCCAGCTCGTATACGCGGTCGCCAAGCTCCATGAGGCCCACGTCGTGGGTGGTCATGACGATGGTGACGCCTTCCTGATTGGTCAGTTCCTTGAAGATCTTTACGACGGCCAGGCCGGTGCGGGTATCCAGCGCGCCGGTGGGCTCGTCGGCGAAGATAACCTTGGGGCGGTGAGCGATGGCCCGGGCGATGGCGACGCGCTGCTGCTCGCCGCCGGATAGCTCCTGGGGCAGGTGGCCCGCTCGCTGGGACAGGCCTACCAGCTTCAGGCATTCCATGGCCCGGGCGTTGCGGTCGCCCTTGTATTTCGCAAGCCGCAGGGCGTACTCTACGTTTTCCAGGGCGTTCATCATGGAAATCAGCGCGATGGACTGAAACACGAAGCCGAGGTTGACGCGGCGGAAATCCGCGCTGCGCTGCTCGTTCATGCGGACAATATTCTTCCCCTGAAACAGCACTTTGCCCTTGGTGGGCTTGTCCAGCGCCCCCAGGATGTTCAGCAGAGTGGTCTTGCCCGAGCCGGACTTGCCCCGCAGGATGGTGAGCTTGCCCTCGGGCACGGCGACGTCGATATTTTTAAGCGCCCAGAAGTTGCCGCTCTGGGTCTTGAAGCAGCGTGCCACGCCCTCCGTTCTGATGATGTGTTTCATGGATCAGTCCTCCCCAAGCTTCAGAGCCTGCGCGATCTTCATGCGGCGGATGATCCCGCCCAGCACGAACAGGCAGATGAGGATCATGGCGCCTACGATAATACCCAGGCGCACGATGTCGCTTTGCTGGCTGACGATGTTCAGGGGAATGGCGTTGTCGGCGGAGGAATAGGCGATCTGGATCAGCGGCATGTACAGCCGGGCCGTGAGCCACCCTACCCCCGCGCCGGTGAGGATCGCCGCCACGGAGATGAAGAACTGTTCGTTGATCAGCATGGTAACGATCTCCCGCATGGACATGCCCATGGCGCGGAAGATACCGAACTGCAGCTCTCGGGAGCGGATGGAGAGCACCCAGTAGATCAGGAAACCGACGGCGCAGAGCAGCAGCACCACGATGAAGCCCACCGTAAGGATACCGTTGGTACCCTGCAGGATGGGGTCGTTTTTCAGCGACACGATCTCTGCGGAGACGTCCCGGAAGGAGGAGTAGGCGATGCCGTTTTCTTCGGCGAAATCATAGATGAACTGGGTCGAGTCCTTGGCCTTGATCCAGATCTGATAGGGCGTTACACCCCACGTGGCCTGGAGCTGTGACAGGTTCGCCACCACGAGGTAATTCTTCGTCGTGCTGTACAGGCCGTTGGTGCCCTTGCTGTACGTGCTGGAGACGTAGCCCGGCCAGTAGTCCACAAAGCCGTAGATGACGCCGTAGATGCTGCTGCCCCCGGAACTGGGGCGGAAGGAGATGGCGTCGCCGATGGCGTAGCCGTAGTCGTCCCGGAAGTTGGAGGACACCAGTACCGCCCGCGCCTTTTGCGCCATGGCGTTGAGGTAGTTGTACCAGTGCTGGGGCAGCAGGGCAGGATCGAACCAGGCGGTGCGCCCGAATTCGTTCGTCTGGATGCCCATAAGTTGCACGTTTTTCAGGGTGCCCTTGGGCACGCTGACCGTGGCGGCGCGGTCCATCAGCACCTTCGTGACGCTTTCCGCCCCCTCCAGCGCGGGATACCGCCCGTAGTCGGGTTCCTTGTATTCCAGCTGGTCTGCTTCGCCCATGCTCACGGCATCAGCGTTGTTTTCCCACTTTTCCTGCACTACGATGTCTGCGCCGATGGTATAGCGAAGGTTTTGCTCGTCGTGAGTGTTGATGGTGCGGGCCGCGGATGCGTCGAACACGCCAAGGGCGATGGTCATGATGAGGAATACCATGATAAAGCCCTGTTGGCTGCGGGTACGCAGCACGCGCAGGAAGGAAGCGTACAGCGCAGGGCTCCACAGCCGCTTGAACAGGATGAATATGAGCCAGACGATGGCGGGAAGCAGCCGCAGCGCCACCAGGCCCGCGCCCAGCATGAATAAGGAGGAGCTCAGGAACAGGAGCGGATCCAGGGACGCGCCCTCCAGCACGCTCTCGGCCAGGTACGCCTTTTGGTTATTGAAGGTGTACAGGCCGTAGATGGATACGCCCAGTACGATGAAATCCAAGAAGAATTTCTGCCAGATGGGCGTATCGGCCCGACGATGCTTTTTTTGACGCTGGTTGACGATACTCACCTTGGAATGGCGGAACACGGGCAGCACCATGGCAGCGATGGACAGAAGCGCCGCCGCGCCGGCATAGGCCAGCACCTGGCCGCTGATGACCGGCTTTAAGGCGCTGCGGCCAACGAATTCCAGGAATGCGTTGGCGGAGCCCAGCACCTGCACCAGCAACGTGGCCAAGGGAAGGGCAAGCAGAAAGGAGACCAGGGCGGTGAACACGCTCTGCCAGAAGTATACGCTGATGATCTGCCCCTTGCCGGCGCCGCGGCTCTTGAGCACGGAGATTTCGCTCTCCTCCATGTCCAGCATCTGGCGCGCCACCATGAATATGAAGGCTGCGGTGAGCACGAAGATGGGCGCCTGCAGCACCCACAGGGTGGTGCGCACCTTGAGCTCTGTCTTCTGGAAGTTTTTGAGAAGAGTGTCGATGTTGTTCAGATAGGAGTGCGCGGACAAATGGCTGTAATACGCGCTCAGGGAGGAACTGGCTTCGAGATAGCTCTGGACGTCTTCCACCCGCAGCTTTGTGAAGTCCAGCAGGGTGTACCAGACGGCGTTGACGGAGTGGGCGGAATCCTCCGCGAAGAACAGGGCGCGGAATGCGTTTTCATCCATGAACAGGGTGTTGGAGTAGCCTGCCGGGGTGCGCACCCAGTAGGGATCGTCGGCGCTGCTGTTGCGGAACACGCCCGCGATGCGCAGGCTGACCGGCGAGCCCTCCGGGTCCGTTATGCGGGGGAAGGTAAGTATCTCACCGGGAATAAGTCCCGAGCTCATGAGGCAGCTCTCGCTGACGATGACGTCGTACACGCCGCCTTCGTCCGGCTGTTCCGAAAACATGCTGCCGGAGATGAGTTCGATGTGCTCCGGCATGTCGCAAAGGCAGGCCAGGATCATCGACGTGTTGCTGCGGTCGGTGCGCTCCAGGTTGGATTTGGTGTTGCTGGAAGGCAGCCAGTAGTAGGTGGCTGTTTCCCGCAGGGGAAGGCCCAGCTGCTCCGGCAGCAGGGCCTGTTCCTCCGCGTCCTGCAGAATGACGGAATTGGGAACGGAGGCCCCGCCCCCCCGCACGGTGATGGTGGCAGGATAGCTGTTGTTCGCCTCCAGGTAGGCGTTCAGCGAGTTGTTCAGCGTGCGCTGCAGCACGGCCTGGGTATACATGGGATTCGAGGCCGTAATGCCGATCAGCAGGATATTGCCGATGATCAGCGCCAGCACCATCCATTTTTTGCTGACCATTTTGCGGATGACGAACCTGAACATGGACTGCCTCCTCCTACTGAATAATGACGGTTTCGCCCTCGTTCAGGCCCTGGATCACCCAGGCCTTATCGCGGTTTGACAGTCCGATCATGACGCTGCGCTTCTGCACGCTGCCGTCCTCCGCCAGCTTCTGCACATAATGCGAACCGGATTCCAGGATGACGCAATCCGCGTCGATCAGAAGCACGTTTTGCAGGTCGGTGGTGTTATAGGTAATCTTGTTCTTTTTCCAGGTGGGGGTGGAGGTCACGCCCGTCACATCCACTTCAATGAGCGCATAAGCGCTGTTGGTGCCGGGCCCCTCACCCGATCCCACGACGACGCGCCCGGGAAGGGTGAGCTGGTCCTTGTTGGTGCCGGTGACGACCTGCACTTGCATGCCGTAGCGCAGGTTGGAGGCCTGTATGCTCAGAAGCTTGATGTTTTCATCGTACACGTAGCAGACGACGGTTCCCTTGGAGATCTTCGCGCCCACCCGGTACGACTGCAGATCCCGGATCACGCCGTCGCAAGGGGCGACGATGAGGTCCATGGCAGCTTCCTCGTGCAGCTTTCCAGCGCGGCCTCCTGGTCTGCGATGGACTTTTCCTGCTGGAATATGTACTGCTCCAGTTGGATGTTCGCCCGGTCGATCTGCAGCTGTACTCGCCTGCGGCTGAAGGTGTTCTGCGGCTTTTTGAGGTTCTCCTCAAGCTTCTCGATAGCCTTCTGGCGCTGGGCGATGCCGGTTTCCAGGTTGGCCCTGGTGCGCTCCAGGGTCAGCTCCTTTTCGGTGATGCCCACCTCGTCCACCCCGGGGGAGACGCGCATGATGGGGTCGCCGGCCTTCACGACGGCGTCCCGTTTGACCAGCGTTTCCACATACAGGGCCGATGTGCCCTTGTAGGACACCGGCGTCAGGCAGGGATACAGCAGCGAGGCCGAATTGGTGCTGCTTTTGGCGTATTCGCCGTACTCCGCGACGCAGGTGTTGTATTTGACCTCGTCGGCCTTGATCTGGTCCGGCTGAATGAGGTCAGAGTTCGCCGAGGCGCTGAGGACCAGGCAAAGCAGCGCCACGACGATCAGCGCGGCCGCACGTTTATTCCCGGACATATACCAGCTCTCCTTCCTCCAAACCGTCCAGAATCTGGACCACGATGCCGTTCCGGCCGCCGATGCTCACTACGCGCTTTTCCTGCCCCTCATCCGTAATGACGTAGACGTACAGCTCGCCGGAGGAATTGTGCAGCGCGCCGACGGGGATCAGCAGCGCGTCGGCGATATATCCTTTTTCCATGCAGAACGCGCCGGATTCCCCGGCAGAGATTTTTTCCAGCGCCTCCTCCGGACCGGTGACCCGGAAGTGGGTGGGCAGGCGTGAGCCGGAGAGCAGGATGGAGCTCATTTCCTCCCGTTCCAGGGGAATATATTCCACTTCGCAGCGCTGGCCACCGATGAGGGCGTAATACCGGCTGGAAGCGAGCTCCATTTCGCCGACATAGTTGGGAATGGTAAAGCGCAGGTCATTGGGATCGGTGATGTATAACACCGCCTTCTGAGCCAGCACGGTGCTGCCGACCCTCAGGCCCGGATCATAGTACACATGACCGGAACAGGGCGCGACGATCGTGTTCCGTCCCAGGTCCTCGTTCAGCACGTCCAGCTGGGCCTGAAGTTCCTCCACCGAGAGCGCCCGGAGCTCCTGGGCCTGCTGCAGCGCCATCTCGGCTTCGTCGATTTCCAGTTGCTTCAGGTCTCTGCGCCACTGGGAGCGCCCGTTGGCGATGAGCTCTTCCATGTCCACCTTCAGAAAGTCAATGCCCACATTCGCGATGGCGTCGTCGTATTCGCCGTTGGCCTCAATGTAGTCGATCTGCGCCTGCAGGTTTTCCATCTGCTCCTTGCGGGCGGTCTGGTCCAGCTCCATCAGAATGTCGCCTTCCTCGACCCACTTGCCCAGATACACGTTCATGGTGCCTATGGTACCGTTGATTTCAAAGGACAGCTCCTCCGTCCGGGCCTCCACGCTGCCCTCATACATGGTGGTGGTATAGAGCTCGCCCCGTACCACTTCGGCCGTGTCGGTCTTGGCGCCGATGGGCTTGAGCAGTTCGGGCACGGGCTCGGATTGCTTCGTGGCGCAGCCGGTAAGAACCAGGGCCAGCGCGGCACACAGCAGCAGCGCCGCTTTCACGCGTTTGTTCGCTTTCATCAGCTGACGATGACCTCCTCGCCTTCCTCGAGGCCGGATATGATTTCCACCATGCCCTCCGCCTCCAGTCCGATGGTCACGCTCTTATAGGATTTGTAGCCGTTTTCGCTCTGGTAATACACCACGGCTTCTCCGTTGATGGTGGATATCGCGTCGGAGGGCACCCGCAGCACATCGGTGCGCTCGTCCAGCACCAGCACCACCGTCCCCCGGTCGTTGCCCTCCAGGGTGAAGGCAGGCTGGGTCAGCGCGAAATATACATAGGATTTTTTCCCTTTCTCGCGGGTGGGTTCGGCCAGGTTCAGCTCCGTGGCGGTTACCACGCGGGCCTCGTATTCGGTACCCTTGGAGGTTATTGTGTACAGGTCGCCGGGCTGGAAGCAATCCCAGTATTCCGTCTCCGCGCGGAAGATGGACAGGTCTGAATCCACAAGGATCAGCAGTACCTCGCCGGAAAGGCTGGTGGCCCCGGAGGTAATATTGCGCACATAGGTGATCACGCCGTCCATGGGGGCATAGATGCGGCGCTCGGCGATCCGCTCCTCGCTCTCCTTCAGCCGCAGCTGGGCGACGTAGATCGAATCGTCCAGCGCGCGCTTCTGGGTAGCGTGCTGGATGTCCAGCGCATCCAACGATTCATAGTAAGTCACCATCTCCATGGTGGGCCTCTGGATCTCCAGCTTTTCGAGTTCCGACTGGTAGTTCAGTTCCAGGTAATCCGACTGCAGGTTCAGTCGCCGCAGGGTGCGCTGGGCGGTGGCGGCCTGGTCATCCGCGCCGTTCAACCTCAGCTCCGCCAGCAGGTCGCCCTCCTTGACGGAAGTGCCCGCCTCCACGTAGATTCCCTCAAAGGCGATGCCGGACACAGGGAAGCTGAGGTTTTCGGTGCGCACGGGCACGTAATAGCACACGATGTTCTTTTTCAGAGTGAGATCTCCCCGGGAGCAGGGATACAAGGTGTATTCCTCCTGCTGATATTCCCGGATGACCGGCGCGCTGCGGAACGTCTCTTCCTCGGGAAGCAGGCCGCAGGCGGTCAGCGCCATACAGCCGATGATCAGCAAGCAGGTTGCGATTCGCTTCAATGCCGGTACCTCCCGAATGATTGTTTTGCCGCAGGGACGCGGCAACGATCACATATCAGTATATCACATGCGCATCCGCATTTCAAGGGCTTTTCGAACGAACGGCGTTTTTTGGCTCGGGCACATGGCATGAGGCCCGCATGTGCGCAAGAACTTAATGTTGCCTTTGGGGCAATCTGGTGATATAATGAATCATGTTTGTTGTATGCAAGAATCTGTGTCAGCTTCGGTGCCGGGCAACAGAGCAAAGGAGAGATGAACATGACGAAGTTCCAGATCGGAGCCCAGATGTTTACCGTGCGGGACCGCTGCCGCACCTATGAAGAAATGCTGGAAACCATGAAGGCACTGAAGGAAATGGGGTACAACACCTGCCAGTTCTCCGCCCACGGCGCGGGCATCACCACGCAGCAGCTGAGGGACATCCTGGACAAATCCGGCATGACCTGCTGCAGCACCCATATCGGCATGCAGGACCTGGACCGGGATTTCGACGGCGTGGTGGAGGCGCATCGCCTGTGGGGATGCGAGTATCCCGGTTCCGGCGGGGCCCAGCGGGATTTCGAGACGCCCGAGACCGTCCGGGACCTCGCCCGCCGGTACAGCGCGTATGCGGACAGGTTGGAGGAGCGCGGCATGCACTTCGTCTACCACAACCACGCCATGGAAATGGTCAACTACGGCGCGGGCAAGAACGGCGTGGAGCTGTTGCTGCAGCACTGTTCCCCGGCGGTGCAGTTCGAGTTGGACCTGTTCTGGGTGCAGAAGGGCGGCGGAAATCCCATCGACTACATATATAGATTCGCCGGCAGGATGGACGTGATCCACTTCAAGGAAATGAACGGCACCATTGATAACGACAATGAAATGGCCCCCATCGGCATGGGCAACATGAACTGGCCGGAGATCATGAAGGCCTGCGACGAAGTGGGCGTGAAGTATGCCCTCATCGAGCAGGACAACGCGCCCGATACGGACAGCCTGCGCTGCCTGCGGATCAGCCATGACAACCTGGCCGCCATAGGCGGACGCTTCTGATAATTTTGACACCTGAACAGCCGCGGGAGGAAACAAGGACATGAAGACGGATGTTGTAGTGATCGGCGCGGGCGCAGTGGGGTGCGCCATCGCCCGGGAACTTTCCAAATATGAGGTCGGCGTGATCGTGGTGGACAAAAACGAGGACGTGGGCGGAGACGCCTCCAAGTCCAACAGCGCGATCATCCATACGGGCTACGACGCCTCGCCGGGCACGCTGGAATCCCAGCTGGTGGTGGCCGCGAACCCGATGTACGACAGGCTCACCAGGGATCTGGACGTGCCCTTCAAGCGGATCGGCGCGATCCTGCCCGCCATCACGGAGGAGCAGTATCAGCAGCTGCCGGCCATCAAGGAGAAGGCGTTCCGGAACCACGTGTACGACGTGGAGTTCAAGACCGGGGAAGAGCTGCTGGCCATGGAGCCGAACCTGAATCCGGAGGTAAAGGG
>JAEEGL015875027.1_pt1 | contig 12660 bp, 14 predicted proteins | sample 9134231 | NCBI WGS metagenome assembly JAEEGL01 (sample SAMN16246548, study PRJNA631951) | gut metagenome | biome: gut microbiome; feature: rumen; material: fiber-attached | host: Bos | place: Iran: Karaj | collected 2018-10
ATATTAGTAATACACGTAATGTATACCTAAATGGCTTAAAAAAATATACTGAAGGGAAATATAAAATAGAATCAAGCTTTGTTCAAATAAAAGATGACAAAGAAAACCAAAACAAAATAATCGAAATGATCAATTATATAAAAGAATATATAATAAATAATGATATAAATATATTTGTCTTCCTTGTTCATGAAATGAATGAATTTAAAACAACGGCATATTTTATAACCAAAGAAGGTATAACAAAAAAAGAGTATCAAGAATATACTTCAAGAGGGGATAAAATTATTCCAGAGTTACGTGCCAAACTAAAAAAATATATATAAAATGAAAACTCTATTCATAAATAGAGTTTTTTAATAATGACTTATTTTCATTTATTATTAATGACATATTTTTCTTTTTATAGTATAATCATATATAAGAAGTGCTGATAAGTACGAGTGGGTGATAGTATGAACAAAGGTTTACCAAATAATATAGATGCCGAAAAAGCCTTGATAGGATCACTATTTTGGTCAAAAGCATCACTACAAAAAGGTTGCGAAGAAATTGAAAAAGAATATTTCTATTTAGATAGTAATGCTAGTATTTTTGAAGTAATAAAAGATTTATATAATAATCATAACCCCGTAGATGTTAACACCGTAACAACTGAATTAGTAGATAAAAATCTATTAAATAAAGTTGGCGGAGTAGAGTATTTATCAGAAGTTGTAAACAGCGTAGCCACTGGAGCTAATATCGAGTATTATATAAATGCCGTAATTGAAAAATATACCCTAAGAAAACTAATTGAAACAGCTACATCAATTGAGAAAAAAGCCTATGAAGAAAAAGTTGATGTATCCGAAGCCGTAGAATTAGCTGAAAAATCTATCTTAGATGTAGGAAAAACAAGAAGAACAACCGAGTTTAGAAAAATTCAAGATGTCCTAACAAAAACTCAAGATGATATTGAAAAATTAGTCAAAAATAAAGGAAAAATAACAGGCCTTACAACAGGATTAAAAGACTTAGACTATGTAACCGAAGGACTACATGAAACACAATTAGTTATAATTGCAGCTCGTCCTGCCGTAGGTAAAACAGCATTTGCCCTAAACATAGCCGCTGCTGCTGCAAAATCAACAAAAAAGAATGTTGCAATATTCTCACTTGAAATGCCAGCAGAACAATTAGTATTAAGAATGATTAGTTCATTAGGACAAATAGACAATAAAAAATTACAAACTGGTAGATTAGAAACTGAGGACTATCGTCGTATGAATGAAGCAATCAGTCAATTAGCAGACACAAATATATACTTCCATGATGGTTCATCAACAACTGCTACCGAAATACAAGCAAAATGTCGTAGACTTTCAACCCAAGGTGAAGGACTAGGACTTGTAGTAATAGACTATTTACAATTAATTGATGCATCAGGCAGATACCAAGGAGCAAGACAACAAGAAATATCAGAAATATCAAGGAAATTAAAAACGATGGCCTTAGAATTAAATGTTCCTGTAGTTGCCTTATCACAATTATCAAGAAATGTTGAAAAAAGAGAAGATAAAAGACCCGTTTTAAGTGATTTAAGAGAATCTGGAGCAATCGAACAAGATGCCGATATCGTCGCTGCATTACATGCCCCAGAACAGGATGTACCACAGACAGATGACAGTATACCATCACCAATTCAGTTGATTATATTAAAACATCGTAATGGGCCGACAGCCACAATTGATATGCTATTTAAAAAGAGAACATCAACATTTTTATCATTAAAAAAGGATGGAGGGCCAAATGAAAAATAAAATAAGCATAGGCATTATTATAACTAGTACTATAGCAATATTAAGTATTTTTCTATTAGGATTCAAATTAACTAAAAATAAAACCCCTTATGAATTATATAATGTTTATTTAGATGGCACCAAAATAGGTACAGTTAAATCAAAAGAAGATTTTGAAGAATACATTAATAAACAAGAGGAATTCTTAAAGAATAAATATCAAGTAAAGAATATATATACCCCAAAGGGTGTTGAAATAAAAAAGGTAATAACATATAACAATAAATATGATAATGATCAAAAAATATATAATTTACTTGTTAAAGAAGAAAACTTTACAATAAAAGGAATAGTTATTGAAATAAATAAAGAAAAAACAGATGACGATGGAAAAAAAGAAGAATCAAAAATTGTTATAAATACTATTAACAAAAAAATATTTGATGAAGCAATAACTAACTTAGTAAGAGCATTCGTAGATGAAGAAGAATACAATGATTTTATGGAATCAAAGCAAGAACCAATAACAGACACAGGATCACTTATAGAAAGTATTTATATCAAAGAAAAAATAGTATATAAAGAAGGATATATTCCAACAAATGAAAAAATATATACTAAATCAGATGAATTAACAAAGTATTTATTGTATGGAACAACAAAAGATCAAGCCACTTATGTTGTAAAAGAAGGGGATACAATCGAATCAATAGCAACAGCTAATAAATTGAACACCCAGGAATTCTTAATTGCTAATCCCAAATTTACAAGTGTTAATAATTTATTGTATGAATCACAAAAAGTAAATGTTGGACTTATTAATCCAATAGTAAGTGTAGTCGTAGAAAAACATGCTGTTGAAGAAGAAGTATCAAAATTTAATACTGAAATTAAGCATGATAGTGACATGGTCGTAGGTTACTCTTACACCGAAAGAGAAGGGGAGAATGGTTTAGCAAAAATTACTAGAAAATATCAATACATCAATGGTCAAGTTGCAGACGTTGCATTACTAAGTAGTGTTGAAATAAAACCATCAGTTAGTAAGATAATCGTTCAAGGTGATAGATATGTACCAAACGTAGCAGATTTATCATACTGGGCATGGCCAACCAATAAACCATATACAATTACAACATATTATCAATATCGTTGGGGTTCTTTCCATGCTGCTATTGATATTTATGTGGGATTTGGTTCGCCAATATATGCTGCCAACAATGGAACAGTTGCTGCCGTAGGTGGTGGCTGTATTAGAGGAAATACAGGCTGCAACATGACCAGAGGAAACTATATTATAATAAGCCATAACGTTAAAAATTATTATACCCAGTATATGCATCTAAACACAATACTAGTAAAACCCGGTCAAACAGTATCTAGAGGTCAAAAAATAGGTACTATGGGTAATACTGGATTGGTTGTACCAACTCCGGCATATGGTTCAGGCTCAATATCTGGAACACACTTAGACTTTGGAGTATGGATTGGTATGCCATATAATGGCGGATATCACATTAATCCATTAAGCTTATACTAATGAAACTATCAGTATTATCTAGCGGTAGCAAAGGAAATACTACCTATATAGAAACAAATAAAACAAAAATATTAATTGATGCTGGAAATTCAAGTAGATATATAACAAATAGATTAAAAGAACTAGATACAAGCCCTGAAGAAATAGATGCAATACTAATAACCCATATCCATTCAGATCATACAAATGGATTAAAGATATTAAGCCAAAAGATAAAAGGGAAAGTATACATAACTAAAAAAATGTATCCACAATTAGATTATTTAACAAATTACGAAATAATTGAAAATGATGAATTAACAATTAATGATTTAAAAATTGAAATAATACATACATCACATGATACTGAAGACTCATTAGGATATATCATAAATAATAATAATAAATCCATAGTACATATAACAGATACTGGCTATATAAATAAAAAGTATTTCGATATTCTAAAAAATAGAACAGTATATGTATTTGAAAGTAATCATGATATAGAAATGTTAAACAATGGAAGATATCCATTTCACCTGAGAAAAAGAATTCTTTCAGATAAAGGACACTTATCTAATTACGATTCAGCAAAGTATCTATCAATTTTTATCGGAGAAGATACTAAAAGAATAATTTTAGCCCACTTATCCGAAGAAAACAACACTGAAGAATTAGCGCTAAATACATTAAAAAATAGGCTAAATAAAGAAAAAATTATATTTGACAATATAATAATTGCAAAACAAAATGAAAAAACCGAGTTAATGACCATTTAACTTGGTTTTGTCTGTAAATATTGCATTTTAACAAATATTATGATATTGTATTGTTGAACCAAAAATATAAAATTACATAATATATACAAGGAGGTACCTATGCCTAAAATAAAAATAACTGGTGGTCGCAAGTTATCTGGAACAATTCCAATAAGCGGGGCAAAAAATAGCGTCGTAGCACTAATACCTGCTGCTATACTTTGCGACGAAACTGCCACCATTAGTAATGTCCCAGACATAACTGATGTTGATGACTTAGAAAACATTTTAACGCATTTAAACGCTAGAATTACCCGTACAACTGGAAAAGTAGAAATTAATTCTAGTGATATTATAAATAAAGAGATAACCGCTGAATTATCAAAAAAACTAAGAGCATCATATTATTTTATGGGAGCACTATTAGGAAAATTTAAAAAAGTAGATATGTATTTTCCTGGAGGTTGCTCAATTGGTGAAAGACCAATTAATCTTCACTTAAAAGGATTTGCTGCTCTTGGAGCAAAAATTACTGAAGAAGATAACCATTTCATAATTGAAGCAGATAAATTAAAAGGAACAAATATTTATTTAGACTTTCCAAGTGTTGGGGCCACAATCAATATTATACTAGCAGCCGTAAAAGCAAGTGGAAGGACGATAATTGATAATGCTGCTGCTGAACCAGAAATAGTAAATATTGCCACATTTTTAAATAACATGGGAGCTAAAATAAAGGGAGCGGGAACAAGTACTATTACTATTACTGGGGTAAAATATTTACACAGCTGTTTCCATGAAGTTATCCCAGATAGAATTGAAGCAGGAACCTATCTAATTCTAGCCTCATTAATTGGAGAAAATCTAAAGATAGATAATATTATTCCTAACCATTTAGAAGCCTTAATCGCTAAATTAACCGAATCAGGCGTAGATATGGAAGTTGGAATAGATAATATAGTTGTAAAAGGATCACATGATCGTAAACCAATAAGCATTAAAACACTTCCTCACCCAGGTTTTCCAACAGATCTTCAACAAATAATGGCTACATATATGACTCAATGTAGAGGAAGTAGTATTATTGAAGAAACAATTTATGAAAATAGATTTCAAAATCTATATGAATTAGAAAAAATGGGGGCCACATTTAAAATAAGAAAAGATAACAAAAAAGCAACAATTAAAGGCAAAATCAAACTTAAAGGTGCAAAAGTTTCATCCACCGACCTAAGAGGAGGAGCCTCTTTAGTAGTAGCTGCTCTAATCGCAGATGGTACTACAACTATATCAAATATATCATATATTCTAAGAGGATATGATAGAATAGTTGAAAAATTAACTAATGTAGGTGCTAAAATAGAAATAATATAATATTATTTAATAGAGTGATTATATGAAAAAAATAATAATTATATTATTTCTTTTTTTATTATGCTATTCATGCCACTACATATATAAAAAAACAGAAAAAACAGCCATAAATATTGCATCCATCGGAGATAGTATATCAATAGATAAATATCTAAATAAAGAAAAAGTAGTATACGACGTAACATTTACAAATAATGATTATTGTATAATAGATATCTTAAATATAATAGAAAGCAACAAAGAAATAAATAATAAGAACATCCACCAAGTATTAGCAAAAACAGATATCCTAATAATATCCATAGGTATGAATGACATATATTATACACTAAATAATGAAACTAAAGACATATATATTCATTTAAATAGTATAATTAGTAACTATGACAAAATCTTAAATACAATTAATAAATATACATATAAACAAGTAATAATACTAGGTTACTATAATATAACTAACAAACAAAATGATATATTTACATACATAAATTACAAATTAAAAACACTATCAAATAAGTATAACTATACATATATAGACTTAAATAAACTGTTTCATAATAATAAACAAATACTAAAAACTGAAGATAATTATTACTTAAATGATATAGGAATAAAACAAATTAATAAAATAATTCTTGAAAAAACAAAAAATAATTGATATAATATTAAAAGTATTTATTACTATGACTTGTATTAGTCATGGCGAAAGGAGAAAGAAATGAAAAAAAATATACATCCAGAATATGTTGAAGCAACAGTAACTTGTGCATGCGGAAACACATTTAAAACAAAATCAACTAAAAAAAATATCAGTGTTGAAGTATGTTCAGCTTGCCATCCTTTTTATACTGGAACACAAAATACCAATACAAGAAGAGGACAAGTAGATAAATTCAATAAAAAATATGGATTCGATAAAGAAAGTAAATAATAATCACAGATTATTATTTTTTTTGTAAATAATATGTCAAAAAATAAAAAATCATTGACTTTAAAAAAACTATCTAATATGATTAAATTAGATAATTATAGAAAGGAAAATATATCATGAAAATAGGAATTACAAATGATCACAGAGGAGTAAATGCAAAACAATTTTTGACAGAATATCTTAAAGAACTAGGTTATGATATTACTAACTATGGAACAGACACTGAAGATGCAGTTGATTTTCCAGATTATGCAAAAAAACTTGGAGATGCTGTTCTTAAAAAAGAAGTAGACCTAGGCATAGCAATATGTGGAACAGGTATTGGTATGAGCATAGCATTAAATAAAATGAAAGGAATATATTGTGCTAAAGTATCCACACCAAGTGAAGCAGCATTATCAAAAGCTCATAATGATGCTAATGTTATTGCCATATCTGAAGAATTAGATAGAGAAATAATGAAAGAAATTGTTCAAAAATTTATTGAAACGCCATTTACTAATATAGATAGATATAAAATAAGAAATAACAAAATAAAGGATATAGAAAATAATGTATAACTTTTTAATTTATTTAATAATGCTAGTCATTGTTATTTGGTCAATGGAAGGATTAAATATAAATAGTATATTTAAAAAGAATAGAATATATCAAGCTAGAACATTCTATATAATAATAGTATTATCACTAACATATATGTCATCTAGCTTTATAATAAGTTTCTTAACAAGTTTAAAATAGGAAGTAAAAATATATTAAGGAAGTGTTATATGAAAAAAATCATTACCTTCGTATTAGTATTAATTTTTATTCCTTTTTTAATTGTCATAATTTATAAAAACAATTATAAAGAAATAGAATTAAAATATATTAACACTAGATATATAAGGGTAAAAAGAAAAGATGATAAAATAGAAAAACTTCCCTTAGAAGAATATATCGTAGGTGTATTAGCAGGTGAAATGCCTATAAATTTTCATATTGAAGCTCTAAAAGCCCAAGCCGTAGCATCACGTAGCTATGCCCTAAAAAGAATGGAATATAATAAAGAAAAAGAATATGATGTCGTAGATACCATTCAGAATCAAGTATATCTTGACAATGAATATTTAAAAGAGGCTTGGGGTATCAATTACGTAAAAAATATAAATAAACTAAGAAAAGCCGTAAACGAAACTATTGATGAATATTTAGAATATAATAATGAAATAGCAGATACTATGTTTTTCTCAACTAGTAATGGCTATACCGAAGATAGCATTAATATCTTTAATTTTGATTCTAATTATTTAAAAAGCGTTGATAGCCACTGGGATAAAGAAGTGTCACCAGCCTATCAAAACAAAATGATAATGAATCTAACAGAATTCTATAAACAATTAAATATTCCATATAATAAAAATCTAAATATAGAAATAAATAAAAGAAGTAAAACAGGAAGAATATTAGAAATCGTAATAAACAATAAAGTTTTTAAAGGAACGGAACTATATGATAAACTAAAATTAAAATCAACAGACTTCACTATTGAATTGGATTACCAAAATGTAATAATAACTACTAAAGGATATGGTCATGGAGTAGGCATGAGTCAGTATGGAGCACTAGGCATGGCTAAAGAAGGATATAATTATCAAGAAATATTAGCCCATTATTACCAAAATACAAATCTAAAAAAAATAAATTAAATGTATATATTTTAATTTTCTGTTAAAAATTTAAATAGGTGATTAAAATGAAAAGAAAATTAAAATTAATAGCAGTACCCACTATATACATAATGGCAATATGTATCTTTGGTATTAGTATGTTTTTAATACAATCTATAGTAAATAGTAGTAGGTTCAAATCTGATGAAAAAATGGAATATGTAGATAAAGAAATAGTAACTGATAACGAATATGTACCAGTCGTAGCTGAAGAAACTACTATCTCAAAACCTTTCTTAAATGAACAAGTAAAAATAAATAAAAAATTCTATAAATATAATGGGAGTGAATTAGAACAAGAAGAATCGATTATTATCTATGAAGACATGTATATTCAAAATTCAGGAACAGACTATACTCATACAGAATCATTTGATATAGTATCTGTATTAGATGGTACAGTAATTGAAGTTACAGATAATGAAATATTAGGAAAAACAATCAAAATAAGACATAATAATGATCTAATCACAACATATCAAAGCTTATCTGAAGTAAGCGTAAAAGTAGATGATAATGTATTAAGAGGACAAGTAATAGCCAAAAGTGGCACATGTAATCTATATTCAAAAGATTATAACCTTCACTTTGAAATAGCTTATCTTGGAAAAAATATAGACCCAGAAGAAAGTTATAATAAACAAGAAAATGAATTACAGGCATAAGCCTTTTTTTCTAATAATATACTTTACTAAAGGGGTAATAAAATTGAGTAAAGATATTATTAAAAGAGTAGATAACATTGCTAACCATATCATAAAAACAAAAGATACTATTAGAAAAACTGCTAAAATATTTAAAGTTAGTAAAAGTACAGTTCATAAAGACATGAAAGATAGATTAAAAAAAATAGATAACATTAAATATTTAAAAATAAAAAAAATAATGAATGAACATATTGAAACAAGACACATTAAAGGAGGAGAATCAACGAGGCAGTTATTTTTAAGAAAAAAGCAAGTAATACTATAAAAAAAAGGGAATATATGGTAAAATAAGTATTGAAAGGGTGATAATATGTTTAATAAAGACATTGGAATAGATTTAGGTACAGCAAATGTATTAATATATATTAAAGGTCAAGGCATCGTCTTAAATGAACCCAGTGTCGTAGCAATCGACGCTGATACAAAAAGACCATTAGCCGTAGGTACTGAAGCCAGAGAAATGTTAGGCCGCACCCCAGGTAAAGTAAAAGCCATTAAACCCATGAAAGATGGTGTTATTGCTGACTTTGAAACCACTGAAGTAATGCTAAATTACTTTATCAAAAAAGTAAATGGAAAAAGTTTCTTTCAACGTCCAAGAATCTTAATATGCTGCCCATCTAATATAACCCAAGTAGAAAAAAATGCCATTAAAGAAGCAGCTGAAAGGACTGGAGCAAAAAGAGTATTTCTTGAAGAAGAACCAAGAGTAGCTGCCATTGGTGCAGGCATGGATATATCAAAACCATCAGGTAATATGGTCATAGATATTGGTGGAGGAACAACTGATATTGCTATTCTTTCACTTGGAGGTATCGTTGAAAGTGCATCTATAAGAGTAGCTGGAAATGCTTTTGATAATGATATTATTAAATATATTAAAGATAAATATAAATTATTAGTAGGTGAACGTACAGCTGAAGAAATAAAAATAAGTATTGGGACTGTTTTTCCAGGAAATAGAAATGAAAAGATGGAAGTAAGAGGAAGAGACTTAGTAACAGGACTTCCACATACTATAAAACTAACAAGCGATGAAGTTGAAGAAGGATTAAGAGAAAGTGTATATACAATTATTCATGCCGCTAAAGGAATATTAGAACAAACCCCACCAGAATTATCTGCTGACATCATAGATAAAGGAATCGTCTTAACTGGTGGTGGATCACTCGTAGATGGATTTAATCAATTATTGGCACAAGAATTAAAAGTACCAGTATTTACTGCAGAAAGTCCACTAACATGTGTTGCTGAAGGAACAGGAATATTGTTAGATAATATAAATATGATTGATAACAAATAAAAAGTAATGGTTATTTAATAAAACCATTACTTTTAAATTTACTAATTATTTTTGCCTCATCAGCATCCCCATTAATTCTAGTGGCTGCTGTTTTTTCTTCACCATCGATTACAAATACAGTCGTAGGTGTTCCACTATAATTAAATACTTTTTTAAGTTCCTTATCCTCTTTTTCTTTTAATAAATCGGTTTCCAAATAATATACATATACCTTATATTTCTTAGATATCCTTTTAAGTTTAGGCTTATATTCAGCACAATGAGAACAAGTTGTCTGACTAAGAAGCAATATAAAACTATCATTATTTTTGACTTTTTTCATTACTTCACTATATTTAATTTCAACTAAGTATTCCTTAGATAAAATCCTATCAGCAACAAATGCCCCAACTAAAATAACTAAACAAATAATTATTAATATTATAACTCTTTTTTTTGTCTTCTTCATCACCATCACCAATTAATATAATACCATGTTAACTAGTATTTTACAAGTCTACAATTCTTCTAAAACTAAATTATTATAATAAAGATAACCAGCCATATTACCTACATATCTTAAATGCCAAGGTTCATAATTATAACCTGTAATATCCTCTTTCCCATCTATGTATCTAAAAACAAAACCAAATCTATGAGCATTACTATGTAACCAAGCTATTTCTTCAAAAGAATTAATCTCATGTTCTATATAACACTTATCATCCCTATATACACATATATCTATAGCAAGTCCTGTCTGATGTTCACTAGCGCCACCGGGTGCTATATGTCTAATTGTATAATTAAGCCCTTTCTCATTAACTAAACTATTATAAAGACTATCCTGATACTTATAACTACGATATCCACTTATAATATCTATATTATACCCATTTAAAAGTGCCTCTTCCTTGAGTAAAGAGAAGAAATAATAAACCTTATCACAAACTAAAACATTATCTTTATATTTACTATGAGTATCAACAAGATTATTTGGAATATAAGTTTTATCCAATAAATTATCCCTATTAACTAACATTAGATAATTCATAATACCCCCACTATATCATATTCAAAAAAGGAAGAATGGTTAATCAATTTTCGAAATACTCTTATGCTTAGCCATCATCTTCTTAATTCCATATGGATGAGGAAAAGCTATAGTTACAAGTGACTTGTCACATGATATGACAACTCCCTCCCCAAACTCTACATGGCGAACATGTTCACCAACATTATAAGAAACATCATCTTTTCTAAAATTGTCTTCTTTAATAAAATTAATTGCCTTTTTGATTATACCAGTCCTATTATTTTCTTCTTCAATGTATTTTGAATCAATTTCATCCATGAATCTACTAGGTAAGTTAATTTGCGTATTACCAAATAACATTCTTCTCTTAGTATTTAACATCCATAAGTTCTTTTTAGCCCTAGTAATAGCAACATAACAAAGTCTTCTTTCTTCCTCAATTGCAGAAGCTTTCCCCTCATTAATTGAATTATAATGAGGAAATATACCTTCTTCCATTCCAATTATAAAGACATTATCAAATTCTAACCCCTTAACAGAATGAATTGTCATTAAGTTAACCTTATTATCACTATCCTGATGCTCAGATATATCGCTAACTAAAGATACCTCGTTCAAAAAATCAGTTAAAGATATAACCCCATACTCCTCTTCATAACTCTTAGTAATAGATTTAAATTCCTCCAAGTTTTCTAATCTAATCTCTGCCTCTAATGATTTATCTGAAGTAAGTTCCCTTCTAATACCACTATCTTCAAGGACAACATCAACCATCTCAGTTAAAGTTAAATTTTCACATTTCTTTTCCATATCTAATATTAGATTTTTAAAAACAAGTTCTTTACCAGAACTAATTGCATCAAATAAAGATATTCCTTTATTCGTAGCCTCTTTAGCAATATTTTCAACTGTCTTATCACCAATACCCCTCTTTGGAGTGTTAATAACCCTCATAAAACTAACATCATCAGAATGATTATTAATTAATCTTAAATAACAAAGTAAATCCTTAATTTCCTTACGGTTATAAAAGTAAAAACTACCAACAACTCTATAAGGAATACCGTTTTTAAGCATCTCCTCTTCAATCAATCTAGATTGGGCATTAGTCCTATATAAAATAGCTATATCCTCATAATTAACACCATTAGCATGTAAGCTTTTAATCTTGTCGGATACATATGCACATTCCTCTTTATCACTATCTACTTTAACATACTTTACCTTACTACCGACATCATTATTACACCATAAATTCTTATCTTTTCTCATCTTATTATGCCTGATAACACTATTCGCAGCATCTAATATATTTTGAGTAGAACGATAATTCTCCTCAAGTAGTATTACTTTACAATCAGGATAATCCTTTTCAAAGTTTAATATATTTTTATAATTAGCACCCCTAAAAGCATATATAGCCTGATCATTATCCCCAACTACAAATATATTTTTATGATTATTACATAGCATCTTACTAAATACATATTGCGCTTCATTAGTATCCTGATACTCATCTATTAAAACATATTTATATTTATCTTGATAATATTTTAAAATATC
>JAEEGL017141600.1_pt1 | contig 12660 bp, 7 predicted proteins | sample 9134231 | NCBI WGS metagenome assembly JAEEGL01 (sample SAMN16246548, study PRJNA631951) | gut metagenome | biome: gut microbiome; feature: rumen; material: fiber-attached | host: Bos | place: Iran: Karaj | collected 2018-10
CAGCAAAAAAATCCGACATTTGATAACCCTGTGTCGGAGATGGGGCTGACGCGGTTCATTCCCACGTTAGAGCATACTATCGCCGAGGATAGCAATGTGGTTTACTGCGCCACCCTGCCGTTGGCCTGGGACCGCGTGCGCGCCACCATCGGAAGCCCCTTGCAGATTCCAGATAAAGCCCGTGACCTGCGGCTACTTAACGATTCACGCTCGTATCTTAATTTATTGAAATCTTATGAATATCAGGTCAATACGGATATTTCAGGCTCTCGTATCAATGTGCAAGTGCAATTCAAACTATCGTTGCCATTCTTTACAGAATTGCGCACTTTCCAAGACAGACTGGCCTTCAAAGGCGAAAAAGTGAAGTCTTTTGGCGTGGCGGGAGATGATCAATACGATCAGAAAAAACAGATGAAAATCCTCTATTATGAAAATAACGACCATTTTATTATAAAACTAATTCCCTCCAACTCCGATCATGAAATCATTCTGTACATGCCCAACACTCGTTTTAACACCATGGCAGATGCTGTAGCTAAAGTTAATGATTTGATAGCCATCGGTCAACAAGAAAAACTTGAAAACAGTCATCGATGGAAATATCAGTTTGAAGATGCAGGTGATATTGTCGTCATCCCCAAAATTCAATTTGACCTCAGCACCCACTTCAGCGCATTGGAAGGGAACGTTTTTATTGCCGGAAATGAGACATATAAAATTAATACTGTTTGGCAACGAACTGCTTTCCAACTTGACGAGAGCGGGGCGGAGATTGAGAGCGAAAGCATAGTGGATGTTATCGAGTTGGGGATCAAAGAGATTGATAATGAGCCCAAAGTCATGGAATTCAACAAGCCTTTCTTTGTATTTCTGAGGCGCAAAGATGCAGCCGTTCCCTATTTCGCCGCATGGCTATATGATACCGAACTGATGATAAAGGAATAGCCCCGCCTCTCCCGACAGCCCCACTTTTCCATTTTCAATTTTCAATTCTCAATTTATCAGTCTCTCACGCACCGCACCGACAGACCTTCTCCCCTGTCTGTAAAGCCTTTGCCCACTACGGCACTGTGGTAATAAATTCCCCAGTAACATCTGTAGGAGGGCCACTCATTGTCTTGAGGACTGGTAGTAGTCCAGTAACGGGCATACTCCCCGAAATGGACATAGCCATCTGTGAAAGTTCCGGCAGGGCGGACGGAAAAACCAGTGGTGTTGTTGTATTCGGGCGTATTGCCTACCGCACACTCGGCATACGAAGCCTTCCATCCTGTACTGCTGGCCAAAGCCTTGGCGATAGCTGTAGAGTCATCACCACAGCTTATATGGTGCTGGATGAGGTAGTCGGTAAGTTGCATCCACTCGGCATCGCTTGGCAGATGCCAGCCATCGGGACACACCCCCTGGATGCCGGAAGGATTGGCATCGTTTCCCTCCGTCTCCCCATGCACCGCTGCTTTCCAGTTGTACAAGTAGCCGTATTCTTCCACATTGTTCGTGTCGTTATTGGGATAATAGAGTTGCAATTGTCCTCCGTTTGTATTGTTGGAATGAGGTATGAATGTGCTGTCGGCATAACGGTGGGTGCGCAGGTTCTGCGCCATCCATACCTGACTGCCAATCTGCACGGCATCATAGTGGTGGCCTTCAATGTCGGTGACGGCATCGGGAATCATCACCAGCACAGCGGGATTTTCCGGGTCAACAGGGGTGGGCTCTGGTTCCGGTTGGGGATCTTTCTCGCAACTAACCAACATCACCACAGCCATCATGCTGAATAGTATTGATGTTATCTTTTTCATCTTATAATAATTATTAAAGATTTGATATACAATGAATTATATTATTCATTACGCAGACAGCGCACCGAATTTCTGGCGGGTGGATAAAGAAGGGTTTCTAGATACAGATCAGTATCTGTCGTCCACAGCTTTGCACAGAAGTTGTAAGCGTTGCTTAGGAAATGAGCATAATTGAATATACAAATATCTTGGTATGAGCCATAAGAAGTGGGGCGAATGGTAAATCCTGTGGCATTGTTGGTGGAAGGATTGCTTCCTACTGAGCATGTCCCATTAATGCGCATCCACCCTGTCTGTGCAGCCAGTGCTTTGGCATTGCTCACACCGTTTCCATTGCATGTCAGTTCCGGATGGGAGGCAAAATAGTTGTATAAGGCCAGCCATTCGTAGCGGCTGGGAATATGCCACCCTTCTGGACAGATGCCCCTGTAGTGTCCGTTGGTGTCGGCGCACCACTCCCCTTCTGAACCGATGGTGTCCAAAGCCACAGCCCACGAATAGAGCAAACCCAACTCGTTGCCGACATTGCTGGCCGAATCGTGGTTAGGCCAGTAGGCACCGTCTTCTGTATAAGAGTATCCATGACTGATGTAGGCAAACGAGTCGTTGATGAAGCGTTGGCCGGTGCGTGGGGAGGTCTCGCAGCGCATATTCTCTTTCGTCCAGCACTGGCTGCCAATCTGCACGGTGTGGTACACGTTGCCCTCGTGGTCGGCAACGGTAGGCATATCAGGGCATGGGGTGCCGTGTTCTTCCTCCACGGGCTCTTCCTCTTCCAAAGCATAATCGCGCAGACAGCGCACCGAGAAGCAGTTGTCGGGGTCGTACCATGGACGAACTCTTCCAATTTCCCATGAACTATTTAGTTGCATCGCAACAGGAGACGATAACGATGCCCTTGAACTGCTCCAGAAGACAGCCGTACTGAACATATCGGCATAATACGTATAGTACCAGCCGGCAGGCAAAGCAGAAAACCCCGTGGCATTGTTCGCTCCCAGGTCGTTGCCGGGGTCGCAAGTTATGGTGGTATCCCGCCAACCTGTCTGTGCGGCTAAAGATTTTGCCAAATAGGGTGAATAGTAATCATTGGGATCGTCAGGGTTGCTACACAGGTATTCACTTTGTGACGATACATATTTCTTCAACTCATACCATTCATTGTAGCTGGGCACATGCCATCCTTCGGGACAGATGCCTCTGCGGTGGCCTTTGAAGAAGGCCCATACGGGGTGTATGCGGGTAGTGTCCACATGCAACTCACCGTAGGTGGTATTGAAGGTGTCCACCGCCGCGTTCCAGTTGTAGAGTACTCCGTAGCCCAGCGGCGCGTAGGTGGCTGAGTCGCCCAGCATCCAGTGCGCCTGCTTGCCCGTGGCGGTATAGGGAGTTCCTTCCGGTGTAATCAGATAGGTTCCTGTGGTTGGTGAGGTTACGCACCGCATATTCTCCCGTGTCCAGCACTGGCTGCCAATCTGCACGGTGTGGTACACGTTGCCTTCGTGGTCGGCAATGGTGGGCATTCCCGGACAGGGCACGGCATCGGCGGCGAAGAACTCCATGGAGAGGGCTTCGTCATAACTCTGCGGCTGGGCAATCACCGCACTCTGGCGGGTGATGTTGCTGATGTTGGCATAGCCGATGTAGCGCATGTAGTCGCCGGGCAGGAAATCGTGCGTGGAGGTGCCCTTCAGTTGCAGCGTGCGCGGGTTGTAGGTGCTGCCCGTGAACATAATCCGGTCGGAGCCGCCGTGTCCCGTATTCACCATCTTCAGACTTTGCCGGCGGGTCGGGGTCTGCACGGTGAGGATATACATTTGCGGCGTGGAGAGGCTGATGTTGAAGTAGTTGTCGCCGGCAGCCAGCTCCGTGTTGTAGCGTGCAAAGATGCGCCCCTGCATGTCCACGATGGTGAGCAGCGCCTGTTCGTTAGCCGGTGCGCTGAGATTCACCCGAGTGGCACCATCAAACGGATTGGGCATCACCTTCATCTCTTCCTTCAGCATGTAATTTTCCACGCCCACACCAATAGAGAGGGTATAAACCGTGTCGGGGAAAGCAATGGTTTCCTGCCAGTTACGGGTGAGATTGGCGATCACCACGCGATCAAGTTGCACGTGGTTGCCGTTCTGGTCCTGACCGGTGAACGTCAGCGTGACGCTCTGCCCCCAAAGGGCAATGCTTCCTAACAGGAAGAGGGAAAATAGTATGAGCTTTTTCATGGTTGTGGGATTTTATAAAGGGACTTCTATTTTATTTCTCGCTACTCCTTCAGACTCTGCAAGTCCCATCAACAAAATCTGAAAATACAACGGGGCAAATTTACACATTATTTTTTTGATTTCCAAGGGGTTGACGTAAATTTTTATTAAAAATTGGGGGGGGTAAAGTATTGATAATCAATATATTATAAAAGAAAATTCACTTAGTCACCATTGTTCATCCTGCGCAGTTGTGACAGTTGGCGTTGTGCAGTGCGCATGGAAATATGCAATGCATCCGCCACTTCCCGCGTGCTGGCATTGGGATTTTCCTGCAGGTAGTCTATTGTTCTTTGCATGTGGTCGGGCAAGTCCTGCTCATTACGATCAGAATCCATTAAGATGAAATCTTCTTGTTTGTATTTGTTTGAATCCCAGTTTTTCAAATCTCTCAATACTTTTTCGCTCCTTGTTGAGAAATATTTGACTATTACTTCATACCCATTCATCGGTACATATATGGCTTTTGGAGTAAAGTATGCGATACAGTCCAACATGACAATGGTTTGGCGGTTGGCTCTGATCCAACAGTCTGCGGGCAATAAATCTTCTATTTCAGATAGCGAACCATTTTGCCGCAGTTGCTCTCCAGACTTCAGCACAATCACTATATTATTATCACAATAGGAAAAAAGAGCAATGTCCTTCAAATCCAACAGTTGTGGTTTTTTGTTAGCAGAAAGGATAATGATTTTGTGGGTTTCCTTGGAGATCATTTTCCCTATATTTTCAAGAGCGATGGCATGGGTGCGGTAAAGCTTTAGCAAAAGAAAGAAAAAAAAGAAAGTGGCATCGCGCAATAGCAAAAGGAAGAGTGTATTTTCATAATACAATCTAAATTGACTGGGGCTCAGCCATACGGCTCGAACGTGGATATCGGAGTCCACAAGGAACATTTCAGCCAGTACGGTGCATACCAATAACAGAAAAACACTCCCCCAGAACAATAGTCGTTTTCTCTTGAAAAGAATTTTAGGGATTAGCACAAAATAGCAGGTATAGACCATTGCTGCGACAAAAGCAACACTGAGAAGCTCTTTCCAATAGTGCAGTGCCAATGGACGAAGATGGGAAAAGACGCAGAAGCACCATCCCACAACTGCCCAGAACAGCAGATGGACGGCTGTCATACAGATAATTTTATTTTTGTCAGACATCTCTTTCCATTTTTTGTTGATTTATTGATGTTGGGTTTGAATGTAGAGACGGTGCATGCGCCGTCTCTACCTGTCAATTTTTCACAAACCGTCCCGTCTCCACGCCGTTGTCGGTTACGGCACGCAGCAGGTAGATGCCATTGGGCAGGGATGAAACATCCATGATTCGTAGGGGCGAATGATTATTCGCCCCGCCCTCCGCCGTCATCATTACCCGTCCGGCAAGGTCGTACACCGTGAGGGTGCGGAAGGGGCTGGAGGTTTCCACCGTCAGTGTGTGGGTGGCTGGGTTGGGATGGAGGAGTAGGGCGCCATTTGTGGTGGCGATGGGGCATGCCCCATCGCCTCGCAGGTTGCGTTCCCCTATTCCGTCCAATTCCCACAGCGGGTCATCCTCGTAGCAGATGTGGTGGAAGAAACAGAGGATCTCCTTCGCCATGCGGGCGGCGCGACCGTTGTCGTATTCCGCCACCTGCTGCATGGCGGCGATGTCGCTGTCGGTCATCAGGTACCAATTGCCGGCGACTGTCTCCCGCAGCTGCTGCAGGGACATGTAGTTGGCAAATTCGCTGCGGCTGGCTTCGTCGGGCGTGAACTGTTGTGGCAGGGAGGACAGCAGCGCAGCGGCGGCGGCAAGGTCACCCTCCATGCTGTAGGTCTCCGCCAGCTGGTAGGCTGCGACGGGGATGGTGGAATCGGCCATTGGTAGAGACGTTGCGCGCAACGTCTCTACGATGGTGGCATACCACTGTTTCAGCATTCCCATGTCCAGCACGCTGTCGTTCAGGATGTTGCGGATTTCGACGCGGGCCAGGTCGCCCATTGCGGCCGACAGGTCCGACAGGCGGGCGATGAGGTCGGCGTCATCCGTCTCATCCTGCTGGTCGGGGGCATCCGTCTGTAGAGACGCGCCATGGCACGTCTCTACATCGCGCAACGTCTCTACGATGGTGGCATATTCCTCCGCCATCGACAGGTACTGCGACAGGGCAAGTGCCCCTTTGGGATTCACCATGCCGCCTCCGCACAGGGTGGAGGCGCAGCTGTTGGCGTTTGTGGCCTGATAGAGGGTGTAGTTGGAGCTGCCCATCGGAGCGTGGCTGCCGCTGTTGTGATAGTAATAGCTGACATTGGTGTGGTCGGATGGTATGGTGATGCTCCTGCCAATACCAATGTTATTGTAGAAGGAGTTGTCCGCACCGACAGAAGAGTTGCCCTGGGCTGTGCGTATCTTGGCCGATGATCTGACATAAATGCTGTATTTGCAACTGTCGTAGCTGTTGCAAACATATTGTAAGCCACGTGTTTTCATTCCAATTACTGCGTTGCAGTTCCAAGCGTAGCAGCCGTATGTGAGTTTGCCAAAATCATTCAGCCGTATCACATTCTCTGCCGTCCCTGAATTGTCAGTACAGACACCGACGGAGGTGAGGGTAGAATAGCGGGTACGGTGGAAACTGTTACTCTCCACAGTATAGCTCGTGCTGTTTTTCAGATATACTCCTGTGTTTGCGTTTAATGTATAATCCAAATCGAAGTCGCAGAAGGAGACCTGCGCATTGTCGGCGGCAGCGAGATATATGCCGATATAGTTGTTGGAGAAGTCGCAGTTGTCGAGGGTGACGGCATAGCTGGCATGGCCGTTGGTGGCGTGTACGGCGGTGTCGAAGCCGCTGAACGAACAGCGGGCGACAGTATCGTTGCCGTAGTTGTTGCAGACGCATGGGTCGAAGTTCGACACCTGTGGACACACGCGTCTTGCGGTGAAGCCCGCCTCCTCGGTGTAGATGGCCTTGCCTCCGTGGTTGGATGTCTCGTTGCGGAAAGCGCAGCCGTTGAACTTCACGCCCCGCACATGCCACATCGTGACATGGCTGTTGAAACTGGTGCCGTTCTGAGCGAACAAGTTGTCGTTGTCCACCGTGAAGGTGCAACGGGTGAAGTAGGACACGTTGTCGGTAACGGCGCCGCCGGTGGTGTGGTTCTCGTAGGAGAGGAACTCCACGGAGCGGCGGTTGTTGTGGAATAGGGTGTTGGTGGCTTGGATGATGCCGCCGGTATGCTCGAACACGACATTGGTATCTGAACCTCTGGTGCAGATAGCGTCGCTGGCATTCTCGATGGTGGCGTTGGTGAGGATGACGCTGCCCTGAGCGAGGGCGGCCTGCCGGATGTTAGCGTTACCCTCCACGATGATGCCCTGCCACATCTCTCCGTCGCAGGCGTTGGTGATTGTGCCGCCGTTCACGATGAGCTTCCCGCCGGGACGGACGATGATGCGGCTGCCAGGTGAGCAATGCAAAGTTCCTGTTATGGTGAGAGTTTTAGAACTATCTATAAAGAAATCATTTGTCAAGAGCATCTCTCCTGAGATAAGCAAATTTTGCTGTGGAATGCTTGTTGTTGTAACAACTGGTAAATTGTTGTTCTCATTAACTGAGATATGTATAGGATATTTTGCAAGTTTGGTACGGTGCTTTAACGAAGACGCCTCTGCTCTAATCCATCCGTCACCAGCTGCCATTGGCATAATTGTAACACTATTGCCTGACGTTTGGATGATACGTATGTTATCGCTGCATTCCCATGTAATAGTGGCTATGGAATCTTGAGGCAGGTGTAGGGTGTAAACCGGTTGGGTGCATAATTGTACTTCCCGTTCTCCTTGAATATACGTTTCTATCTCATTGATAAGATAATTCACCAAATTATTATCAAATGATATATGCTCCATATTCTTATTGAGTGGTCCCCAATAGGAATCAAATGGGATTTTCCCTTCTGCCACCAAATCTCTATTTGACAGATTTGCAGCATAGGCTATCTGACCATCATAATCCAAAACACTGGTTACGGGCATAAAACAATGAGTGTGCTGATTGTTTGCAGTGGTTATTATCCATCTATTAAGATAGGATGGAATTTTATCAGAAATCTGGTCAAAAGTGTTATATTTACATCCTGGAGCAATATCTAAACTCCCCCTATTATTATCGTTGGTATATGTCCACGTTGTGGGAATAGGCACAAAGCCAATCCAATGCGTTGCTTTAAAAACTTGATTAGAACCACTATTGGCCATATTCCTTATACAAATATCCATAACGTATGGTAATGATATGAATGGTACAAGATAAAAATATGCAACCGCCTTAAAGGCAATATTGTTAGCAACACCATTGGCAGTACTGTTCAAACTACCATTAGAAACTCCTATTTTCCTCAAATTACATGGATATCCTAAGTTATTCAATTGTTGGTAATAAGTATTAAAGTAGAAATGTGCAGAACTATTTTTATGACAAATAAGCATCTGCTTTGCTGCAATGCATGAGAGTGTATTATTCCAAAGATTCGCAAATGGACCATTTCCATATTCACTTCGAAAGTAGTCAACCATTGCTTGAGCACCAATGGACACATTGGCACCTTGATGCGGAGAGTCAAATGAAACCCATAAACGGCAATTATGATAACCATAATTAGTATTTTCATTTGGGTTTTGCTCCATATAGGCCAGTGCGTATCGTGTGATTTGCCCTCCCATACTGGGACCGACAACAACTATTTGTTCATCACTATTGTTCTCTTGCAATCGGTTGTTGAGCATATTAATGACAGCTATACATACCATCGCATTTTGTTCTATATATTTTCCACCATCCGGCAAGTCCAGAAGAACAACATCATACTCAAGGGAAAGCAGTAATTCCCCCACATTGTAACTGATCCCATCGCCCAACTTATCCCATAAAGACATATCTGAACCACTATTGGTTGTTTCAAAATGCCTATTGTTTTGAGGGTCAAAACCATCAACAATTAACACAGGCTTTCTTAATTTCTTGTCTGCATGCGCATAATAAATTCTAACATTTCCATTCGATATATTGAAATTCCCGCCACTGTATGGATTGGGAAATGAAATAGAAGCTGGAATAGTCAGGTCTTCCGTATAGGGATAGGAACTACCATTTTCTCTTGGTGTATTATTTCCAATGAACAACTTAAAGCAAGATGAAATGCTGTCGCCATTTTGGAGAACAGAAATACTTTTTAAGATTTTATATCCATCTGAAGAATATACAATGTTGACAACAGAATTTCTGGAGACAATTCTGTACCCATAACCATCGTCAAAATCAATCAGTAATGAGGAGACAGAATTCTGCGTGTTATCAAAGAAAAAACTCTCATTAATCACATATTTCACATTTAAGGAATTCATAGACATGGCCAAGGGTGCCACTATGAAAGCCGTGTCCTCATTGAAGAGTGGGATGTGCACAGAAGTGTCTTCCCTGAGAATACTATCAGCATCAAAATATAGTTTCTGCCGTATAGCAGAAGTGTCAAAAGTATTAAAGCGTGCATGAATGACTCCCAATGTAACTGTAGTAGTGTCAGAAAGGAGTCCCATAATGTAATCAATGGAATATGGCAAAAATGAATACTGACCTCCCGCACGATATAATTCATCATACGCCATTTCAAATCCGACACTATTACATGTATCCATCGGATGTATGCGATTAGTCGTATAATACATCAAGTTGCTCAACGGCAGGACTCTTTCGTAAACTATTCCAGTAGAAGCTTGATTCAAATTTACATATTGAAATACTTCGTTAAAGCTTTGTGTATAATTTTGAGCCACGATGTTCCCTAAAAAGGGAATAAAAAGAATAAAGGCAAAAAATTTCTTCATGATTTCTTATTTTTATATTTACCAAAACAATACCGTACAGAGAAGACCATTGAAAAGTCAAAAAAATGATAAGGACTTCCGCAGAATGACCAGTATTCGTCTTTGCTGAAATCGTGTTTGTCCCAGTCTGAAGCAAAAATCAGACCATATCCCTGACGCGCTTCAATTTGGAAGCAGATGGGCACGTCCAGTCTCCATTCTATTCCCAGCACAATTCTCGCCCCTGTCCTCCAATATCCTGTTTTAAAAGCATTGTCTATATGCTTATCCCCTAATAAATTAATGCCCGCCAACCAAAACGTATTGGTTGTATTATGGAACTTCTTTTCATATAAAAAACTAACATCTCCGCCCATCCCTAAATAGAGCATCGGACCCAATTCTTCGATATACGGATACAAGAGGGATAAATGAGCTGTCATTCCCCAATCCGTCTGCAAATAAACATTGCCCTTCAGATTGAATTTCATAGAAAGGCCAAACATATAACCTGCGCAACCGCCGACACTGTGTTTGTATAGGGGGCGCATAGGTGGAGAAATAGCCGCACAACTATCTGCTTGCGCTATCGCGCCGTTGCCCCCCGCCACTACCAGCAGCATGAGGAGAAAGACGAATTTGATAGGGGTTGGTGTTTTCATGGTATTATGGTTTTTGTTGATTTCCTACTGATTCTTATACACCTGCTGCTGGCTGAAGAACACGCCCGTGAAGGTGAACAGGCGGGTGGTGCTGTCGCGCAGCACAAACTGCGCCGGAATGTTGAGCCAGCGGGGCAGCCCCGTGTCGTCCATGCCCGTGTACAACGAACGCGCCGGCATGCTGAAATATGGATCGGATGTCAAATCGGTGCTGTCCTGAGTAGTAGCGGTGTACAGGCTGCCCGTTGTGGGTACAACAAGAATATTGGCAGTCTTTTCACAATGATTACCCGTGCCTTGGCAGTCCACATGTCCGAAAGGTGTGACAGTACAGTTCCCTCCACATTCGCTTATGGTATGTCCACAACGCGTGGAGATGGAAAACAATGTTCCTGTTTTTGTCGGGTTCTGAATCTCTTGGGCACAGTGCACTTTTTCAGTGTCTGCAGTTTTTTCTTGTTTTTCACATGCCATAAACGAGAAATATGCGAACAGCATTACGCTAATAATAAAGCTAAACTTTTTCATGGTTAAATTTTTTTGGTTTCACTGTCGCAAAGTTATGCATTATTTTGGTATGCCCACGCGCCAATCTCACTCCAGACGAATTTTGGCGCGATAATTGCCGTAAATCAACAAGAATCAATGGGTTAGAAAAAAATATTTTTCAAAATCATGAGACAAATAAAATGAGTGAGACATTTTAGGGACGAAATATCAGGCTTTGTAATGCCCTGTACCATTGTTTTTGGAAGATATTTGTACGTTTTTATCCCTAAAAACAACTTCCCTCCGCAAACAGCTCCTCCGCCACCGCGTCGGCAAACAGCAGTCCCGCCTCGGTGAGCCGCACGGCTGCCCCGTCCCGCCAATATAGATCGCTCCGCACACGCTGCAGCTGCCGCAGGAACTGCGCCTTACGCGCCGCCCCGAACTTCGCCTCCATCTCCGCCAACGCTATGCCCTCGCAGGTGCGCAGCCGCAACAGCACGTACTCGTCGTACTGCTGGTCGGGAGTCAGCACCTCCTCCTCGCGGTCGGGCCGCCCACAGGCCATCCCCTCTACATAGCGTTTCAGGTCTGCCACGTTCCATTGCCGTACCGGATGACGGTACGAGTGCGCCGCCGGTCCCAGCCCCAGGTACGGCTCGCCCGTCCAGTAGGCATGGTTGTGCCGCGAGATGCGACCCTCTTTCGCAAAGTTGGAAATCTCGTACTGCTGGAAACCTGCCTTAGCGGTCATCTCCCTCAGAATCAGGAAGTCGCGTTCGGTGTCGGCCTCCTCGAGCAGATAGGGCTGCCCCTCCCGCACCCGCCGCGACAGCAGGGTGTTCTCCTCCACCGTCAGCGAGTAGCACGACAAGTGTACGATGGGCAGGCGCAGCGCCGTGGCTAACTCCTGCCGCCACATCTCGCCAGTACGGTAGGCGATGTCGTAAATCAGGTCGATGGAGAGGTTGTCGAAGCCGGCCCTCGCCGCCTCCTGCACGGCCGAGAGCGCCGTGGCCGCCTCGTGCCGCCGGTTCAACAGCCGCAAGATGGTATCGTCAAACGACTGTACCCCTATACTTAACCGGTTGATACCTACCGTCTTCAATGCAGACAGATAGTCGGCCGTGAGCTGCTCGGGATTGGCCTCCATGGTGATCTCCGCCGAAGGCGAGAAGGTATAATATTGTTGGAGTTTTTCCATCAGCCGCTCCAATTCCGCCGGCGTGCAAAGCGAGGGCGTTCCTCCACCGATATATAAAGTGTCAATGTTTTTTTCAGGAAGAAAATCTTTTCTCAACTCCATCTCCTTGAACAACCCCTCCCAATACTCCGCACGCCGCTGTAGCGAGGCCACCGAGTAAAAGCTGCAATACACGCACTTTTGCTTGCAGAACGGGAAGTGGATGTAGATTCCGGCCATGGCAGATTCAAAAAAAGGCGTCCCGTGGAAGAGACGCCTGTTATCTTGGTTTGAAAAGTTTAGTTCAAAATCACTTTCTTGATGGAGGTCTGTCCGTCGCGAGTGGAGATTCTCACTAAATACATTCCGCGAACAAGGTCGGTCACGTTGATTTCGGTGAGCTCATTCTCGGCAGC
>JAEEGL017294290.1_pt1 | contig 12660 bp, 5 predicted proteins | sample 9134231 | NCBI WGS metagenome assembly JAEEGL01 (sample SAMN16246548, study PRJNA631951) | gut metagenome | biome: gut microbiome; feature: rumen; material: fiber-attached | host: Bos | place: Iran: Karaj | collected 2018-10
ACGGAAGGAGCTGACACTCTTGTGCAGGAAGTCCATCGGATTGCCCTGCTGCACGTAGAGACGGAAGGCATCGGTTTCCACCTTATTATAGGTTACCAGCTCGCTCACCAGCCGTTCAATCTCCTTCGTGTGCTTCAGGGCGATGCCGAGGTTGCGCTGCCCGTCACCGCTCAGCTCTTCGCGTCGCTGCAGATTCTTCAGCGGGGCCTCTATGAGCGACAGCGGTGTTTTCAACTCATGTGACACGGAGGTGAAGAACTCAAACTTCGCCTGGTCGATGGCGCGAATCTTCTCGTTCTCCATTTCTGCCCTGCGTATGGCTTCGCGGCTCTGCTGTCGACTGCGGTAGTAGCGCCATGCCAGCCAGACTGCCAAAGCGGTCAGATACAGATAAAACAGATAGGCCCACCACGTGCGCCAGAATGGCGGGCGCACCTCGATGGTGAGCCGCCGCACGGGGCAGTCGTCCCACTCCTTGTTAGTCGTGTTGGCCCGAACCAGCAGATGGTAAGTGCCCGGTTGCAGATGATAGCCGTGGAAATAGGGCGAGTGGCCCATGTCGTGCCAGTCGGCGTCGCGCCCTTCGAGCTTCACTTGATAGTGGATAATGCCGGCATCGGCAGGCTTCACCACGCCATAAACGATGGTGAACTGCTGTGCCTGACTGTATGTCAGGGTCACAGCCTCCATCTTGTCAAATTCCATAGTTACAGGCGAGTCCTTCGTGGAAGCCAACTGCACCTCGTTGTCTATCAGCAGCCGCTTCCAGCGCACAGTGTCGCGATGTTCAACGATCTTCAGTTCTGATGGATGAAAAGAAACCAGTCCTTGCACGGTGCCGAAAAAGAGCCGTCCGTCGCTGTCCTTCCACGTGGAGGCGAAGTTGAACTGGTTGGTGGGCAGACCATTGTCGGTGGTGTAGCGGACGGCCCGGCCTGTGGCGGGATTGAGGCAAATGAGTCCTTGGTTGGTGCTGACCCACAAGCGGTGTGCTTCATCTTCGTTGATGGCACAGACGGTGTAGTTCGACAGGTGCAGTTCGGCGTCAAAGCGCTTCACACGGTCGGGGTTGGCAGGGTCGATGTACTGCAGGCCGCAAAGATTGGTGCCTATGCAGATGCGTCCTCGGCTGTCCTCATAGAGGCAAGTGATATAGTTGTCCTGCAGGCCACTCTCACCTTTGGCCCAGTGTGTCACACGTCCGTCATCAGCACCGATGCGATACAGCCCGTCGTTCGTCGTGCCTGCCCAGAGGTTGCCCGCCCGGTCGGTGCAGAGTGTATAGACGAATGTGTTGTCGAGTGCCTGATGTCCGATGCCCACAAACTGGTCGCTCTGTGTGTCATAGTAGCGCAGTCCCTGTATGGTGGCAAACCATAGCCGCTTGTCTTTTCCCCTGACTATGTAAAAAATGGCATCAGAAGCCAGTCCGTTCGAGCGCAGGTATCGGCGCGAGACCCCCGTCGCGATGTTGTAGCGGAACAGCCCTTGCAGGAAAGTGCCAATCCACAGGTCGTGGGTTTCGCAGTTGTAATAAAGACTGTGTACGTTGGTGCCCAACTCGGCAATGCGGTCAAAGCCGTTGCTGAAGTCCGACTGCTTGTCGACAACGAAGAGGCCATTGTCCTCAGTAGCCACCCACATCTGCCCTGGTTCGGCTTCGGTCATACTGCGCAACACACGGGCATTGATCTGCCCTGGCTCATACCCCGGCTCCATCCAGTGGAAAGTTGAGGTCGACTCTAACAGAATGTCCACGCCACCGAAATAGGAGCCTACCCACTGGTTGCCGTCGCGGTCGGTCAGCAGTGCATAGATGGCATTGTCGCTGAGCGAGTTGGGCTGTAGCAGACTATGGCGTGTAATGTCGACATGTCCGTCAGGGGAAATTACCGCCAACCCGCGTTCCGTGCCGAGGGCTACGCTACGGTCTGGCCTCTGACGGATAACTCTCACCAATCCGCCCCCAATATCCTCGGCACTGTATTTTCTAACTTCGCGAGTTTTCAAATTAATACAACTCACACCATCGCCGTTGCGGCCCACCCAGAGACGGTCCTCATAGTCTGTCATCAGGGGCACCTCACCAAATCCACCTTTGAGAAACTCACTGAAATAATGAGGAGACATCTTCTTGAAGTGCTTCAGACTGCGGTCGCAGCAGAACAAAGCGTAGGAGCATGACATATATAGATTGTCGTTACTGTCAATAGCCAGTGACTTGATGTCCAAAAGTTCCGGTGTGTTGATCAGTTGGAACGTATCCGCTTGCTCATCGTAGAGATGCAGGCCGTTTCCCGCACAGAAGATGCGTCCGTCTGAGGTCTCCACCATGCTTACCATATATTCCGTTCCCCCGATGTAGTTTGCGAAGTCGTCAGTGGCCGGACGATAGCGGCTGACACCTCCTGTGGTGCAAGCCCATACGCGACCGCGGCTATCAACGAAGAGACATCTCACAAAACTGTTGGCCAGCGAAGTTGGGCTGTTGTCGTCATGGTAATAGTTTGTCATTTCATAGCCGTCGTAGCGGGCCAGTCCGTTTCGCGTACCGATCCAAACATAGCCCTTGTGGTCCTGAGCCAGAGCCTCCACCTGCTGGTGCGGCAGCCCGCTCGCACTGTTCAGGTGCTTGTAGTGGTGACTGTAACCCCAGCTCGCCACATAGGCCAGTGCCATCATGCAGCACAGCAACGCTCGTAGTATCCACTGTCGTCTCATCATGTATATATAACGGAAATGAAAGGTGTTTTGTTTTGTCGCAAAAGAGAATTATTATCGTTTGGAGATGAATTTCCTGACGCAGACAGTGCCATCAGATTTATGTTCACGGACAACGGTCAGTGGTAGTCCGGAAAACATGGCAGGCAGCATAGTGATGGTGTTCCTTGCCGCTTGGTTGTGGGGTATGGTATTGACGGCATTGGTTTCAGATTTTGGCATCAGGCGGAACTCCATCCATGACCATGACTCGTCAAGGCGCACATCGGGTATACGTTCGGTGAGCATGGTGTTCTCACGTCGGTCCTGCATCTCAATGGCAGCAGCCATGCGTCTGTCTGTGGGCGCCTCGGCGAGACCGAGGGCCGACCATGGTATTGCAGACTCGATGACATACTGAGTCTTGGATGATTGCACTTGGATGTCAATGTCCGCCATGTCGGAGATTCTCCAAATGCCGTCCGATCCCTGCCAGGCAGTGAGGCTACCATCGCGGCGGAAGAAGAGGCAGAACATGCCCTGCTGGGGTCGCGTGTCGCTGGTATCGGCCACATCGAGCAGCAGGCGCACGCCATCGGGCTGCGAACCATCGGCATATACAGTGCGGTCGCTGACGCGGGCGGTGAAATAGAGGAAATGCTCATCGTAGGCCCAGTCGGCTGATGTCTTGATGCCCGTCTGTGAGCCGAAGATGACCTGACGGGCTTTCGGCTTCGTATAGACTTCCCCATTGGCCAGTTGCCCGTCGATGGTGGGGTGTGAGTAGGCCGCCTGCAACTGACGCACGGGGTAGCCCCTCACCATCTCTATCACACCGTTCACGGTGCCCGTGGCTATGACGATGCCTGTATCAACCACAGCCACCGAGTTCCACAGCACCTCGTCGGTCTGTGCCGTGATGAATGGTGCGGAGAGAGCACGGAAGTGACGAGCTTCGGCATTGCCCACAGCAGTGAGCATGCGTAGTTTTCCCGGATGATTATAGGATGACTGGAAGGAGATGACGGTCTCGCCCCAGGGCAGTTGGCGCAGATAGGGTGCACCACCCTTCACCGAGGCCGAGCAAAACTGTGGGTCGAGTGTTTTTTCGCGCTCTGCCGACTGTGCATCGACCCAGCAGTCGTGCCAGTTCTGGCTGAGTGGGCAGCGCACGGTGGTGGGGAAAAAGTCGCCCACGCCGGGCCAGCCATTGTCCTCGATGATGACCACCAGTTCGTTGCCGAGCTGCAGGGGCACGGGCATACCGTCGCGGTATCCGCTGCGGAAGGAGATGCGCTCCGGCTGGCTCCACGACAACCCGCCGTCGAAGGAGCGGCATAGCGAAATCTGCTGCTCGTTGCTCCACACGTAGGGACTCTCATCGGCAAAGTAGAGTTGCAACTCGCCGGAGGGCAGTTCGAGCATCGACGGCTCCCAGCAGCCGTCGCCAAAGGTGTGGCCACCGTCATAGACGAAAATTTCCTGGCTCCACGTCTGACCGTTGTCAGTTGAGCGGCGGCAGCGTATGCCGAAACGCCGGTCTTCGGTATAAGGTTCCGAGGGGCGTGGGTTATAAGCCACGATGATGGTGCCGTCGGCCAGTTGTATCAGGTCAGGCACGCAGTTGGGCGTGGCATTACTGTTCGATGCAATCTTCACGGCGGGACTCCACGATGCGCCTAAGTTGGTGCTGTACGACACGAGGATGCCGTCCCACTCCGTCAAAGCCATCAGCCGACCGTCCTGAAGTTGCAGGATGCGCGGATAGCTGCCGTGGGCGAAGATGGTGCGCCGCGAGCTGTCGTCCCAGAAGATGCGTGAGCCCTCATAGTGCGCTTTCACCTCTGCCTGCATGGCGCAGGCAGAGGTGATGAGCATTCCTGAAAGCAACAATCTATTTAGAATCTTCATACCTAAAAGGAACTATTTCGTTATGAATCTGATCCGCGTGACGGCCTTCGCAGCAGTGTCGTCAGCCGATGTGCGCACCAGCGTATATTCTGTCTGAGCATCGGCAAGATTGATGGTGGATCCGCTGCTGATTTCCGCACCGTCGGCATAGAATTTCACGTTCTCCTGCTCGTCGAAGGTCAACTGCACTTGCTGGCTGCCTGCAGGCAGGGCGTAGGTCTGCACATCCTGATAGAAGGCATCGTAGGCGGGGCTGACGCTGGTGCCATCAGCCTTGAGACCCTTCAGCACGGGATAGATGAGGGGCAGCAGCTGGTAGTCGCGCACCGACCCGGCATGCGACTCTACGCGGATAGTGTGCTGGCTAGTCAAGTCATAGTAGTTCTTTGCCACGTAAGGCTCGCCATCAACGCTGACCGATGAATAGTCGGAAGCCACGGTGATGGCCAGTCGTTGCCGCTTGGCGTTGACGGCTATCTCTCTGCCGTTGTACACCTGCTTCTCCGGCAGGCGCAGCACCCACTTGTCGCCCCCCAACTGCTCGGCATAGAACACGTTGGGCGTAATGGTCGAATAGAGTTGGTCGATGGTTGTCACGTCGTCCTCAACCGTCACGTCGAGCTCCGTCACGGCCTGCTGCAGTCCGCTGCCCATGAAGGAGTCGTAGGTGGAGGCCACGCAGACCACATGGAATGTGCCGGGTGTAGCGTAGCTGTAGGTGAACACGCCCTTGTTAACCACATAGCCCGTATTGCTGGAGTCGCGCAAGGCATAGTCGTGGCCGGGGTCGCCGGTGAACACCACCACCTGGTCGGCCACCCCCGTAAAGTCAATCTCCATCGATTCGTTCAGTTGGAGCTGCGTCTTGCTGACCGTGATTTGTGCCACAGGCGTGCGGGCCGGCTCGTTGTCATCGCTGCACGAAGTGAATAGTGAAGGAATAAAGGAGTAGAGGAGTAAAGGGAGTAAGTAGAACACCTTTTCCACTACCTTATTATATCTCTTGGTAATCATAATTCTCAATTTTCAATTCTCAATTATCAATTAATCAGTATCCCGGATTCTGTTCCACCACGCCGTTCGACACGTCGATTTCGCTCTGGGGGATGGGGAACACCTCGTTCACGCCGGCACGGAACGACACGCCACGGCTGTTGGGGCGGTTGCGTCCGAAGGTGTGGAGCACCTCGGCGGCCCGGCCCTGACGCACCAGGTCAAAGAAGCGGTCCCACTCGAAGGCCAACTCCATGTGGCGCTCGTCGTATATTTGGTCGCGGATGAAGCCATAGCTTCCGGCCACGTATAGCTTGGTACTGCCGTTGATGGTGTTCACCTGAGCCTTGCACTTGTTCAGGTTCTGCAGGGCCGCCTCGCGCTCACCGCACTCATTGAGTGCTTCAGCATATTGCAGCACCACGTCGGCATAGCGTATCAGTCGGCGGTTGCGCCCATTGTCGCCCGCAAACTTCGGCTTGTCCTTCTTCGGCGTATACCACTTCAGCGACACGAAGCGTCCCTCGCCACCCTGCCACATCTCGCCGTCGGGGGTGTTGCCCTGGTGGTGGATGATGTAGTCCTTGCGGATGTCAGATCCGAAGATTTTGTTCACCAGTTCGTTGGTGGAGTACATGGCCGTGGTGCCCACGTCGAAGTGCTCGATGCCCGCACCCTCATTGGTGTCACCGTAGCTGCCGTCGGCACTCTCCTTGAACACCACCTCGAAGACGCTACCTTTGCAGAACTCGCCGTCGGCATACCACTGATAGACGTAGGCCCAGCGGTCGCCACCGTGCAGGGCCGTGCCGTAATAGTCCTTGTACTCCAAGGAATACACATTGTCGGCAGGGTCGAGCCGGGTCTCAGCTGTCTCGTAGGGATCGCCCTCGGTGTTCAGGTTCTGTGGCTTGAACCATAGGCGCTGGCGCAGATGTTCCCACTCCTCGCTGCCGTCGTAACGAAGCACTTCGCCCATGGTAAGCGGTTTGTTGTCAACGAGGTATTCACCCAAACGGACAATCTCCTCCCACTTCGCTGAGGGCACGCCTGGCTTGGCCTGATAGAGCAGCACCTTCATCAGCAGGGCGATGGCAGCGCCCTTCGTGGCCTTGCCCATCTCTGCCGTGGGATAGGCCACGGGCAGCATGATGGCGGCCTCGCGCAGGTCGCGCTCTATATAGGCGTAGGTCTCTTCGCGTGTGCTGCGGGGCACCACGAGATTGTCCACCGACTCCACCTCAGGCCGGATGGGTACGCCGCCGTAGGTCTTCACAAGGTTGAAATAGTAGAGGGCACGCAGGAACTTGGCCTGCCCGTAAATCCAGCGTATGCCCTGATAGGCATAGTACGACGTGGTGGAGATGCCCACCTTGTCCATATTGGCAATCACCTGGTTGGCGCGGTGGATGCCTTTGTAGTTCACCTCCCAGCGCTGGCGTATCCAGGTGTTGGAAGTGTTGAAGCGGAACAGCACCAGCTGTCCCATCTGCGACGACAGGCCCTCGTCGGTGCCGAGCACGTCGTCGGCAGTGGCCTCGCCGAAGCGCCACTCCTGGTCGTTGTAGCTGTCGCTCTGCAACACGTCGTAAGCGGCGTCAAGTGCCGACTGCATCTTGTACTGCGTGTCGTAGTAGGTCTCGTCGGTGGGATTGGCCACTATCTCCTTGTCGAGGAAGTCGCTGCAGGAAATGAAGAATGAAGAATGAAGAATGAAGAATGTTGCGCAGAGCAGTCCTCTGAATCTTCTGTTTATCTTGGTAATCATAATTTTCAATTCTCAATTATAAATCAGAATCCTAATTTCACGCCAAAGGTAAACGAGCGGGCCTGCGGATAGTTACCGTGGTCAACGCCCATGCCCAGGTTATTGCCCTCAGTGCCTACGACCTTACCCACTTCGGGGTCGAAGCCGTTGTAGCCGGTAAAGGTGAGCAGGTTGTAGCCCGTCAGCGAGAGCACGAGGTTGTCAACCTTCAGCTTCGAGAGGATCTGGCGGGGGAAGGTATAGGCGATGCGCAGCTCCTTCAGCCGCAGGTAGGAGCCGTCGTGTACGAAGAAGTCGCTGGCACGGAAATTGCGGTTGTTGTCGCCGCCACGCAGGTCGGGCACTGTAGCGCCGGTATTGGCGGGATGGAACTCGCGGCCGCGTCCCTCTATCTGTCCCGACCAGTGCTGGCTGCGCAGGTCGGCATTGACATTGCCGTTGGCAGCATTGTAGAGGTAGTAGTCCATCACGTTGAAAATCTTGTTGCCCGTCTGGCCCTGGAAGAAGATATTCACGTCGATGTCTTTCCATCCGACCGACATGGGAATACCGAACACGAACTTTGGCAGCGGCGAGCCGAGGTAGGTACGGTCTTCGGCGGTGATACGCCCGTCGCCGTTGAGGTCCTTGAAGCGGAAGTCGCCGGGCAGGGCCGACTGCTCCCAGGCATTCTTGCCGTAGTCGTACTGCGCACTGGCGCGTACCTCGTCGGTACTCTGGAAGATGCCGTCGGTGACGTAGCCGAAGAAGCTGCCGATGGGCTGTCCCACGGCGGTCTTCGTCACAAAGTCCACGATGCTGCCTTCCCAAAGGTAGCTGCCGTAGATGGGCTCGTTGCCCGTGCCGAGACTGGTCACCTCGTTCTTGATCCACGACAGGTTGAAGCCCACCTCGTAGCGCCAGTCCTGCCCGATCTGGTCGCGCCACTTCACGTCGTACTCCCAACCGTAGTTCTTCACCGCTCCGGCATTGGTCATCGGGCTGTCGTTCAGACCTGCCGAGAGCACTGTGGGCACGCGCAGCAGCATGTCGGTGGTCTTGCGGTTGAAATATTCCATGGTCACGGAGAGTTTGTTGCCAAAGAATGTCAGGTCTATACCGGCATTATAGCTCTCGCTCTTCTCCCACACGATGCCGTCGTTGCCCAGTACGGTGGCCGTGGCTCCCTCATACACGGTGTGGTTGCCCAGGCCGTAGGGGTAGTTGTAGCCGCTCGACAGGTAGGTGTAGCGGGCCAGCTCGTCGATGCGGTTGTTGCCCAGCAGTCCCCAGCCCACGCGCAGCTTGCCGTAGCTGAGCCAGTCGGACAGTTTCTCAAACCACTTCTCATTGGTGAAACGCCAGCCGAGCGACACCGAGGGGAACACGCCCCAGCGTTTGCCGCTGGCAAACTTCGACGAGCCGTCGGCACGCACATTGGCCTGCAGCAGATAGGTGTCCTTCAGACTGTAGTTCACGCGGCCGATAAATCCTAATGCTGTCCACTCACGGTCGAGGCCGTAGGTCTTGTCGCCCGTGTAGGCACTCGATAGATAGCGGAACACCTCTTCGTTACTCGGCGTGCCACGACGCGACGACTCCTGGAATGAATACTTCGAGCCTTCAGCGGTCTGTCCGGCCAACACGGTCACGCTGTGCACCTTGTTGCTCCAGGCAAAGGTGAGCAGGTTGTTCACCTCCCACTTGCCCGTGTTGTCGGTCTTGCGGTAGACCTCAGTCAGCGAGCTGGGCATCACGAAGTCTTCGTCGAGTCCCCAGAACTCTGAGAAATTATCGTAGGTGGTCTGTGTGTTGTAATAGGACACCTTGAACTGGTAGGTGAGCAGCTTCATCAGCTTCACATCTAAGCTGAGGTTCATGTCCAGTCGCTGGCGGTGCATGCGGTTGTGGTTGCGGTCGAGCGTGGCTATCGGGTTGCCGCCATACCAGTAGCCCTTGTTGTCGTGCAGGAAGGTCATAGGGTTGGCATAGAGGGCTTCCTTCAGGATGCTTGAGCTGCCTTCGGGGATGCCCTTGCGACGCTCGTTGGTGAAGAGCATGTTGGCGGTCATGGTGAGCCACTTGGTCAGGTCGGTCTTCACGTTCAGTCGGGTGTTCAGTCGGTTGTAGTCCGATGTCCTGACGATACCGTTCTCGGTGTAGTAGCTGCCGCTGGCCAGATACTGCGTGCCCTTCGTGCCGCCCGAGACGGTCAGGCCGTGCTGCATCTTGAAGCCCGTATGGGTGATGGCATCCCAGTAGTTGCCTGCCGAGTTGTTGCGGATGGTGTCTATCAGCTGGTACTTGTGGTCGTCGAAGGTGTAGCTGCCGTCATCGTTCTTGCTCATGTAGAGCTGACCGTCGGCAGAGTAGAAACTGGTGCCGTTCACGTAGTCGCGCATCAGGGCGTACTGCTCGGCATCCATCACGTCGATGGTCTTCCAGGGGTTGGACACACCGGCGTAGGCATCGTAGGTGACGTGCGTCTTGCCCTCCTTGCCGCTCTTCGTCGTGATGGCCACCACACCGTTGGCGGCACGCGAGCCATAGACGGCACTCGACGCGGCATCCTTGAACACCTCCACATTGTCGATGTCGTTGGGGTTCAGGTAGTCGATGTTGTCAACGATGAAGCCGTCGACCACGTAGAGCGGGTCGGCATCGTTGATGGTGCCAGTACCGCGTATCTTGATGGTGGTGCCGCCACCCGGGGCCCCCGTGTTCTGTATGATGTTCACGCCGGCGGCACGTCCCTGCAGGGCCTGCAGGGTCGATGACACGGGCGTGTTGTTGATGTCTTTTCCTGATATAGACGATATGGAGCCTGTGATGTCGCTCTTCTTCTGAACACCATAGCCGATGACCACCAACTCGTCGAGCATCTCGGTGGTGGAGGCCATCTCTACATCAATCTTCTGGCGTCCCTTCACAGCCACTTCTGTATTCTCAAACCCCATATAAGAGAATACAAGCGTAGCATTGGCAGCCACACTGATTTTGTAGTTTCCGTCAATATCGGTAATCACGCCGTTCTGCGCTCCTCGTTCCATGACGGATACACCGATGAGCGTCTCACCGTCCTTGTCGGTCACGGTGCCGCTGACCACGACTTTCTGCGCCTGCGCCACCGCTACTGTCAAGGTGAGCAACAGCAGCAGCCAAAGTCTTCTATGTATTCCGGTTTTCATCATTGACAGTTGTTTTAGAGTGGGTAAGCGTTTTTGTGTAGCATGGACAAAGGCTGTTGCCCCGTCCATGCCTCACTCTTACAATTAACTACTAACTAACTACTAACTATTTGATAACAATCTTCTTATCACCTACGATATAGACGCCTTTCTGCAACTTGCGGGTATCGCCATTCTCACGCACCTTCACACCGCCGAGGGTATAGACACCATTGTCTGTCTTGCGGTCGCTCTCAATGCTGCGGATGGCGGTCTTCTCGGCCTCGGTCAGGAAGTCGGGTTCTAGATAGCCCATGTCGGTCACGCCGTCCCAGCCGGACTTGGTGTACTTATAAACATAGACCTTCTTCGTGGCATCGCTGGTGAATACGAGCTGTCCGCCCATGTTGCGCAGCGAGTGGCAGAAGTCGCCGGCAGGGTCGAGGTGGGTCACCACCACGGGTGTACTCTCCTTGCTGTCCAGACGGTAGAGGGCACCGGTATAGGCTCCAAGCGGAACAGCCTCCACCTCGTTCCACCAGTACAGGCTGCCGCCTGCCACGGTCTGTTCCTTCACCCAGTCGCAGCCGGTGCCGGGCACGAGGTCCATCTGCATCTTTACAGTCTCGCCGTCAGTGTACCACAGTTCACCGCCATAGTTGTCCTCGCGGGCCTCGTCGAAGCCATGGGCAGCGCAGAACATATAAACGCCGTCGAACACGCAGCCGGGGTCGGAATAGGAGTTGTGGTCAATGGAAGGCTCCTCGTCCCAGATATCGAAATACTTGAAGTCGCCCTTCTGCAGGTTGGTGCCACCGAACTCGAAGCCGCCGTCCTCGCGCCAGGCGCGGAACCAGAAGCGGTCTTTATAGACTTCGAAGCCTGCACCAAACACCTCACCGCCACGACCGATGCCGTTCTCATCCTTGTCGGTGCGCGTGTCGCATATAAGATAGGTGTGCTCTGTTCCCTCTCCGCCGGGGCCGTTCACGGCGTCTACATCGAGACCGTCGGAGGCCCACGGCTCCTGCCCAAAGTCGGGTGTCCAGGCGCGGAAGAACACTTTTTCGTTCTTATAGTTCTTCAGCTCGTCGATGGCACTGTTGCGCGTCCATCCTTCTTCATATCCTGGCTGTCCTTCACCATAGCGTTCCCAGTTGATGTCCATCACCAGGTGGGTACCCTCCTCAGTGCCGTCGGTCACCCACAATTCCTCGCCGGTGGTGCCCTCCACATTGTCGGCCTTGAAGAACACGCGGCGCCCCACACGGACGTAGGCGGTGTGCAGCGTGGTGTTGTCCTGTCCAGGCCAGCGCACGTCAACAGCCTTCACACGGTGCGTGCCGTCGATGGTGCCGTCGGTAATCCAGAGCCACTGCTGCGGGCCGCGGTCAGGGTCGTACTCGGCACTCTCGTCGTCGGTGGCGGCAAAAATGGCACGCGTCTCGTCCATCTGCGTGAAAGCCTTCGGGTTGCCGTCGCCTACGATGTAGGTGTCTGCCAACAGGAAGGTGCCTTCCTCCGTGCCGTCGCTCACCCACAGCTCCTGACCGGTCTCATCGGTATAGGCAGAGAAAAGCACCTTGTCGTTCAGACGGCCTAAGTGCGAGGGGTTTGACCCTGCCGTGCCGGGCACGATGTCCTTAACCATGTGCGTGCCCTCCGGTGTGCCGTCGGTCACCCACAGCTCTTCACCGTGTGTGGCGTTGGTGGCGGCAAAGAAAGCCTTGTAGCCCTTCTCGGGCGAACCGGCCACCACGAGGTTCTTGGCTTTGTCCTGCTTGCGCTCGGGGTTGATGTTGGCCTCCACGCCGTCGGGCAGCAGATTCAGCAGCTCGCCCTCGGTCTGGGCCATCATGCCGGCAGAGAGTGTCAGCATGCCTGCAACGAGTAAAAATCTTCCATTCTTCATAATTCTTGATGTTTTAAAGTTGTTTATAGTTATGTGAATTGATTTGTTCTGAATTCCGCCACAAAGGTACGCCAAAGCCCTCTCTCAGTTCTGCAATTTCGTCCAGAACATCTTCATTTTTGTGTTTAACCCTGTATTTTTGCGAAAAAAGCACCCACAGTCCGACTGTCGGCTGCGGGCGTCTCTCAAGATTTCTGTCACAAGGCCTGGTTGAGCAGATATATGATATC